>CENS01070458.1_pt1 | contig 22771 bp, 33 predicted proteins | sample 530201 | NCBI WGS metagenome assembly CENS01 (sample SAMEA2619747, study PRJEB7988) | marine metagenome | biome: marine biome (ENVO:00000447); feature: surface water layer (ENVO:00002042); material: "saline water (ENVO:00002010), including plankton (ENVO:xxxxxxxx)" | depth 5 m | reverse complement strand
GGCTCGGGTTCACTTGCCTCTTGACCCGAATCCAATAACTCATCTGGAGCTAGAATCCGTTCAAGTCCCGCTTGGTCAAAAAGACCGGATATACTATTCAGCCCTTCGTTTGCTTCCTGCGACTCGGGCAGAGAGTCGCCTGTTGTTGTCTGTCCTTCAGCCATGCGTAAGGTGCAAGATTCCTCGCCAGTATCTTTTTAAACGGAAGACACAGAAAAACCCCCACAGCTATAACGCTAATGGGGGTGATAATTATAATAGGTTGCTTATATAAAACCTATTATACCTATAGTTATAGGTTTTACTTGTTTCTTTTCGCTTGTACTACTGTCTCGTCAATAATTGTTTTAAGGTTTATGAGGGCATCTAGCCTCCCACAAGCGTGGGCTCTGTCATGGCTATCTATCCCCGCGCCTGCTGCATATCCTATTTCGCCTGTGATGGCATCTTGTATTAGGATATCAACAGCCTTTAACGTATTCTCTCCGTTGCCGGATGCTATTAGTTCTGTCGCTTTCATTGCATAGGCTTCACGCCGATTTTGCCCACTTTTGCATTTTGCTGCTGCTGGACTTGGAATTGCAGAGACTGCAAATAGTTATCCAGCAAAGCCTTGAATTGCTCATCCTCCTGCATCTGCCCCTGTGCCTTCGGATTGGATTCCATTAGCTGCTGGAGGTACTGGAGCTTGCTCTGGGCAGCAGGGTCTTTTTCTGAGTAGTTCGCCTCAAAGCCGTTCATCATTCCGGACAATTCGGCCTTGGTTTCGTTGAACATACGTTGAGAAGCCGACCCTTGATCAATCAGTATCTCGTCTGCCATCTCGGGAGCTAGGCTCCGTACCATTTTTTCAATCAACGTGTTCCTCTCAATAGAACCTCCTGCATCAAGGGGTAGTAGCTGCTGGGCTATAACCTCCAATTTTTTAAGAACGTAGTCATCGTTCATATCCCTTGCGTCAAACTTCATTATAAAGTCTGGCAAGGTGTTTAGGTCGCTTACTTGAAGAGGAACCCCCGTTATCCTTTGCATATCCTCTGGGGAGAGATATTGCAACGTGAGCGCAAGCATCTGTTGGTAGACCTCTGTCCATGCGGCCAACCAGTTGTTCACAGTTGCCTGTTGTTTCATCGTTGTGTTTAACGGGGGTATATTTCCATGCGATAAGCCATAGTATTCCGCTGTATCTTGCATGATCATGTCAATGCATTGTATGGACGTAGCTGGAACTCCTGCTGTTAGTTGCAAGGGTTGGTAATCACCAACTTTGCTTACCGGAACCATGACGGCTGGGCCAAGGTTGTTCACCATGCCAAGCCTACGGTTATATTGAATTGGAGGAACTGTCTCTAGGCTAGTGCGGTCAATGATGCTATCGCGCTGTGCCTTCAGTTCACTCTGATGGCAGGCACTAATCTCTGCCACCCCACGGCTCTCTGTAATCGCTCTGCGGCTCGGACGCTCCCTCCGGTATTCCACGAATGGATACTGGCCGTGAGCATAGTCTACAAGCTCATGCTTGGCATATAGAGGCTCCTCGCTCTGATCCCTTGATGTGTACGGACTAAACACCGTGCAGTAACAGCCGACAACGTCATCCTCGTTAAGCTGCTTGGTGTAGGCATATACAATTTCAATCAGATTACGATTGTCCTCCGGCAAGTTGCCAAGGGTGTTGACGTTTATGTTTATCCCGTTTGGATCAGTTGTTTTTCCAGCCGTCTCTACTGCTGCATCAACAAAGTCCTCGTCCCAACCCTCGTCTGCAATCTTGCTCCGAAGCTCAACCTCGCTCATTAGCACCCTGCGATATATCACTCGGGCCTTTTGAAGCTCACAAGTTTCTTCGGGAAAAACTATATCCTCGTAAGGCTTGAGGGCCACGCACACAGGCTGGTTGCGGTTCATCTCCGGCACAGGAACAGAAGTCTTGCCTGTCTCGCGAAGCTCCTTAACCATTTTCAATGCTCGGCGTTTGCGGACGTTGGGAACCAATGCGATGAACAATTCGGCAACTTGGTTAGCAGCCTCTGGGTCTTGGATCATTTCAACTATATCCTCCGTTAACCCAATCTCCTCACCTCCTTGCTGCGACATCGCCTGCAACGCTTCCAGCGTAATCTCCTGTGGCTTTAAGATAGAAGTCTGCTCCCAGCCAACGAACATTACAGCATACCCGTAAGTCAATGCATACTCACCGTATAGCTCGGCTTCCTTCTGCAACTCGTTATACATCCGGCTACCTACCAGCCAACGGAATAGTGTTGTCAGCGCGGAAGCCATCTCTGTATCTCCAGTTTCAACTGGATTGATCCTTACTTGGGCTCGCCTAAAGGCAACCATAAGTAGGTCAAGTAGGTTGCGGACAACGGAATCAACCAATCTCACCCTAGTGTCTGCTGCCCCTTCCCACGGGAACGCTTGTGCTTCATCCGTGGCGTGTTTTTTAAAGTCAGCAGACTGCGTGTCCCAAACGGCTAACCGTTGCTTATCGCAGTAGTCTAGCCTCTCATCTGTGAAGCCTTCACTAATTGCGCGACGATACTCGTCATGCAACTCCAATATGTCTGGCTTCTCTGAAGCCTGTGCCAGTTTATCTTTCATTTAGCTTAAAAACCTTTTTAACATTGTCTCTATATAATTTTCGCTTCCCCCCATCAGTAACATACGTTCGGAGAGTCCCTGCACTCGCAAGTTTCTGCAAATAAGACACCGAAAGGCCCAAAGATGTTGCAGCATCCTTAAACCCTATAAAAACTCCTTCTTCACTTAATAACGTATTCATCAATAACCTCCTCCAACTCCATGCGGTTGCCAAGTATTCGCCCCAACATATATCGGATCATACGTTAACAAGTACCGCAAGCAGTCTACAAAGTCCTTCCACTTATTCTTGTCGCCGCCAGCAGCCGTAACCTCTTTCATGCAGTCAATTAGATTGCCGCAATCGCTACTAATATATAAGGCAGGTTGGTTGCATACGCTCAACGGCTCGTCAACATTGTAATTTAATTTTTCGTTAATTAGACTCAAACCCTGTTCAATCGGCAGTCCTGCTGCCTTGTAAAAGTCCAAACCAATTTCCTCAAGTAGATCAATTAGGGTTTCGCCTCCCTCGGCTGTTGCCGCTGTACTCCCTCCAGCGCGGGGGTCAATGAGCCTCACCTCTATCTGTTCATCCCCCTCTAGCTCCTCTATAATTTCCTTATACTCAAGTAACCCTCTTCCCTCTGGTTTGGCTGCTTGACCGAGAGCCCCATCCGGTTTCTCCGAGGGGATAGCCCACTCACCATACGTCTCACGATCTGGCCACTCACGATACACATACATATTGCCGTCACGATCAACCCGTAACCAAAGCATAGCCCAGTTGCGGCTCCCAGCAGGGTCACAGCACATATAGTTTGTGCCATCTTCCGGAATCTTGTCCGGCTCGATGATGTGAGTTTTTCCAAATTTAGGGAAAAAGTTTCCCGCCGATTTATCCGTATACCCGTAGGCTCTAATCTTAATTTGCGTTGACGTTTCTCCGGCCAACGTCCGTTCCATTTGGTCATATGGGTTATATGGATTAAACTCTGTAAAAAAGAATATACACGCCTTTTTGGGATCAATGCAGTCCATGACATATGGCATCTCACCCCTCTTTGCCCCTGTCACAGTTGGTTGGTTTTCTAATAATGGGGCTGGGCGTGTTTCTTTGATTTCTGCACCGTTAACGAAAGTCCCATAAACAGGAGTATAGCCCGTTATAGGGGTAGCCGTTACCAGCATTTTACCCTTACGGGTTACAAGCCTATAAGCAGCAGTTTCATACCATGTATGAGGAACAAGCTCATCAAACCAAATAGCGTCAGCCTCAAACCCTTCCAGTACGTCAAGAGGCTGCTGGTATGCGTTAAACCAACATTGCGATCCATTAGGAAACACGAACGTGCCATCACTAAATCCGTTTTTTTGCGTGTACTTAACATTCTGAACTTGGCCCCGCTTCATTTTCTTGAACTCCTTCGGGAGCATCTCGTAAACGGACGGCTGCTGATCTCGGATACTGCTCTGGTGGGTCATACTAAAGCAGGCTACCCGAGCCCCTGCCTTACTGGCCAATAACTGAACCACATACCATGAGGCGAATGCTGTCTTGCCGCTACGGTTACCTCCGGAGATTAATAGTTGATCGTGACTGTCCAGTAACTCCTTCGCATCCTTCCAATGTGGCAGCACTTGCCTATGATTGAACGGATCATCCTTTTCTGCATTTATAAGCTGCTCACGTTCCATCAGCAGGGCTACGGTAGCCTCCCTACCATGTTCCTCCTCGTAAGCGAGTATCTCCTCGGGAGTTGGCTTATATATAGTAGGATGATCCGTTAGCTCAATCATGCATATATATTTACATCAGATATGCATTTAGCATCTCTCATGTCTATGAATCCGTTATTTTTTTCTACTACTTGCGAGTTGTTAACTGTTTTAGATGTGTATGTTTTTTTTGTTTTCCAGTTATCTATAACTTTCCAAAGCAAGGTGCTGCTTTTTGCTAAATACAGAAACCCCACAAAATCAACCCCAAGCCCATCAGCTAAATTCTTACAACCTTTCAGCTTTGCCTCTGAAACCAACCACTCCCCTTCATACGCGCAAAAGAACTCAATATCATCAACGTCATATCTGCACTTAACCTCATATACGGCTTTCATTTCACACTCGGGCCAAGAAAACAAAAGCCCATCACATATAGCCGGTTTATTCTTGGGAGTCTCAACTGGCTTAAAGCTAAATTTATTAAAGAAAGCACTCATTGCTTTCCTTTCATCAACAAGAGCCTTTTTTCCTTTTTTGGTTAAAACGTCTAGTCCCATATTTTATTATGAACCATATACCCAATAAGCCCGTAGTTGGCCAAGTCCATCCAGCTATCACTCACCGACTCATTGTTTACCGTATCCTTGCCTAATAGATGCTTGAGCCTACACAGCTTGTCTTGGCTCCTAACTATAACCCCAAGCTCGCCACTTATGGTTATGTTATCCGGCCCGTAGTCCTGTTGCTTTTCATCTAGGACTTTTACAAATTTGAGAGCCAGTTTCATAGCCTGCACTCCCATGTCTGTCTTTAGGTCAAGCCCAGCAAACTGTTGCTGTAGCTCAGTCTTCTCCGTCATATTCATCTAATTCTTTAAAGTATTCGGAGCCGACATGATATATCATCTCCCTCATTAAGCTCTTTAACAACACGCCCCATATAGCGTCCTGTGGTAAATCATACTCCTCGTATGCCCTGTGTATAACCGACATAACCTCCTCCTCCAGCATCTGACATTGACGCTCTAGGTCTTTTTCCTCTCCCATATAGACCATTCTTTCGTTAACTGATAAAAGTCTCCGTCCGGAGTCACTTCAATTTTCTGCCCAACAGAAAAATTAAAATTATGCCTCACCTTTACCGTGTAATCCTCCCCATCAGCCGTGCATATAAGCACCCTGCTGTTTCTTGGCCTCAGTTTTACAGCAACCTCAACGGGCTTATTGTTTTTCTTAATAAACTCCTCCACCATTTCGGCTCCTTTGACCGTAATCATATAACCCGTGTTGGGGCCAACCTTACGCTCGCTTATATGCTCCTTGATGTTGGGAACCTTATTAATATCGTTACGCGATACTCCCAAATTCTCCATCACTTTCGTTATCCAAATCTTCTTCATCTTCAAAAAACTCTGACTTAATCCACTCGTCTATCAGCTTGTTAGCAAAATTTATTTCTATGTCGCTATGAATCTTGGCCCTTACCACCAACCCCCCATTTCCCTCGCGAGCCACAGCGTGAACCCCACAGCCGTCATCGTTAGTATACCTAAAGACATACCAATCAGACTGCTCCTCGCTGGGCTTCAAGTTCTCTCTCACGTTCCTCCTCTGCTATCCGTTTATTTAACATCCTAAATATAGTTTTAGGATTCCAATCTAGCCCAGCCAGTTGCATATAAACTTTTGCCCCTCCTGTGTCTGTGAAAAAGTTTTCCACCTCCTTTTTTAAGGCAGCAGGGGTAATCCTAATACCATCCTTCCTTAAGACCTCTTTGTAGGCTTTTTTAAGTGCATACCTATAGTTCGTAACCGCACACGTTAACACAGCTATGGCTAGGTCAATTACCCCCTCGTCATTCGTCAGTTTCATTTAAAAAAACGGCAGGGTGTTCAACAATAGGAGAAATACACAACTCCCTGTCCGGAACTCTCTTCCGACTCTATTCCCTACCTCCCCAACACCACCCTTAACCATTACTGTTCCAATGCAAACGCCTCCGAGGATGAGGGCTTGAAGTAAGTTGGAGTTGGGTAAATTCATTTTTGTTTCACTTTCACCATATCAAGGATTCCCTCGTTTTTATCCATTACCGGCTCCTCACGAATCTCACAGTCAAACCACTCCAGAGCCATCTCAACAGCCGTTCTAATATTGCCAACGTCCTCTACTGATATTTCCAATAGATCAACAATCCTCTCACATTTTTTAAGAGGAATAGGGCAATCCATCGCGCAAGTTATAAACAGATCATAAAACCTATCCGGCTGGTGCAGGGCATTGTTACGAGCCCAATCCCAACCCAAGTCTCTAGGATCATCCTTTTCTCTCGGCATCCCCTTTTCAAAAAATAAGTACCAGCAAAACAACTTGGCTACGTCCGAGATTAGCTCGTACATCTCGTCGGACGGTAAATCCTCCCAATGGGGTTTAGGTTTCTTCATTCGGAATAAACTTCAAATCCGATCCTTTAGCACAGCCGATTCCTCGCCTTATCTTTTCCATCTCAGATAGCTTCGGGCCTTTTCGCTTTGGCTTAATACTGATGATCTGCATTGAACATCCAGTTGATCCTCTGCGAGATGATGGGAGTTGGGTCTTTTTCATAAAAAAATCTATAGGCTCTAACCCGTCACGTTTTCGCCGCTCGGCCCATCGTGCCCCCCCCCGCCCCCTGTCTCTGGCCCCAACTTGGACACAGATTTGTCAGTTTGCTTAATGTTTTGGCTGTTTTCAGATGATTGATTATCAACATTGATCACATCAGCCTTCCGCATCTGGTCTAGCTTGTCTCCGAGGTCTGAATGCGTAAGTCCCTTGTGGTGAACGACATGGCTCACGTTCTCACCATCCAGAGCAGCCTTCTTATCAATGGCTATGGCGATGCTGACGGGAATCTGAGACAAACTAACACTATCCGCCTCCGTTATTAATCTATCGCTCAGTAAATCAATTGCCTCTCCCAGCTTACTACTAATGCGATTCTTCCACGCCTTTAGTTCATCAGCGTTTTCATGGCATATGCGGGAGATTGTGCTAGGTGCTGCTCCGGTTATAGCTGTGATCTGATTGTAGGACTTACCCTCCTTCCTCAGTTCAATAATCTGATTATATCTCTCGGGGTCTTTCTTCTTGTAAGAACTCCGATCATAATCAACTCCGGCCTTTGTGTTTCTCGCTGGCACAAAAACCGTGTTATACGCGATTTAATACGTTATAGGCTACGCTGCACTATCAGCACAATAACCACATATAATTCACACACAATTATCATACAATTCACTTTCTAGTATAACCCTTGTATAGTTCGCCTAACTGCTCATGTATCCTCATCGCTGCGAATTGGTGTACTCCGGACGGCTTCGTTGTGAACACCTCAAGCCCTATCATGGCGCATTTGATCTCACACTTGAACGCTCGCCTCTCTCTCGCCTCTACAAGCACCTCACGGGCATAAGAGAGCCAATAGTGTATGCTCCCGAAGTTTGGGGGGTTGTAATATGATTTAAAGTGTAGCTCATTCTTCTTGCCCCACGTTCCTGCTGGGTTAAATGTGGTGAACCCCAGCTTGGCTGCTGCCTCCTTCTTTGCTTCCTCATCAACCGTCAGCGAACGTGCTTCTTCCCTGTTCTCCCGTAATGCCTCTGTAACCTCGTTTGGGTTAGGCTTTGGTGTCTCCATATACTAAATTAAATAAAAAGCCCTCAGAGCGAATCCTTGGGCTATTAAACTGTATATATTGGGTATTAAGATCAGCGCAACTTGGTGAGCTTAACTTGTAGGAGCCCTGCCGAGGGGTCTGCGAGCTTCTGGAAGGCGGCACGGGAGAGGTCTATCTCTCGCGTATACTTTCCGTTCTTATCTTTAACGAACGGGCCGCGATCCACAATCGTTACGTCTACATATTTATCCTTTGTTAAGCTCACTCTAATTACTGAACCAAACGGATACGATCTATGCGCTGCCTGCGCGGGATCATCGGGGTTGAAGCGAGTCTTATTATCCGCACACATATTATTTCGGTAGGCATCTCCATACCAACTCGCTGTTACTCTCGGCTGCTGCTCATAGGGTCTACTCACAACCCAGCTAAACACAGCCATACTCATTGCTATTGTTATTATTTTCATTATGTTCTGTCCTTACTGTTTTGTGTCGGACAATATATTTCCAAACTTACTGTCCGACATGATTTTTGTGTCAACTCATGCCTGTTGGTTTTATTCCTCCAAGAATAATTCCAACACTATTTCCTCATGGAATAGCTCACGCAGTCTATCTCCACTACCTTGTTTCCGCCTCGGATCATCCTGTCGGCTATCCTCACATCAATGTCGCTAATCTCTGCCATTGATAGGTTGCTGGTGATAAACGTCCACTTGCCAAGCCTCTGATCCAGCATGGAGGCCAACTGCCTCTGGCTGAACTCGGTTGCATACTCAGCTCCCAGATCATCCAGCACCAAGAAGTCAGCGTCTGCACAGGATTGAAATATCCCAAACGCTCCTGCCCTCATCTCATTACACATCTTGCTGAATGATTTAAACAGTCCATGCTTCACCATGTTGACTCCGCCTCGTTCAAACCACTTGCCCTTGCCTTCCCACGCTTTCCAAGCTCCCTTGGCTAGATGGGTCTTGCCTGTCCCAGAATTGCCTATAAGCGACAACCAACGGGGCTGGGTCTTCTGATAGCTCATGTCCCTTGCGAACTCTGCTGTGGCAGTTAGCGGTTTCATTAGCGCAGAGTCCTTGCAGGGCTTGAAGTCGTTAAAAAACTTCGCCCACCGTTTCAGTTGATCCGTGTTCAACGGCTTGGTTGTAGTCGGCTTTCGCCTTGTCGTTATACTTCGTATTGTTTGATTTATTGTTTGCATTGATTTTTTCGGGGAATACTCCTTGCCAACCATTAGCTATAGATGCCTCCAAGGTTTCCACAACGATGGCAGCGTTATACTTAATTAACTTTTTCAGCAGCATATCTAGCCCAGCTTGGGTTAGCCGTTTATTAGTCTGCCTGCGGTAATTGATGTACTCGGTTATTGTGTTGAAAACATCCTTGTTGTTCAGTTGTTTCACCAACTTAAAACTAATACTATTCTTACTATTATATTTATATATATAGGTGCTTTTTTCCTCGCCTGTGAATAGTGGGTGAATAGTCGCGTCTGTTTTAGTATTAACCTTTAGTGTTTTGCCGCCTTTTGTATTTACAGCACCTTTTCCATTGTTCACAGACTGTTGGTTAACTGCTGGTTCAGTAGCCACATGGTAGTCACACTCTATAATCCAACTATTCCCAATGGCTTCACAAGCAATTAACGCTCTCTTCGCAGCGGTATCTACGGTAGCCCAATCGTTGAATTGTTGTACTCCATTCATCACCGCGCCGTGATCCCTGTTTAAGATTTTACCTATCTGCGCGTAGGGCATTTTCAGCATCTTGCGGAGTACATGGTAGACCGCAAACCGACACGATATATGAGCGTCTGTTCGCCGCTTGCCCTTGAGGTCTGACAAGGTGAATCCGAAGTGTTCGCCTATTCGCTTCACTAACGTGTCCACGTTAATAGGCTTATGTATTTTAAAACGTGATTTCATTGTTTATTATTATTGATAGCGTAATGCAGTATGAGGGCTGCATCACAAGTTTTAAGGGTTAGTTTTAAATTTGGGTATAGCTCAATTGCTCGCTCCTTGAGGAGCCTCTTATGAGCCATACGGTCTTTAGTCTTGGGAAGGTTTAGAGGTTTCTGCCATGTCTGTGGGCGAACAAGATTTACCTCGGTATCCATGCCATGTAGCAGCCCGAGGATGATCCCGTAATTCATTCCAAAGTTGAACATACGGCTGGAGGGATGAGCCTTGCCTATATAGCCGCTCACCTTCTCAACCCATGCCACCCTTGGATTCAGCCTAACTAATAGCTCGGCTATCTCCTTGGGAGTTCGCGGCATCGGGTAGGCGTACAAATTATTATAGTACGGAGCCTCATCCACGATACCAACGAATCCCCCGTTGGCCCCAACATCCACAGCTAAATGGTTAGTTACCAACCTATAGCCTCCCAGACCTTCTTGGTTATAATTACGTCCTGCTCCAAATATTTAAGAGCAGCCTCCTTGTCGTTGATCCACTTCGCAAAGAAGTCAGCACCATCGCCGGACTTCTCGCCTACCCCAACAAACTTGGCCAAGCGATCAAGCGATATACGCTTCTGGTACTCACCAAGGGCATAAATATCCATCGTATCAATTAAAGTCTTGCTCCACTTAATAGGAGTATAAAACTCTGATGGAAACATAATGCCGTGACGCATTGATCTGCGAACGAGGAAGGGCCAATCAAATGAATTTGAGTTGTGACCGATCCAAGTCGCTGAAGATAATTTTCGGAAATAATCCCAGAAGTCTGTTAGCAATTCCTTCTCGGATTCATTGCCAAGATAGTAGACCTCATTCTCATCGCACAGGCTATAGCCTATGGCTAACACCCTTCCTGTCTCGGCATTAAGAGGAGCCTTCTCAATGAAATCCTTCTTCTGCTTCGCGAGGTTCTTTTTGATGGCTTCCTCTGTTTTATATGTAGAGGGAGCCTTAAACTTGGGCATCAATTCGTTGATCCTGCCGAGAGGCTCTGGGCCTGTTTCAATATCAAAACAGACCCGAGCCTTGCTCGGAGAATCACCCAGAGCCCACTCTCGTTTATTATCAGAATGGGGCCGCATCCTCGCTTACCTCGTTTACAGAATCCCGTGCAGATTTAGCGGCTGCTCGTTTGGCTTCCCGCTCCTCCTGTGCCTCGGGAGGCCCAGAGGAGAATGCGCTGTACGCAGGAGGCTCATACCCGTCACGCTCAGTCACAGGCGTGTAGGTTCCAGACGGTTCCACACTCTCCTTACACGGCTTGAGCTTCTCAATAAATGACCACTCAACATCATCGCCATCATTGTTTTTAAACGGCTCCCCGTCTTCAACATTGATGGTAGCGGATTTACCAATCAGACTTGTTAAGTCTAAATTAGTAGCCGTGTCCAATTCCTCACCAAGCCACTTCTTCAGCAGTTTATACAAGGTGCTGCGTTGGCTAATGACTGCATTGAGTCGTTTGGTTTTGGCGAGCATAGGTTTGCCATCCACATATGTTTCAAAGTAGATTTTTATAAATCCCTTCCAACCATACGAGGTTTCCTTCCAGCCCATATCTTCCACATCAACACACACACCTTGGTAGATGTCGGATGCGAGGGGCTCATACTTTCGTTCGTTATTATTATTTTTAATGTTTACGCTTAACTGCATTTGTGATGTTCTGTTTGTTGCGAATGTTCTGTCCGGCTCTCCCCGATTCGCCCGAGCTACTCACTCGGCGGGGGGAGCCACTTTCTTACTTCTTCTTTTTCTTACTAATATCCGGTAAACCTATAATGCACCGTTCAAGAATGTCGGTCATTGAGGTTTTACGAATAGTAGCGATTCTTTTGAGTTTCGTAATATGCTCTGCCGATAGGCGAAACGAGCATAGTGTTTTTGTCTGGCTCATGTTCTGTCAGATTCACCCTCCTTGTGGGCAAAACACAAACAAAACATACTAGTATATACAAGTCAATGACTTAATGCGTTACTTTTAAAAAAAAGTTTGCAATGTATGTACGGGGGTGTAGTTTGCATTTCGCTTTCTGAGTGAAAGTAAAAATTAATGTGAGTGAAAAAAAACCAATTGGAGTTAGGCTCTCCAAAAATGTGAGGCAACTTCTGGATCAAGCCAGCAAAGCTGCTGGGGTTTCACGCACAGAAGTTATTGAGGAGTGTGTAAGCCGTTATGCTGCACAGTTTGTTCGCGAAAATCTTGCTGACCGCCAGAAGGCGTTTGAAGATTTTTCAAATACTGATTCAGACAGTAAGCAATAATCTCTTCTTTATTTTTGCCTGTCTGATCTGCCGCCCGTTTTAGCTGGGCATCTGTTTTCAGATCAATGTTCACACGCATGGCTCGCCTCTTTCTACTCATTTAGGTTATCTTTTTGCAATACTTTTTTGTCTATACAGGCGAAAAGTTTTTCACAATAACTAGGACATAGAGAGTCCCACCCTTCCCTAAAAAAAATAACACATAATGTGTTTTTTTTGTTGCACTCGTATATACAAGTATGTATTGTGCCTGTGTTCGCCGCATGGTGAACGGACAGAACAATGAAAAACTTAAAACAAATACATCTAAAGGAATCGGAAATTCATCAGATGGCAGAGGCAGCTTTGGTTGCATTTGAATTTGCCTGCTGCTGGAAGCGAGCGTTTGAAGCGGCTGCTGAATTTGCAGTTGATGAGCTAGGGGTAAGACCTACCAGAGCGCAAGCTGCCACAGCGGTCAGAGTTGCCCAATCTGGCTGGGAAGGAATCCGAATTGCGGCCCGTCAAGGTTAATAGGAGTGATCAACACTACGGACAGAACAATGAAAAAATTAGAAATACGCATAAAAAAACTATCAGACCAGCAGATCATTGCTTGTCTGGTAACCCTGCCAAATGACCTCATGGAGATGAGCCGAGAGCAGAACCTAGTAAGGCTCAAATTATTGAGCGAGTACGAGAACCGTAACGGGCTGGAGAAGGTGGACTTGTTAATGGACAAACTAGAGGAGCTACCTCCCCGTTCAGTCACTTGGGAATTGGAGGTGGGGGCATGAGTGTGTACAGCGAAACATTGGATGACCAGACGGTCACTATCCCACTCGGTGATTTTGTATCGTTAAAAGTGTACGTTGGATTCGTTGACATAGACGTACATTATGATAATCGGACAACACACTCACGGATAGAGGAGATTGTTTTTCGTAACTGGAAAGATATAGAAGCCTCGCTCGTAACCGAGTCGCCTACCGAGGTGCAGTTGCCATACTACCCAGATAGAAATCACGATCTTTTGTCAATGCGCTTGGGCGATAGTGATAAAAATACGGTTCAAGAATATCTAGAGTTTGACATCACACAGAGCCAGACTAGCGAGTGGGAAGATTCAATAGAGGAGGCTGAGAGCTATTAATGAACGCTTACGGAATTAATAATGACGGCACGGTTTGCAGGGTGAGGTTCTCCAAGAGATTGTGGGGATACTCCAAGCTGCCGGATCGCGTACTCTCTTATACAAATAAGAATCTCAACATAAACCACAACACAGCAGGAGTCCCTAGCGATGAGCGAGTCAATTACAAACGAAAAGGTTAAGAGACAATACGAGACACTTCGCTATATTGGAGTTGTCCCAAAGTATAAAGCCACAAAGACAATTGTTGATCGTTTTTGTAGGTGCGTTGATTGGGATGCTGACACGGAGAAGTTTGGCTATGACAGAAAAGAAAAGTTTTTAGCAAAGCATCACTCGTCCAAACTGTGGCTAATGTTGCACGGTGATTTTGTAATGCTGAACCCGCTGCCAAAATTAAGGAGGTTGAAATGAGGCTACTAGGTGTACGAGCAATGCCGGACGGGGAAGGTCACAATTGGGACAAGCGAGTATCTTCAGTTGTCCTAAATAGCAGGGCTCCGATTCTGCACAGGGCAGGAAAACATTCGCGTGGGGGCAAAAAAAAGAAACCCAAGCGAAGGAAGAAATAATACCGAAACAAGCAGAACCCCAGTAAACGCTGGGGTTTTTGCTTATTTTAGACCCAAAAAAAAAAGTGAAATAAATGTATTTACATGGTTGACTCGGGATCAACTTGTATGTACATTGACTTTGTTGCCGGTACAAAGAGGCAACGGACAGAACAATGAAAAACAAAATCACATTAACCGAAAACGAAATGAAAGCAGTCAAGGCTTCCTTGAACTACAATGACCGCGAATCTCAACTTTGTGACAATTACTCTAATGGTGGAGTTGAGGAATTTAAATTGGAGCTTGGCTGGAACGACCAGCAAGTCGGAGGACTCATTGCTTCAATGACCGAAAAGGGCATTGGCTTCATCGACAACGAAGAGAGTGATGGAATCTTTTGGCTCACCGAGGAAGGTGTTAACGCTTATTTTGATCAATTAGAAAAACAGGGGGCATAAGCCCCCCCTTCAATTGAGCTTCCCACGGGAGGTTCACTTGAGGGAAACCTCAGACAGAACAATGAAAATTAAATACATAAAAAACGGATACGATTACGAAGTGTGGTTGGTGGAAAGACGGTACAACCATGAGAGAGCGTTGAAGGAGTTCAAGCGCGTGAATAACTATGGTGGCGAGTATTCCAAGTTTATCAAACCGATAAATATGTCTGATGAGAGTTGGTTTCATAGAGTATGCCAAACCAGAGGTGAGAAAACTAGGCTCCTCGGTATCATTCGCAAAATGAATTTTGACTCCTCAAATGTTTGTTGGTCTATTTTCACGCACAAACATACGGCGAGGTTTTCAGATGCTTCTGTTTTAGAAGAAAACGAGAAACAATTAAATCACACGTTTATGTCTTACCCCACATTGAATCAAGCGAAGGATTGTTTTGAGGATAACATATTTGAAAAGTATTCTGCGGGAATGAAACTTGAATCTAAATTTTAATAAACAGAAAGGACAGAACATGAAATTAAAATACGTTAAAGCAGGCAGGCGGTACGAGGATCGTTACGAGTTGTGGGTGATCACTCGCGATTACAAAAACCATAACTGCGACGATATGGTAAAAAATACAAAGCGGATAAGCGACGAGTCATGGAGGCTCCGATCTATGGCTGAACAAACCGATACTTGTTTTTTGTTAGGCGAGATTAGGGGTTTCACGGATTGGAATAATGAAAGGTCATGGAAGGCTTACATATATGACGGCTCATTGGATTGGAGGGAGTATGAGCAAAAAGCATATACTGAAATGCACAAACACTACAACACCCTCTCGGAAGAGAAGGAACTTTTAGAGGAAGCTTTTGTGGCTAACGGGGTTTCGTACTTATAAACAATAAACAGAAAGGACAGAACATTATGGTTAATGTATTAGTAAATAAAGCGGCAAGGGAGCTTGCCCTCAAAGTGTTCAACGCTGGTGAGGAGAAGGCACTCTTCACCAAGGTATCGCCCAAAGCGTTGGAGAACCTCAACTCGTTCATCGTGCAGACACTCGCGAAGGTTGCTGCCGATGAAAAGAAGGTTGCCCGTTCCAAAAAAGGCGGGACAACAATAACGCTCGACGCTCTGGTAGCGGCTCCTCAAAAGCCTAAAACCAAGCGCACCGTGCAGGAGCAAATTTCGGATCATGCTGCTGCTCAAGTGTCTGTCATGGAGTCTCACAGGGCTTCCATACGGAACTTGGAAAAACAAGTTAGCTACCTTTACGGGGTGCTGGCTCCCAAGTTCAACACGGACAACATGAGGCTCACGGAGATTGATGCCCTTATGCCGGACGGCAAGAAGGATATGTTTCTTCAGAAGCACTACACTCGGAAATAGTTTTTTCCCCGTTGCCCTCTTTCGGGAGGGCATAGGGGAGGCAACTCCGACAGAACATTATGACATTCTACACAAGAAGTAAAAAAGCAGGGGCAAGTTTGTATGCCCAGAGTTATGTGAACGGCAAGCGTGAGAAGTTTTGCACGGACACGCCCGACCGCAAACTGGCCAAGGAACGGGCTGAGAAGCACTTTGCGTCTCTGTTGCTAAAGTCACAGCCGGAAGACTCAAAAACCCCGCAGACGTTAAATATGGGGCAACTAGAGGCATCCTACCCCAAGCTGGCTCTGGACATTAACGCAGACACCCGTGAGGCTAACTTAAAAGCCCTTCGCCATGTGCAGTCTTTTGGCGATTGCTCCGGCATCATGTCTGTCAGCCTGTGGAGCGATTACAAGGTTTCCAAGCTCACAGGGGTTGAGGGAGCGGAGAAGGCATCACGGCTACGGAGCCTCCGTTCCACAGAAACCAAAATCCGTTCCATCTTCCGGAAGGATATCCGCAACCTTTACGGCAAGCTGCCAACGCCCTTGGCCGAGTGGTTGGAAACCAAGAAGACCAAAGCCCCTCCCGTGAGCTACACAATGCCCCCCAAGGCTCTTATTGATAAGACATGGGAGAAGAGTGTGGAGCTATCGTTCCTCGCCCCCAAGGCTCACGCAGCGTTCATTATGGCTATCACAGCAGGGCTCCGCGCTGGGGAGATTCAAGCCTTCCAGTCGCATTGGTTGCAGGACGGCAAGGTTCACGTTCCGGCGAACGAAAATACTTTCCAAGCAAAATCAAAACGGGCGCGAACAATTCCTGTGGGGGAGGCGTTTATCAAATATTGCCAAGAAGGTATCACCTCCGCTGACATCAAAGCAGCCAACACTTGGCTCAAGCAATCTGTCGGCTGGACAACCCACAAGGGAGTCCATGAGATGAGGAAATTGTACGGAGCCCAGATCGCCACAGGCTACGGGCTTTACGTTGCCCAGAAACTACTCGGGCATACCGATCCAAAAATCACCTCGGATTATTACGCTGCTCTTTGCACTATTCCGGATGTGAAAGTGAGGGAAAAATAAGAGGTGTGGGCGGTAACTGCCCCCAAGTTTTAGGTGTGGGCAGGGAACAGGTGGGGGCAGTAATCGCCCCCATCTTGCTTTTTTGGACTTGGTTATTAAGAAAAATGGTACCCCGAGAAGGACTCGAACCTTCAACCAATTGATTAAGAGTCCCTCAAAAACCTCGGAAGCACCTCTGAAAAAGCAGCTTAATGTATGTATCTCCGTTTGTCTATACAGGGGAACGCTTTATTTGCAGGGGTAAAAAAAGGGACTACTGCCCCCAATTATTGCCCCCAATACTGCCCCCATTATTTAGGCCCGTAATATTTTTGCACTCGGGACTTACCGTCCTGCTCCACCCTTACGCTCACCACTTCAAGCTGCCCTTGTGCCACCAGCCTTTGCAACTTTCCTCGGACAGTTGTCGGTGCGCTTTTAAACTTTTCAGCTAATTCTGAAATTGTCTTGTACCCCTCTGGAGGCTCGTTGGTTTGCAGAGACTCTCCAAGTTTGGTTATCCAATCTGCACCAGATTCTTCAGCCCCAGATATTTTCCCCCGACCTTTTCCATCTGCCATGTTTTATGATCTCCTGTTTTATTATTAACAACTCCATATGCCCAGCCGTGAGCGTGTCGGAGCGTCGCGGCGAGGCGTGAATTATAAGGATGGTCTAAAGAACATAAACACCCTACCGCTCGGGCCTGCACCCTCTCAAGGTTTGGTATGCTGGCAACGTCAATGGAGTGGATGTGTCCAAACAGACAGGAGCCGTAAACCAAGCCATGTTGCCTCGCGGCATTAACCCCGTGAAAATACCCGTGCAGCATTTTCAGTTTGCCAAGATTGTAGATTCCTTTTCGCTTACAGTAAGGCAGCATCTGTATCTTCTTTGCCTTACACTTGGATTCTATATCTGTAACACCGTGCTGTGCAAACTCACCCTCAATGCCATCCTTCCCAGCAAACTCCCAGAGCCTCTCATCGTGGTTGCCTCGGAGCCAGACGTTGGGCTTCCAGTTGTCTAGGAACTTGAGCCCTGCCCCAATGTCATGCTGAATCGTTTCTGCCCTCTCCTCCTTGCTCGCGTTTTTGCGTAGTGGACGAAAGTCAAAGAGATCGCCGCCGAATATTTTATGATGAGGTTTCCACTCCTTTGTAAAAGCATAGAGCGCGGTAACCGCTTCATCGTCTAAAAGATCACCGTGTAAATCACTAGCGAACAGAAACCGTTCTAGCATTGTGCCTCCTATAGATTGTGTCAGCCACCTTCTCCGAGCTTGCTACACCTATGAGCTTGCCCCTCGGTGAGTACACCCTTGTCTTGCCATCCCTCTTGATAGCCTTGTACCCGTCATCGGTCTTGGTGATCTCCGATTTGCCAAGAGCCTCGGGCATATATGTGAACAGGCTTAATCTTTCGGCATTTGAATAATAAATAGGGTTTTTAACAAAAACAGTATTTCCAAAATTAATTGTTTCATCCCCCCCCTTCACAGCTTGGCCTGTTTCCCTGTCGTAAAAATATGTGTGCCGTTTGGGGTTCATCCCCACTTGAGCCCAACTGCTTAAATCCTTTGGCAACTCCCTACTCTTAACAAGCAAGCCTTCAGCAGTAGCTAAAGTTGTTTTAGCTTTCTCTCCTGTCCCAATTTGCTCCGACCTTGTTTGGTTTATTGTATGAAATCTAACAGGCTTATCCTTACTAAACCTCTTCACCCTACTAAAAATATCGTATCCAATTCTTGTTCCTAGCTTGGACTTATTATCTGCCCCTTCATGGATCGTAACAGCATAAACAGGCTCATTTAAAACTCCCTGCCTCATTAACTCAACAGACTTATTAAAAGTAGGTATGTCTATCCTTAAACCAACAGGAGTGCCTTCTGGTAATTTTTCAGCCTCCCCGATTAAGGCAAGCTGGGACTCCTTCATGGTCATTGAGAGTTTTCTCATGTTGTCTTGATTAAGCTGAATCTTTTCCTCTGTGGGAATCTCAACTTTATCAACTGGCCTCAACACCTCTATAGCAGCATCAAACTGATCCCTGCTTATGTTACCATCTAGCAATGATTGAAGCATTTGCTCCGAGCTTGGGCCAAGAGGTTTGCCGTCCACCTCGGGCATAAATAAAGGCCCGTCTGGTTTCCCAATACGAGCCCTTGCTTGTTTAACTTTTTTTGTATCTACCCCGAGGTTCTTTAAATCTGCATCTGACAGATTTGTGATCTCATCAATCAGTCGGTTGAAGCCTGTGCCAATATCGGATCGGCCCACATCACTTCCTCGAACAACTCCCGCATCCCTTGAATCCTGTCCGGAGTCACGGCTTCCGGCCCCTCTGTCTGCGCTACGTTCTCTATTGAGTTGAGGAACCTTATTATCTCCGGCTCTGGGTACTGTTCCTCTAGTTCTGGAAACTTCTCCCTCACTCGGGTTAATAAAATCTCTGCCGTAGGTTTGTCTATTGTTTGCATCTAAATTTAGCTCCATGAACGTGACATCTGGGTTCCCCATAGTCTCGTCCCATTTATCAACCTGTCGCCAACTATGCTTCAGATCATCTAACTCGTACCGCTGCCTATTCTCTTGTAAATACATTTTTTCGTCAAACGAAAAACGCTCTTTTTCTTTGAAGCCAAACAGGCTGTACAGATCATACAAAAATCCCTTGGGGTGCTTTTTGGAGGGAACAGCAAAGGCATCTAAATGAGTGACTCCCTCTTGTATCGCCTTAATCAAAATAGCAGGCCCAGCAACACCTTTAGCAGCAACCTCGTTATTCATAACAGAGACAAGTTCCTTGCCCCCGTCTGTCCTGTTCTTTATCGCAAAATAAATCTGACCATCACCAAGCTGATAAAGTTTAATCTCATCATTCTTGATCATCTTATTAAGCTGCTCCGTTGAGTATTTTGGCAGACTAGGAGAGGCGTTGTTCTGTTTAATAGCCCTAGCAAAATCAGCAACAGATATTCCACCTTCGCTTTTCTTTACGCCGGAGACTTTCCAGTTTCCGTTAATAGCATCAACAGCCAAGTTTGCCTGCCTTTGGTTTTTGATAGTGGTGTAGGCATCAACCTTCCCAATCCTGCTTAATGTTTTTTGGTTAACCTTGACTACTGGTTGGCTTAACTCAAAAGACCTCTTAAATCCTTTAAGCGAGCCTTTTTGCTTTTTAAGATTTTTAAGGTAAGGGTCAAACAAAGCCTCAACTGATATTGGCTTTGAAAACCTCCCTACAACTTCACCCTTAATGCCTTTATCATACGAGGGGTGAGAGGGATATCCATCTTCTCCTAATTTAATTATTCCAGAACCCATATCTAGCTTAATTAAATATAACGCATCCCCCCAGCCAACACCGTGATGTAGTGGCGATCTCAAAGCGTCTGCTATTCTTTTCTGGGCAGGAAACCCATGCTTCTCATATTCAGCCGATCCTAGCTTCTTGATTAGCTCACCCCTAAAATCAAAACTCTGCTTAAACTGCCAATCGTGAAACCTCTTCTCACTCATAGACGGAATGTCTTTTGCGGTTTCTTTGATCTGCAAAGTTCTTGCCTCCTTCTGTTCTTTGGTTGCCTTCTTACCAGCGGGGCTATTGCTCCACTCGTTAGTTTTGTGCCTTATATAAACATCCTTAACATCGTCATTAGCCAAGCGTATCCCTTCACTATCTATTTTCCCAGAAGCAGCATAGGCATCAATGGTTTGCAAAGCTGCCTCGACGTAGCTTGGGTTGGTGCTGTGCGAGAATTGATCCATCGCAACTATAACCGCATACCCTCCGGTTTCCTTTGCCCTGTTATATGCTTTGGTTATTTTTGCGTCTGCTTTAAATGCCCACAGCAAATTCTTACCCGCAGAGGACATAAGGCGAGGATACTCTGGGCCTCCCATTAGCAAAACTTCATTGGACTTTGTTAGCTGTGAGCTATCTACTCCCTTGTATTTTCCGGTAGCAGTTAAATCAGCTTGTATCGGAAAGACCCCTTTTAGGTCTGGTATGTTTAACATATCAGACGGCTTAACAGATGGAACATTGGAGAGTTTAGCGGGATCAACTAGTGGAAGATAGTTCATCTTCTGCAACTGGTAGTTGTCCTCGCTCATCTTCCACTCTTTGCCCATGAAAGTCTCCCAGCGCATTTGGTTAATGCGGTCTAACCGGAAGTCTCTTATAAGGTTATCCTTCTCTGCATACTCAAGTAGCTGTAATGGGTTCACCAATTCCTTGCGACGAGAGCCAAGTAACTCGTTTAGGATGTTTCTCTTTGTTTCGCCAAACATACTAGAAGAAGGAACACGCTCGCCTTCGGGCTTTGTAAGGTTGGTTAAGTATCGGGAGAGGTCTGTGTATAGTTCATCTGTGTTCTTCCACTCCTTGATCCAGTTCTTTTTATTCTTATCCTTACCCCACTTGTCAATCTTGTTACCAAGTTGTGTTAAGTCCAAAGCCTTTACATGGAAGTTCCCTGCCTTTGATATGTTCATGTGGTAGGGAACAACCTTCCTTCGGCTCATGCGGATTCTGGTACTATACTTTGAGATGTAATAAGGCTTGCCCGTTTGCTTGTTTATCCTGCGAGCCTTACGAGTAGCTGCATAGTAATCAATCTCAAGCACATCACCCTCACCGACCTTATCATTAATCTCTCGCAAATGAGTCTTAACGTGATCATTCAGTTCCGGAATCTCAAGCAATGCCTCTATCTGATCCGGATTAAATTTCATCCCACTATACTCTCCCTCGGCAACGACACGAACACCTCCGGTAGCACCAGCCCCTGTCCCTTTCGGGGCTTTGTCTAAAGCATCAACAATGGCATCGCTTCTGCGTTGCTCATCTGCTGCTATAGCTACATCGTCCCTTGGCACATATTTACCCTTGGGTGTTAAGGTGAATATATCAGCCATAGCAGGGTTAAGCTCTATGAGCCGCTTGATCTCGTCCTGCCCCAAGTTCCTCGGAGCAGTTGTGTTGCCGTTAGATTTGTCTGCGTACTCTAATTTGGCTGATACCTTTTTCTTGGCTCTAACCATGTCACGCAGTAATGCGTTAATCTCGGGGCTGTTGGTTATAGGCTTGCCGTCTTTTGAAAATATATCTCCAGCCGTTGGCTTGCCCGTTGCCTTATCCCATTTCCAAATATCACCAAAGCCACGGTTTAAAATTTTACGCAAAGCTCCGAGCTTACTTTCAGCATCTGCAAGCATAACCCTATCCAGCGCGGCCCGAGACATACTGTCTATGTTTTTGGGAAGTAATGCATCCGGACTACTGCCAGCAAGTAAGCCTGCAAAATATTCGGCTCCTATTTCAGCAGCTAGGTTTTTTCTGAATTGCTCTGCTTGCTCTTTAGGAGTGCTTTTGTCTGCCCCAAAAAAGTCGGCTCTATCATTTTTGCTTTTGAGTAGTTTTGCATACTGCCTGCCCAACTCAAACGTCAATGCATTCCTATCTTTCTTTGTTTTGCCTTTCCCGAGCAGTATACCGTCCTTAATTAAATTACCAGCAGAGTCATACATCCCAAACAAATTGTCGGTAAGCCTGTCCGTGAAATCCTTCATGCTTTCCAGCTTACTGAGCCCGTGAAATATTTCGTGAGCCATAGTCCTGCCCTTGTTAAAGTTATGGCTGGTATTAATTAATATAGTTGGGGAAGTGTCATCTATCTGAACACCCCTTGCTGGTTGCACTTCTTCGGGGGAAACTTTTCTCCCAAGCCTCATGCTTTCTCTAGCTGCTAACTCTTCTCTAAATTGCTGCTGGTCTAAAAACCTAAAGGACATATCTTTGCCAGTTGCACCTATAGCAAACCTCTCCAAGTCCATAACCCGAGCCATTGAGTTGTGATCGTTGCCTGCATATTTTGCTAGGTTCTCTTGATCTTCTTTTGGCTTACGAGCTATATAGTCAGCAAACTCCCTTGACACAGCTTGCTTACGTCTAAACCCAACGGCTTTACTGACGGCTCCCCCGA
>CENS01024332.1_pt1 | contig 22806 bp, 23 predicted proteins | sample 530201 | NCBI WGS metagenome assembly CENS01 (sample SAMEA2619747, study PRJEB7988) | marine metagenome | biome: marine biome (ENVO:00000447); feature: surface water layer (ENVO:00002042); material: "saline water (ENVO:00002010), including plankton (ENVO:xxxxxxxx)" | depth 5 m | reverse complement strand
ACATCAAAGTCTTTTCTAAAAAACTTACCTTGAATATTATCGTTAAAATACATTTCAGGTTCTTCTAATACTCTAAAAACAAATAAAAACTTTGTTTCTTGATATGTTAATAGTTTTTTAGTTGGGGCAAGGATTAAAATATCTCTTTTAAAATTTTCTAATGGTTCTGTTTCTATTAATTCTAATAATGATTTGTTTGAACCATGATATTTTTTCCAATTTGATTCTTTAGTAACCATTTTAAATGAGGGTTTTCTACCAACTAAACCCTCATATTGGGCTAATTCTTTTTTACCTAATTTAGTTTTACGGTTATGATAAAGTACTTTTTTACCAATGTAAGATTTATCAGTTAGTATATGGTTAATTCTATAAACAAAACCAAATGTATTTTTAGGGAATTGAGAAATGTCTAACATTTCTTGATTATCGTAAATCCAGGGGGACATTTTTATAAATCTAAGTTTATTAATATAGTTGTATCTGTTGTGTCAGACATATCAAGTGGTTGTGCTAACTTACCAACTGCTACTAATTCTTTATCATTATTATATAATCCTACTGTAGTAACATAAGGGGTAAAATATGAACCAGTTGCAAAATCATATAAAGTATTTGTTATATTTCCAGGACATGGTTTACTTCCTGAAATAAGGGTGGGATTTAAAGAAAATAAAAATTCATCTGGGTTAGCTGTGCATTTATATTGGGATTCATATAATGTTATACTACTATTAAAAGAACATGTAATATTATTATTTATAAAAAAAGAGGTGAAAATCCCTCCATAAATACCAATTGGTGTTGTTGAAGAACCATAATTAACATTTCCATACCCATCTAAAGCTCCAAAAAGTTTTTGATTTATTACAGCTATCCCGTGTTCATATATTATATTACCAATATGATGATTTGATGCACTATATATAGGACTATTAAAAACTAAATTTCCTTCCGAATCATCTATTATACTACCAGATGGAGATTCAAAACTAAAACTTCCTGGTTGGATTGCTTCTCCAAATAAATTTGATGGGATAGAAACTACTCCTATTTTAGCATTAGATCCAGTTGGGAAACTTCTATTAATATTAATTGTTGAAGTTAAATAATTATAATAATTAGTTGTATCTCTTTTTCCAATTAAAACTCCTTCACTAGCAGCTGTTGGAAAATCAGGAATAAATGGGGTTGAAATATATGATGCTGTTGAAGCAGGTGAACCAGATATATTAGTAAGAAAATTAGAGTAATATAATTGTTTAATAGAATTATATATTAGTTGTTGGTTCCTTATAGTTACTTGACCTGTTTGATATGAACCAGACATCCAAATATATTCTTGGTGGTTTTGTCCTATATACCTTCCAATATCAATATTAGACCCAGTTAATTCATTTCCTTTAAATGAAAATGATTTATTTACTCCAAATGGGGTAATTGAAAGGTCTGTGGTGGTAAAGGGCTTGTAAACACTCATTCATCTTAAAAATCTAATTTTACTCTAATAAGAGCTTCTTTTGTAAAATCCTTTAATAATGGTCTTGACATTTTAGCAACCGCTACAAGTTCATTCATATCATTATACATTCCAACCGTTGTAATGTATGTTTGTGGAGCATTTATAAATTGGGAATAAATAACCTCACCTGTAGATCCTGAAATAAAGCTAGGGTTTTCAGAGTAATTAAATTCACTATTTCTCGCCCTAACAAAAACATAATCTGATGAAATGGTTTCTTGGGAATTTAATCCAAAAGATGCAGCTCCTTTAAGAGCATTAAATAATTTTTGATTATTAAATCCATCACTATCATTTGATCTACTTGGAACTAAACCTATTGAATGACTTACAGCAAGAGGATTTAACATTATTAATCCTAAATCTGGGAACATTATACCATATGAGCCTGAATTTGGAGTATACCCACCATTAACAGAAATACCAGATCCATTTGAACCTGAAACTAATTGGTATGCTTTAGTAGCATTTATATAAGGTATATTTGTTATATCATTTGAATTATCTGTAAGTTGTAAGGTTCCAGTAGAACCAGATATTGATAAATTTAATGATCCTGGAAATATTGATTGTTTATATCTAGCTCTTTCTAAAGAAAGCATCCAAAAATGATCTGAAATTATAGCAGTGCTACTAGTTATAGTATTCCCACAAGCATCTATTCCTGAAGCTGCTGATGCTCCAAATATAAAATTTGAATTTTCATCTTCTAAGATTAGAGTTCTAAATTGTCCATATAATGTTGTTGATGGGGATTTTCCGGGAACAGCGTTATTATATAAAGAGCTACCGCTCCCTAAGGCATCACAATACACTATATCAAATTGGGTTTCTTGATCTGTTGATGATGTATTGTATACTGCTAGATAATACGTCCCAGCAGAAGACGCTTCTTGGATTGAATTTGTGAAAAAAGTTGTTAAACTTGGAACATTATTTGACCAAAGAGTAGAAGTAATGGAATCATTACTTATTATAAAATCGTCTAGTTCTAATCTTTTAAATGACATTCTTTATATTTTAAGTTGTATAATTAATAGTTAATGGAATTGTTAATCTAGCACCACTATCTATTCCAACAAATGTTAAAGTACCATTAATCGAAGTATTAGTAGGAGCAAATAAAGTATTAATTGTAGTTCCTCTTAAATTAAATTGAGTACCTATAATAGTACTTGATACATCAGTTCCTAATGTTTGTGTAACAGAATTAGAAGAATTTTGATTTGCATCAGTTGCTGCTTGTGTATTAATTCCTAAACCAGTAAAAGTATTTAGCAATCTTACATCTGAAACAGTACATGTATATCCACTGGTTTCATTGGTTGAAGAATTTCCTAAAAAGTTTAATGTTTGTGGTGTAATTGATATTGAAGCTCCTTGTTGTAATGTTATTGCAGCATATCCTAAATCTAAAACAGGTAATTTAGCTGTTCCTCTAGGTAATGTAGCTAATTTATATTTCATTATTTGAGATTCAATAGGAAATGCCTCAAGTAAAGGCATATTATCAATTGCTTCTCCATAAAAAGTAGAACCGGATGGGTGTGTTGGATTATATAATGTATAATCTATTTCATCATCTGCAAATGCAAATTGTGTGATTCTAAAAGAACCATCATTTTTTGCTAATAATTCTCTTCCTTTTTTAGTTAATATAGCGTCAACTGTTATGACTTGATTATTTAAATATCCCATTTGTTATTATAATTTGTATAGTAATATACTAATAAATATCGCTAGATCAAACCTTTATTAGTAAGATCTAAGATATAATCATCAATTCCTTTATTAAGTTCATTACCTACATATTCTGGTTTTACAATATAAGGACCTACTGAACCTTCTGGTTTGTATCCTTCCATAATTATTTGGCTAGCATCAGGTATATATCTTCTAATTAAGAAATGATCTAAATTTATAGAAGATGAGGGAAGTGACTTATCAAAATGAACTTCTATAGATCCAGTATTTGATAATCGTTGTGAATCAAATTCAGTTCTATTGTAAATCTTTTTAACCATAAAAGTATTAAACTCATTCCCTTCAAATCTAAATTCATCACCTATTTTAATACTATAAGGTATATTAACATTATTAAATCCAGAACCACTTATAGGGTTTTGGGTTACACCAGTGTTATATACTCTATTTAAATCAGTATCTATACAATTAATAATATCCAATTTAGTATTATTTGGATAATCCCATATAGTATTGGTTCCAGAAGATGTAGTAAAGAATCCATCAGCTTGTGGAATTTGGTTTATATTAATATATGACAAATGACCATGAAATTGAACATCATGGTTTGGGACTAAAACACCCCCATGAAGAGATGCTCCTGTTGATGGTCCATAAGTAGAAGTTATATGTTTACCTCTAAGTAAAATTTGATCTCCTGCTTCTATATCTTGTGGAGGGATTATATTATGAAAATTTAATTCGCCTCCTCTCCATCCACCACCAGGTTCTAATATGGTTCCAAAATCTCCTACTGATCCTCCACTATATCTACTCCAATAAGACATTCTAGTTTGGGTATCTAAGACTCTTTGACCAGTTGAAGAACTGTGAATTAAATCAACAGTAATATAATGTTTTTGAGCTCCAAGTGCAGTATGACCCATAAAAGCATATACACTAGCATCTACATTTAAAGATACATTTTGGTCTATTATACTTTGAGTTATAACATATCTACTAGCTCCCCATTCCTCAGCATTACTTCCACTATCAACACAATCTGCAAATTCTAATATTCCATATGTTGCATCATTTATAAATGATCTTGATGCTGTTGGAGTTGAATAAGCAGCAAAATTTCCTACAAAATTATCTGATACATAAGATCCTGAAAATGACATAGTAACATTGGTCCATTCTGCAGGGGAATGGCCTCTTTGAGTATATAAAATGGGTTCAATTCTATATCCTCCTCTAATAATATTTCTAAATTTATTTTCATCTCCACTACCAACAGTATTTGAATTAAGGATTAGTCTGTGGTTACTCATAAATGCTTCTTGAACTGAAGGTAAAGATGTTGGGTTGGTGTTTGGGATAATAATAGTACCATCCTGATTAATTATATATTGAATATGAATACCGGAAGCATTCATTCTTTCTGGGGGGTATCCTCCAATCCAATCAGCATAAATTAAAACTGTTGTTGGTGTTTCAATAGTAGCTGATTTACCATAAGTTCCTATATCACTATAAAGACCTGGGGGTAAAGTGTATGGGGCAGTCCAAGTATTTAAATATTGGGAAGTTGATTTAGCTCCTAAATATCTTGGGATAATTGAAGATTTTTGAGTATAATGAGAATCTGGAATTGGGAATTTAGTTGCACTCCCTGTTATAAGTTGAGCAAAATTAACTGGTTTAACTCCTAAACTATAATCAACATCTTGATAAAATGTATTTAATCTACTATCCATAATATTATTAATAGTTGGATTAAAATCACTATTATAATAATTATTTTGAGTAATATATGGTTCAAAAAATACAGGAACACATTGTTTATCAACAGGATTAACACTTTGTGTTATGGTAAAAGTAGCACTATTAAAATCAGTAGTATTAATAGCCCCTACTATTTTAGCGGCAAGTACAATATTTCCTCCTTTTATAGGTGTGATAGAAGCACTTATTACAGCTGTTTCACCTGGGCCTACTTGTTGGGAGGATATTTCTGTTCCAAATTGATAATTAAAAGAAGGATCTCCATTTTGTGTAATATACCCTATAGCATTTCCTGACCCTGAGGTGAATTGGATTGAAGCTGTAATTATAATAGGAATATTTGGGGTATCTTGAAATATATATACTCCAGAAGAAGCATCTCCATATCCTAATACATCTGTAGTAATAGTTAAATTATTAAGAGGGGATGGGAAAATACTTTGAATTGGGGAAAGAAAAGATGATGATGTAGAAGCTTCAAATTTATAATCTTTTATTTCACTATATATAGTAGTATCATTTACACTTACATCTGATTGTTCTAAATCAAATGAAAAATATGTTGAATGTTCTGTTCTATTTGATAAATTATATGTTTTATAAGTTGAAGATCCAGTATTTTGTACTTTTAATTGAGTTGCATTACCTAATACAACTCTGTTGTTTTCCCCATCACAATCATCCTTATGAATTTTTAAACGTGGGGTTGATGTAATAGTTATACCTCTAGGAAATTGTGCACTAAATACTTCACTAGAAAATGGAGCTTGTATTAAAATTTCACCTGTTGATGGAGTTACATCAAGATTTAAAAATCTAGATTGTACAAATGAAGATGTTACATTCAAATCATATAAAGAATTTTTATATAATATAGTTGAATAATTTAAATCTGTTAGTACTATAGGGTAGGGTTGAGCTAAACTTTGTGTTGTTGCTACTAAATTAGATCCACTAAATTCTCCATTATAAAATTCATCTTGATTACTAATTGTTCTTGTAATAGATTGAGATGTAGGTGGGAAAACAGTTTCACTCCAACTTTGAGTTAAAAAATATTTATTATCAGGTCCTAAACCTTTAGTTCCTACAGGGGATGTAGATAAACCATTAAAATCTTCTAAAACACCACCAGTTCCTCCTTTAGCATCAATAATAGGACCACTATTATAACCTTTATGTTGAGGTTTAACTGAGCCTGTAATTATAATATTTTGTTGTTGTATTGGTTGGTTATAAATAATAGATCCACTTTTAGCATACTTTGCTAAAGTTGTATTTATATTTGGTTGGGGTGTTGGATACTTATCTCTTTCAAGTAAATGTTGTTTTATAATTAAACCAGAGGCAAGACTTGTACGTGCGGGTACAAAATCTTTAATCATTTTAAATAATGAATTATCAAAGAATTTTATTAAACGGATAAAATCTTTTAAATCATAATTTTTAATATATTTTTTGAAATAATCATTTCTTAATTTATCTAAATCAGGATATGTATCTGCTGAAGAAGATCTTAGTCTTGGGTCACCAATATAATCTCCAATATTAAAAAATCCTAATTGAGACATTATATCCTCATTTATTTGGTTTTGAGGAGAAAATGCTACTTCAAGATAATTTAAATTAGGAGTATAACTTTGACTTGGGTTAGTTTGTTGTAAAATACTTTTAAATGGTGATAATACACTTGAAGTAGGATAACCACCAGGAAATATATTATCTTCAACCCTTATTTTATCCCCGATTACATTTTTTATACCAGCTACAGGTTGGTCTACAAAGAAAAATTCTTTATTAACAACAAAATTTGGAGTAGAATCATAATAAAAATTACTACTACTAGCAAATGAATGGGTTGCAACCCAAGATCCTGTTACTTTTGGATGTATTGAAATAGAACCAGTATATAATTCTCCACCTACAGGAGCTCTAAAAACTAATTCATTTGGTGAAGAATTAATATTATTTCCTTCTATAGAATAAGGATTCATAACATAATCCTTAAATACACTTTCACTTATTCTAGTAGAATAATATCTAATTTCTTGGAATGAACCTGAAATTGGGGAATATGAACCTGAAGCTCCTGAAGTTCCATCATAAATAGCAGTGTCATCATATGTAACTATATCATAACCCCACGGTGCTTGAACTGAAAAACTTACTGGGAAGTAACTAGATGTAGTATTTATCCAAGGTGAATCTATTCCATCTATAGAAGATGAATCAAAAAACCCAATAAGGGTATTATTATCTCCCCCTTCATAAATTTTATTTCCTGAATAAAGATTATATGAACTAGAAGCACCTGTATCTTGTCTAGTTACCATTACAGACCACCAATCTCCATCAAAAAATGGAAGATAAACACTAGCTGTATTCGATGAATTATTTAAATCTGGATAAAATTCTAAGTGAGCATATTGGTAATATGGGTTTTTTATAGAACCGCTATAAGAACCACTAGTATATCCTGACCCTGTATATTGTAATACAATACCTGTATTTCCATCTCCAAACCAAACACTTTGTGAATGATGATCAGAGCCAGTTGTAGGTAAACCATCTGTTTTAAATCGAAACATTAAAGTTTCAGGAGTATTATCTTGTGAAGACCAAGCAGAATTTAATTCCCAAGAAGAAGAAATAAAATTACTTTCAGATGTATGAAAAGCATAATTAAATTCATTTTGCCAATGGTCCCAATCATTTACATTTATTTTATCTTTACCACCATATTCATTAATTCTTAATATAGTATCAGGAATACCATATGATGTTATTAATGCTCTTAATCCCGGGATAGTTCCTTTAGTATTTAGTAAATAAGGTAAATTATGATATATTCTTTTATATAAAGATTTATTTACATCTTCTTGAGGTAAAATATCATTAGAAGCAGATATTAAAGTATCAACATATTCAAACCCAGTAGGGGTTGGTAAAGAACCTGTCATGTTAGGATATGGGAATAACCCTCCATCGGGGGTTAATCCTAAAAATGCAGTAAATAAATCATTATTAGAAAAATTATTTTGATATAATTTAATTCCAAAATCCCTAATAGCATCTGCTACTAAATCTTTAGAAATACCAAAATTTAATCTATTATCATTATTATATTTATTAGTAACATCTTTTATATATATCCAAATATTATCATAATATTGAGCAACCATATCAACAAATAATTCATACAATTGATTATTTGAATCTTCTCTTAGATATTCTGGGATTGCTTTTAATAGTTGGTCTCTATTGTTATTATCATATGATGATGCTGATGAATATAATCCTCTATATAAAGAAGAATCAAAATCACCATCTCCCAACCAATTTATAACCTCAGTAGTATCTAACTTAGCAAGTTGATATGGTTTTTGTGAAGTTGATTTGGGATATGATAATGAACTACTTTCAAAATATAAAAACTTTTCATAACCATCAAAGTTTTTAATAATATTGCTCGTTTTTCCTTCAAATATAGCTTTACTACTACTCATATTATTTGATGGAGAGGTTGAATTTAATGTTGCTATAGAAGAAGAATATGATTCTAATAAATTAATTTTAGATATAAAATTTTTAATTCTTGTTTCAGCTGAACTAAAATGAACAAAATTAGAAAAATCAGAATAATCTACATTTATATTTAACTCTTTTTGATTTAATAAACTATCTAAATGATCTTGAGAGCTAGTTAATGCAGTAGTAGTTAAATCAACATAAGACATTAATTCAGTTGAGTTATTAACTTGGTTTTTTAAATCAATATTAAAATTAGGACCTTGTATATATCTAAAATCTTGTTCAACTTCAGGAATAACAGTTGTTTCAACTTTATAATAGGTTTCATTATTAAAAGAAGTAACAATCCAAAGTTGGGATTGGATATCAAATTGTGAAGGTAAAGGATCTTTTAATTTAACTGCTACTTTGGGATTTTGAACATCATCTGTTAATTTAACATTAACACCTAAAATTAAATTATTATCTCCAAAATTTAAATAAAATTCAATAAATAACTCAGATGATTCTCTATCAAATTGGAAATCATTTGTTGATGTTGTTAAATCATTATAACTTAATGAAAAACTTGATAATTCTAACTCAGTTCTATCAGATGATATTTTTGATATAAAAAGTGTAGAAAGATAATTACCTATTCTATTCCTAAGAAAATTATAACGAATTATTTTAGTAGGTTGAAAAGCTCCAGGAGCATCTTCTAACCCAGTAATTAATTGGGTATTATTTAATGGATCTAAAGAAATGTTATTTATTAAACCTGTTGAAGGATCTTCAGTATAAGTAAAATCATTATTTTCTAAAATTATCCAATTATTAGGAATAGGATTATATGTAAATTGATCTACTAAAGAACATTCTATATAACAACCATTAACAAATGCTGTATCCTCAACAATCCCATAATCTTTTAAAATTAAAGGAGAATTAGTTGATGAATTAGGATTATTATAATCTTGGGGTAATAATATAGGAGTTATTTCTGTAAACCCAGCTCCATCAGGTAATTCAAATTTTATTGGTTCTATTTGCATTTATTTAAATAACTTTTAATAGGTTGAAACTGATGGGGAATTTGGATTTGTATTACTTCCTGGAGTTATTGTAGGTATAGAGGAAGAAACTCCTGATTGTAATTCAATATTTTTTGTTTGTTCTTGGAGAAGTTCTGTTCTTAATTCTCCAATTTCTTTTTGTAATGCTTCTATTTCTTCTTGATTAGGGTCAAAATTAATATAATCTCCACTTTTTTGAATTAAAAATTGGTGGGTATTTATTTCTCCATTTTGAGGTATTTCGTAAAATAATTCATTATACATTTCAAAAAAATCATCAACTGTTGCTTCTTCATTAATATTATCTATATTAGGAGAATCAGGAGATATTTCTTGGGAAGAAAAAGATGTATCTACTAATTGTTCATATGAATCTTTATCATAAACTACATCACTCAATTGTATATTTATTTTTTCTTCACTCATCCATTTATAACTTTAAAATAATTATCATCTTCAATCACTAAAGTAGAACCATCAATTTCGGTTTTAATTAAAATTGAATAATATCTTTCAGGTTCTAATCCATCCATGTAAATATCAAAATAATTTCCTCTTGAATCAGAGCTTATTTGAGTATATTGAGTATCGAAATTAATAACAAATTCATTAGTATCCAAATCTTTTATAGCATAATATGAAGATGTTGGTAAATAATGTAAACCAGTGTATAATGAAGATGTTTGAAATACTCTTGATGGGTATAAAGGGGCAACATCAATATAAAATTTATTTATTGCATTTTGATTAAATGTACCTGGGTTTTCTTCAACGGATAATTTTATATCTGTATTTGTGACTATAAGAGAAGATGATGGGGAAATTGTTGATGTATAATCTCTCCACCTAAATTCTAATTGGGGAGGATAAATAGTATTAGTATCAACACTATAATATTTTAAAACAGGTTGAATATATTTACTTTTATTAAATTCATCAGACCCCGTTAATTTTGCTATAAACCCATAATTAGGTATAGCTTCATTATACCAAACATCTATAATATTATTAACGTTTATTTCAATATCTTTAACGCTACGTAACCCAAAAGATTGGGTAATAGGAAGATTTAAACTACTTCCTTGAACATAAGATGGACTCATATAACCATGAACAGCATATTGAGTACTTCCTGTGTCAAAAATCCAATTACCACCACCTACTGCATCCTTAGCATTTTCATTTGAGCCGGTCCATGATCCTGTATAATTCCACCCATTAATAGATCCACTTAAACTCCATGCTCCTGAACCTGAATATTTTGTATAATTCCAAGAAACTCCATTGTCTACATCTGGGTTGTCTAAATAATGTCCTGTTCCATTGTTCCAAAATTGGGCTAGTGGGTGAAATTGGATTGATGTTTCTTGGTTCATTCCTTTTGCAGTGGAGATGTAATTTTTTAAAAATACATCATATGAATGTGTACCTATTTTATTATCTATAACATCTTTTATATCTTCAGTCTTAAACTGCATTAAATATCTAGCAACCATAGGGACTTCTCCCCTCATTATAGGATCTAAAGTATTTGAAACTTCACATATAGCATCTAACCCAGTATTCATTACAGGGTAATAAGAATATAAAGTAGAGTCTTTAGATGGAAATATTTTATAAACAGCCATTTAGAAAATTTTATTATAAATATAATATTATAATGGAACTACTTGGCCTTTAATATCATCATTAGGATATCTAACTTCAAATATACTAGGATCTAAAGAAGGGTAAATAACGTTTTCTGATGTAGCAGATTCTATATCATAAGCATACCCTGAGTATCCAGAGTTGGTTCCTGTTTTATTAGTAATATTAAGATTTTTAACTGTTTGGACTCCTTTAATTTTATCTAACATAATAAATAAATCTTTTATTAAAATAGGTTCTAAAAGTTGCCATTTAGATATATCAAAATGTTCTTTTAATTTATTGATACAAGCTAATAAAACTTCATTATTATTAAATTGAGGAAGTACAACTATTTCAAAATTTACAGCTATATTAATTATAAATGCATTTCTTATTTCAATATTATCACCAATTACTCTATATTGGGATAAATAAGTTCTTAAATTATTTTTTAATGTATTACTAGCGTAATCTAATTTACTATCTGAGTTTTGGGTTAATACAAATAAATTAAGTGTTTCTATTGTTGAAACTTGGTTGTCCTTTATTTGTGGGGTTTGAATATGTGCTTTATAAACAACACCAAATTCAGAAGGCATACTTAAAGCCCTTATTAAATAATCATCTTGGGTTACTGCTCTTTTTTGGGAAGAAATCATCATCATGGTATTTTGTCTAATTTGATCTAATGTGTCACCACCCCCACCACCAGAAGCAGCTGTAGGGTTAGTTAAAGTAAAAGAATTATAGACATAATCTGCTGTTGAATTACTTAATGTAGAATTATTAAATTTTAATGTGTTTGAAGATATAAGAGAAGTAATACTATTAGCAGGGATATTGGAATTAACACCTCCCCCTGTTAAATATCTAACTGTTAATGTTGTATTTGATGGAGATATCCCATAAGTACCAGTAAATAAAAAATTTGTTGGAGAAAAAGCTGTTGTTAATTTATCTTGTTTAATAGGTAACCCTAACCCAACATTATTAGGGTTTGGGATAATTTCTTCTGTAGTATCTAATGGGGAACCAACACCAAATTGAATTTGTAAGGTACTATTATCTATAAAACGGGTAGCAAATCGTCTAGCAACTTTTTTAAGTCTTAATAAATAAGGAATATCTTTACCACTATTAGGATCATTTGGATTAGTATTTTTGATAGAATTAAATACCATTTCTTGTCCTAAATGATCAACTTCACTCCATGTATTTCCATCTCCATCAATAATATCTAAAACTTTAATAATATTATTATTTGAAATACTAAATGTTAAAAATGATTCTGGGGAATTTACTGTAAATGATTTGGTTTGGATAGTTGCTGATATAGCCTTTACTTTTTTCTTTAAAAGAAAATAAACTGGGTTGTTATTAGAAACTTGGGATATAGTAATTTCTGTTGGGTCTATTGAACTTGAAACTGAAAAATCTACTGGGTCTTGAGTAATAAAATTAATATCACTTGTAGATGATAAAGAAGTGTTATCTGGTACTATAAGGGTATAGTCAAAATCAGGAACATATTCTCCACTAACTAATTTTGAAGGAACTTCTTGATACATATCAATATCAACTTGTGAAGTTGCTACAGTTTTTGGTTTATAACCAAACATATAAGCTAATTCATATATATTATTACTTTGATTAGCATATTGTAAAAAATTTTCTTGGAATTGGTTGTCTAAATAAAAACTTAAAATATCACCAACATATGCAGCTTGTTCCATAAACATCATTCCTGGTGAGGTTTCTGAAAAATCAGTATATGTGTTAGGGAAATATGTTTGGGAATAATTAATTAATTGGGATCTAAATTCTGTAAAGTCTTTAGTTAGATAATTAATATCTCTATTTATTTTTAAATTTGCCATAATTATTTATTAAAATCAACTGTAATAGAATCAACAATATCCGTATTATTTATAGAATATTTTAAATAAACTGTAATAGTATAGGTTGAACTTTCAAATATTTGAAGATCTATAACATTTAATCGAGGGAATTTTTTTTGGATTTTTGATTCTACATCTTGAGTTAAAACTTCCAATGTTCCATCACTAAGTTGTTGGAATATAAATTCTCTTAATCCTCCTCCAAATTGTGGGTTTAGTGGTCTTTCTCCTGGGTTGGTTAAGAAAAAATTAATTAGGTTATTTCTTATAGAATCTTTAGTAGTATAATTAGGAGTAAATACTCCAGGTTTGTTAAATGGAATATCTACTCCAATAGCCATACTAGGGTTTAAATCTTTAGGACTTATTTGTACGGGTTTGGATATAGGCATTATTTAGTATTTAATAAATTTGTTATTGCATCCATACTTAATTCTCCTTCACCTAAATTCCCATTTATAGGATCAGTTCCTTGTGGGTTAAATCTAGGGATATCATTACTAGTCATACTAATAGCGGTTTCATTCATAATATCAGAATAATTTTGTCTAACATTAGTGGTTGGATTTTCAAATGAAGATTTTGAAGATATTGTATTATTAGATATATTCTCATTAATTGGTTGAGATTTAGGAGCTTTTACAGCTTCTAATAAAATATCTTTCAATTCTTCTTGAATTGCTTCCTTTACAGCTTCTTTAACTATTTTTTTAAAATGTGTACTTTTCATATGATAATAAATATTTATGTGTTTAGTTTTTGAAAAATTATTATTTATATTTAGCTACTGTTCCTGGGAAATAAACTTTAGCATATTTTAAAGAATCACCCGTTAGAGAACTATTAATCCTTCCTTTTACAGAGCCTTTAAATGGAGGTTTTTCTTTATATGCATCTTGTATAACAATAGCCTTTTTATTATATAACCTCTTTCGGTAAATATATTTTATTAATGCTTTACAAATAGGAATATCTTTTTTTAAAGTACCATCAGAATTTCTATGACCCGATATTATTATACAACCATGGGATGACTTTTCTGAGGTTCCTTGATGGATTCTAATACCATCAAATTTACCAAAGGATTTAGAAGAAGTTTCTGATTTTGATCCTAAAATATCTTTATCAATAACTAGTCCTTCATTATTATTTTCTTTAGCTGTGGAAGAACTTTTTCTAAATTTACTTGTTGTTAATAAAGGACCTACGGTTTCATCTTTTCTTGTCCATTCTTGTTTTTTCTTATCCCAATATGGAACATTAAGATTTACAAAACTTTCTCTTATAAAATCTTTACCTGTTCTTGTTAAATGTAACCAATATGCATCCGGGTCCACAAAAACTTGTCCTCCCTTTTCATACGAATCTTTCCAACTCATATCATCAGATGCAGGAATAGATGTTTTTTCATCAATCTTTTTAGCTCTAGGTATATCTTCAACAGTAAAAGCTAATACTTGGTTTTTATGCCAAAGAGTCCCTATTGTTCTATTACCAACTATGGATTCCCTAACTAAAACTAATCCATCAAACTCAGTTATACAAGCTCTTGTATATAAAGGTAAATCATTTTTTTTAACGTATGAACCATACATTCTAGTTCCTAATTTACCTACTGAGTTTAACCATCCATTTCTAATGAAGGGTGCTTGGTTTGCCATATTAATCTGCTTTTAAATTATTATTTTGAATATAAAAAACTAATTCATCTATTAATATTTGATCAATAGAACTAAAAGACCATTCTCCTTTTAATATAGTAACATTATCAGCATTTTTAGCTATTGCTCTTTTTCTTTTTAAAGGGTTTTCTGTTTTTTCAGTTTCTAAATCCATAGTAAAACCATTTACTATTTTAATAGTTGGGGAGTTATCTTGGGTTTGAGCTTCTTTTATTAAATCTAATAGTTCTTGATTTAAAGATTCTTGCTCTTCTTCATTATCAGGAGTACAATTTTGTAAAGCTATATCTAATATATTAAGCATATTAATAACCATTGATATGGTTTGTTGTAATAAAACCAATAATGCTAATAATCCTGTATTTCCTGCTTTTAATTTTCCAATTATTCTTTCTAATTTAGTTAAAGCTATTGGTACTGCTGGATTTATTGGGACAGGGATGGCTGCTAATAGATTAAATGATATTTCTATACTCATAATTACACCCCCTACTATACCTAAAGCTTTAGTAGTAGCATCTATTACTTTTAAAGTATTATTCAATCCTTTTACTAATTTATTTTTTTTTCTTATTATAAGAGATAATTGATTTTGGGAAGGACAAGTTATTATATCTTTAAGTTTATCTTTTATTTCATCTTCTCCTTTTCCCATCAATTCTTGAACTTTTGTAATTCCAAATTTAGCTAATAATCCTAAAATAATAGGAATTAAAGTGCTTTTTAGATTATTTATTACATTAAGTAATCTTTTCATTATATAATAATCTGCTGTTTTTTTAGAAGAAGTCATACTTTTTATAGATTCTTCACTTAATTGAGAAGATGTAATTATATCATTTTCTAAACTTTTATTAATTGGGGTTAATTCTATATCTCCAATATCTGTTTTAGGAGTACCATCTCCTTTATATGGAATTATTTCCTTTGATTCATATCCTTCAGCAGTTATTAAAAGAGTTGGAGGTAAAGGATCCAAAGATAAATCTTTACTTACATTAATAGTTACACCTTCATATTTTTGTAATGATAATTGAAGATAATAATTTGTTTTATTAGGATTAAAATCTACAGAACTAACAAAATAATCATCATTATCTGCATTTGCTGCTTGGGATTTAATTCGTGCTGAAATAAATTTAGTTGATTTAGGTACAGACATAGTAAAATTACCATCTGCATCTGTTTTAGTTCTGGTGGGGGTTTTTGAAAGGGTTCCTCCAAAATCATCTGCAGTATAAACTAAAACATTATAAATTCCCTCTATTTTTTCTTTCCCAGTATAATCTTGAGACATTCCTGTTACTTGACCAGTAATATTTACTATTTGTTCATTATTTGTATCAGGATTATTTAGATCAGGAGAAGTATTATCATACTGTTGGATTTTTAGATTAAAATCACCTTTATCATCTGTAAAAGTTTCTTTTTCAGAGGTTTCTGGGGGGGTATTTTCTGTAGAGGGTGTTTCTTCATCAGAGTCAGCAACTGTAGAAACTGTGGTTCCTATTTTTGGGTATTTAACACCATTTTTATATTGATCAAAAAGAGTAAATTTTTGTTTTAATTCTTCTTTTAATTGAAGTTTTTTATCCTCTATACTTTCAGCCGAAAAATAATTAAGATCATATTTTTGTTTCCATTCGGGAAGAGCTACACTATCAATATATATTGGGTTAGGAATAGCAAAACCTTCTAATCCTGACATTTCCCCATTATTATAATATGTTTCTGTTGCTGCGAAAACATATTTCATTTGTGTAGTATACCCTGCCATTATCTAGAAATTTTAACTTTATTAGACAATATTTTAGGTTTACCTGTTTTAGGATTTATCTGTTCTAAAAGTTTATTACATATATTTACAGCTGATCCTGCTACAGAAAGACTAGTTCCATCAGGGGCTGTGGCGCCAGCAGGGAATACTTGATTAGTTTCAAGAGCTAAAGATATATTTCTAACCTCAGTAATTAATTGCTTTAATAAAATTATTGTTTCATTACCTAAAAGAGCGGGTTCATCAGCTGATTTATTTCCTATTAAAACATGTCCATCTATTATAGTATTTTTGGTTGATTCTATATTAATACTATCATTAGAAGAAATACCAATTGATTTATTAGCACTTATAAAAATATCACTATGTATAGCATTTAATGAAATTCTTGAAGAATTTAATATTATTTGTGGTTTATTATATGATGCTGGTGTTTGTGGGTTGTTTTTATATGATTTAAAATTTTCATTTATTAAACTAAATGTTGGGAATGATTGGGTAGAAGACAAAAATATTGAAGATTTATCTAATTTAATATCTTCATTCCCCCTTTCTCTCCCATTACTTATAGTAATAAGAGGTGAAGTTTCTGATGATGGAGGTGTAATAGTACTCCCTAATCTAATACTATTATTAAATCTTCCTTGAATTATTACATCTCCTCTATTTGGGGTTAAAATCTTTTGAGGTACATTAGCAATTTGTTCACCCTCACTATTAGGAGCAATAACATTATTACATCCTGGGTTATTCCAATAGTTAATATTACTGATATAGAAATAAATAATACTTGAATTAAAAATTTCAGAAGATTGAGAATTATTATAAGGACTATTAACACATGGAAAAATTAATATTACTTCTCCATCAAGTGGGGGGTTTGAAATATTAGAAAATAATGGCCTTGCAGTACCAGACTGGTTGCCAGATAATGAATTAAACTCTAATTTCCCTTCAGGTTGGGTATTACTACAAACGGAAAAAAATGGGGAAGAAGAAGGAGATCTCTTATTAAATGTCTTTTTTTCCTGCATTTTAGCAGGAATATTATTTTGAACAATCGATTTAAATCCACTAATTTGTTTCATTTCTTATCGTTTATTTTATTAATCTCTTTAAGAAGTTGGGATTTTTCATCTTCAGTCATCCCAAACCCTTCTTCTTCTGATTTATTAGTAGAGAGTGCTCTTTGGATTATTGTTGACATTTTAATTAATTGTTCATCATTTTTAATACCTAATTCCATATATTCTTTTATTAATGGAACAATTAATGTAGCATCACCAAGATCATTGATTAAAGGTTTTAATTCACCTATTAAAGCCATGATTTGGGTTTCTTTTTTCTTTTGGTTATCGTATATTTCTTTGAGAATATCAGAGAATTTTTTCTTACCAAAAACATTAGAATCTAAATTACTCATATACTTATATTTCTTATAAATATAGAATTTAATAAGAATTAAAAATCAATATAATCGTTTTCTAAATAAAATTGATAACGTTTTTTAAAGATTTTGTATAAAGACCCAGCTATTTTTGTAATTTTAGGTGTTTTTGCTTCAGGAACCATTTCATGTAAATAAACATATAATGCTTTTTTATTGAATATATCGATATTTTCTCGTTTTCTAAATAATTCTAACACGGAATCTGCGATTTGTGCGTCATTTTTTTTAGGAAAATACTCATAAAGATTAATACTAACATGTTCAACATATTCATCTAAAAACCAAGATAATTTTTCGTTATATGGTGTGTCATTTTCTGAAGAAAATTTTTCTTCATTATTAACATCCATAACAGGTACTTTATTTATTTTCTTTTTATAATTCTTATCATTATATAATATACACCATCTTTTAACAATAGTACCAAAATATGAAAATGCTTTAGCACCTTTATCTGGGTTGAATAGATGTATTTTGGATAATAAAAACACGATTATTTCGTGTTGTAAATGTTCTAAATTATCTACTTCTGTATGGTAGAACTTAAATGTATGGATTATATTTTGAGTTAATTTAAAAAAACCATAATGGATTTTTTCCTCATATATTTTACTTTTTTCTTTAGGGCAGGTTGTGTTATTATATAATATTATAGCATCTTCTGTTTCCTGAGTAAAGTAGTTCCGTTTCTTGGCTTTTCTGGGCATTATATTTAATATTATTTGACATTGAATTCACTTAAAATACTTTGAATCTTTTTGATTCCTTCGTATATAAAACCTACTTCGTCGTCTTTTTCAAAAATCCCTTTTGCATCCACTTCTTTTAATTTTTGATCTGAAGCTTCAATTACACGAGAGAGTCTATCTAAATATTCCATATAACCCACTAAAACATCTTCTTGTTTTTCGTTTTTTCTTAACAGATTTAAAGTTGTATATCCTAAGATTACAACTAATACTGTAAGTGTACTTATTATTATTGTATAAATCATTATAAATTATCTAACATGTTCTTTAAACCATCACTTTTTATTGAACCTAAAGCTTTAACTTTAGTTGATAGTTTTTTAGAACTGTTTGGTTTTGTCCCCAATGTATAATTCTTTTTTGCATTAGCCAAGTTTTTCTTTCCTTCTTTTAATTTAGGTAACCATTCACGTTCAAACTCAATACGAGCAGCCATCAAATCAGCCTGGTGTAGTATAAAAGGTAAACATGTTCTTGGTTTTTGTTCTGGGAGGTATGATTTAAGATATTTTGTATTTGCTTCATCATATAAACCATCGTGAGTTTGGATAGCTAACATTTCATTAAATGTGTATTGGATTCCATGAGATTGAAGCATAAATAAACCTCTATCTGGGACTGAAGCAAATGGTACTTTAGAATTAAACGTATAATCCTCTCCTAATTTATCTTTTCTCCATTGATCAGTCTGGGGGATGTATGATTCTTCATTTTCATCACCCATTTTACCTAGATCATGATTAATAGCTGAAAATACTAATTCTTCAATAGTAAAAGTAGACATATCCGCTCCTTCAACTCTCCATAATTCATATTGTTTAACAGCACAACGAACTACTCGATTAACATGTTCAACATATCCACCTGGGAATGAGTTATGGTATTCTTTTTTATGAGCCGCGGGCATTAATGCAATACGTTCTTCATATTTATTGTAAAATTCTAATAATTTATCCTTACGGGGTTCTGATATATGATGATCAATATATTTAAGTAATTGGTTCCAATTTGATTGGATTTGTTCTGGGGTTAGAGTCATAACTATTTATTTTTTACCATTTGTCCTCTGGACAAGATTTATTTTTTATTTTTGTTTTAATATCCATAAAACACCAACATATTCCACATTGTCTTGTTTTAGGTTTAAAATGATTACAGAATTCACATATTTCAATACGTTCTTTAGCTGTATATTTTTTATTATTTCTTTTTTTTATTCTTATTATATCTTTAATTCCAAAAAATATTATTTTTAAAAATTTAAACATTTGATTTGAAGTTAATAAGAATTTTTTTTATAACCAAGTATTTTTTAAGGATATGTTTCTTCTACACAATCTTGTATTTCTTTAAGAAAAGCACAAGTTTCATATTCTTCCATTTTTTCATAATATTTTATAGATTTTTTTATACAATCTAAAACATTTTTTTCTTTATGGTCATGAAAAGCTAATTTCCATTCATCTTTCTCTAGTTCACAATCTTGAATCCATGATAATGCTCTATTATACATCATAATTTCACTAGCTTCATCTACCCCAGACATATCAATATGATCATCTGATGTTTTGAAAAAATTTAATAACTGATTTGTAAAATTAGATCCGTTTTTTATCATTTTACAAAACATTCCAACTTTAAAATATGGGGTATCTTTAAAAACATCTAAAGATTCATCAATTTCCTTTTTAAATTTATCATCATCTTCAGGCATTCCAAATAATCCAAAAATTCCTTTTAAAGACATAATCTATATTAATTTAAAGCGTTAAATCGTTCTATTTGAGCTTTAGTTTCATTTAACTCATTTTCTAATGCTTCTATATGTAATTTCATTTTATCATATTCCTTAATGGGATTAATAAAATTTTCATTAGATGGGTGATAAGCCCACAATTCATCTAATATAGTATAATTACTCATCAAAATATTTGTTAAATCAATAATTTTATCTTCTAAATTTTGTAATTTCATGATTATTTTATTATAAATATTAAAATCTAGCAGTACCTTTAGCAGCACCGCTTTTATACCAAGGTAAACCTTCTCGTTGTTTACATCTTTCTTTCCACTCAATTTCTGAGAATTTTATACCATATAAATAATATTCACGTTTTCGCGTATTACCTTCTGGAATTAATGCGGGTCCTTCCCAATTATGTAATTTACCATCGAACACATGTCTGATAGATCCATCACTTGTTTTTACAACCCTACTTTTTTCGAATTTTTCTTCCATAACTTATTGTTTTTTATCTTTATCATTTAAATTATCTAATAATCTATGTATAGCTAAACTAGTAACTATACTATTAATTTTTTTCCAAGTTTTCCAAGAAATAAAAAGCAAAAACACTAAAAACCAAACATATAAAAAATCAAAATTCACAATCGAAAATAATACTAACACTGTCTCTAAGATTATCGTAGCAATCATTAATCCTAATATACGTATATATTGTCGTAATTGTTTCTCTAACAGTATGATTTTATCTTTTACTTCTTGAGGATCAACATCTATTTTTTTAATGATCTTCATTTGTAATATCCGCTAAAAGATCCCCTAAAACACAACCTCCAAAAAAGTAACCAAAAGCAGCAACTAATAAAAAACTATTAAACACACAAACAGTTGATAAACAAACAGTTGCGAGTAAAAATGATCCTAATGAAATCATTAATTTAACTTTTGTACTTCTTTTCAAATTTTTCAAAATATTTAACATAACCTTAATTTTTAATTTGATATAATATACGAAAAAAAAATGGGGTTTCCAAGTAATTCTTAAAAAGCTCTTCTATTTCCCAATACACCAACATAATTAATACGTATATATTAAATTATTCAGCAAGTTTAGGAACAAGTGCAGTAGTTATTGAAATACCCCCAATACCTTTAAACCTAACAGAACCATACCTACCACCTCCATATGCAGCAGCATCATTTGTAGGAGTCCAATAAAATACTTTTGTAGTAGTAGTTGAGGATTTACCCATATTAAAAATAACACTATGACCCCCCACAGTACTTTGTGGAAGATAAGCTACTTGAAAAGGTTTAGAACCTTCCTCACCAACACCAGCAGTAGCCCCAGGAATTAATTGTAAATTATGAGTAATACCTAATGATTCAAAAGTAGGAATAGTAGCAGGTGCTTCTTCCCCCCAAGCTTGTCTAGGGGTAAAACCACGAGATGTAGCAGCATTAAAATCAACAACTAAATTACCCCCACTATATCCAGCATCAAAATAATCAATTGTAGGGTTCTGTCCAAAAGGTGGTGAAGTACTACTAGCACCAACAGTAGGGTTAAAGCCTAAATTAAGGGTTTCAATAATTAATGCACATTGACTTGTATCGGCGTTAGGTACTGTTGCGGGTAAACTAACAACTATTTTAACTGTTTCTGCTCCTTCTGCTTCCGGATTAAATCTTTCTGTAGAATAAACCCCTGAGCCGGAAAGTTGTGTCCATGTGTAAGATGCCATAATTTTATTTTATTATAAATACTGGAATATATTGAAAAATACTTGGAAACCGCAAAATATATTCGTATATACCACGTCGACATAAAAAAGTTTTTTAAGATCTCCTTTTGTGGGAATAGGGTTTTTTAAAAAATTACGTTCTTTGACATCTTGTTCTGCATTTGTGGGTTCTAAAATATATTTATATATACAATCGATGGTGAGGATCTCGTGTACGAGTCATGAGTGTGTCTAAGCACAGAACTTTGCCCAACCACGTATATATTGACATCAGCGGTACGTGGGCGATATTACGTAATATATACCATATGTATACCATATGTATATGTACTATATACCGCGGTACGCGGTAAGTAAAAGGGAAGGCGCATCGCGCCTCTCCTTCTTATACTATATAATATGCTTTTTAAAATGCTATAATATCAACACCATTAATATTAACTTTTTCAATACTTAATTTATTGGTTGATTTAGCGGGACGGCCTCTACGTAATGTACCATTAGCACGCTTTTGCTCTAATTCCGCTAATCGCACTTGTCTTGCACTATT
>CENS01015279.1_pt1 | contig 23330 bp, 24 predicted proteins | sample 530201 | NCBI WGS metagenome assembly CENS01 (sample SAMEA2619747, study PRJEB7988) | marine metagenome | biome: marine biome (ENVO:00000447); feature: surface water layer (ENVO:00002042); material: "saline water (ENVO:00002010), including plankton (ENVO:xxxxxxxx)" | depth 5 m | reverse complement strand
CTGCTGTTGAGTGGGCGGCTGCTGTCCTGACAATTGTTGGCGATATAAATCCGCTACGCGCTTTGCCTTGGTGTAATCACCGTTCGATTTGTGGTACTCATAAGCCGCTTTGAAATCTTCCGGGAGTCGTGTCTGTGTCGTCATGATTACTCCTTTTGATTGAAATCTAATTTCTGTTTCCCGAACTTCCAATTTTCATGGTCAGTTTTCTTGTATCTTGAGTATGGAAAACCTTTGAATTCTTCAATATCAAAGTTTCGCCCGCTTATGCAGTCTCGAATCGTTTCCCCGATTACTCTCCCAAAACCTACTGGCACTGCGTTTCCCAATTGCCGATACTTTTGAAGAGTTGTTCCCGAAATTTCATAATCGTCAGGGAATTGTTGTATTCGTTTGTATTCTTCTACCGAAAGGGGTCTTAGTGCCGTTGGATGACACAAATCAGTCGCCGGCATTGCGGGATGAGTTACCAGAGTAGGACTTGGTTTGTCCCAAGAAATTCTTCGATAAAACCCAGTTTTACCACCTCCCGAGAAATAACTTTTCCCCATCGCTTCGGGTTGAACCTCCTCAGGAAGGTCCTTCCAATACTGCCCCCCCTCCAACAAACGGTAAAATTTTATTCGTTTTTCAGAAAATTTTACATGCTCGTGTTCTATATCAACTAAATCTTTTGCCACATCCGAGAAAGTCACCCAACTATCTAGTCCCCAACTATCCTCCGAAGAATGAGTTGGAGTAAGGAACGGGACTTTTACTGAAAGTGAACCCAAAATAATGAGTCTCTCTCGTTTTTGAGGCACGCCATAATTAGCGGTATTATAGAGATTGAAGGTTATCTCATAACCAGCACTTTCAAGCATCTGAATGACTAATTTAAGAGCACCACCGCTCTCCTCTCTTTCTGACAAAGGAGGAAAACCACTCCCCCTCTGATTGTGAGGACGATGTTCTAGCGCCGCAGAGAGAAGACCACGGACATTTTCGATTACAAAATATTTTGGTTTTATTTCTGTAATGATTTGTATGAAATGAAGAAATACATTCCCCCTAGGGTCTGTGAAACTCGCTCTCTTCCCTGCTGTCGAAAATGCCTGACATGGAGGACCACCAACAATTAAATCAATCTCTTCTCGATTTTTCACATTCGCAGCATCTAATATTGAAGCAGCATCGTGGTCGAGAATGTCCCGAATTAATGGCGTATTTGGTCTGTTAAGTTGAATTGTCTTTGAAGCGTGCGGGTCATTTTCGCAATAAAGCAGTGTTTTGGCGCCGGATTGTTCCAAACCCAAGTCCAGTCCGAGACACCCGCTGAAGAATGATAGTGTTTTCATTGAATTTTTATATTATGTTTGAGCAATAGTTTGTCGAAGTGAGATAGCGATTTTCTTTGCAAACGTTGGGGGCACTGCATTCCCAATCATTTTGTATTTAGAACCATTTGGCCCTTTGAAAATAAAATCCAGATCAAAACTTTGAAGGCATGCTGCTTCTCTAACAGTTATGCTGCGAGCTTGCTTGGGGTCGGGATGTATATGTCGCAAACCGTCCTTATAAAGATGCGCCGGAATTGTATTGCTACGCATGCTATCCCTAAGTACATAATACTTATGTACAGCAGATTTCTTTCCAGTTTTTTCAGTATAAAGAGCCTTCAGTGCATCTGAAGAGGTATATCTATTTCGACCTGACGATATATCCTCCGCTAACATTTCGAATATCTCAATATCTCGCTGACTATGGAAGCGAGGCTCATGATCGGCTACAAAGTTCAGTTCATCTTCGGTATGAGACTTCTTACCATTAGCCCCTTTAATTGGATAAAGTTTAGGTAGCCCTCCAATAGCTTCTTTAACTGTGATAACTGCAGAAGTTTTTTCTGATGATAAGTTGAGGTAAAACTGATCAACTACATTTTTTGGATTTTCATGGAGGTCCCTGCGAAAAGCAGCAATAATTACTCTTTTCCTCTTTTGTGGGACGCCAAATTCAGAAACATCTAGTGTGGCTTGTCCTTTAAGATTTGAGGATATTTCGTAACCAGATTTTTTAAAAGCAGCACTTATCCTTTCTATGATTGAGATGCCTAGAGGTGCTGCGCTGAGCATACCTGGAACATTTTCAAAGATACATGCTGCTGGCTTGAAGTGATTGACTACTGCCATGTAAGATTCAAACAAGTAATTTCTATAATCTTCATGCATGCCATTTTCGTCTCTTATGCGGCCTGCAACAGAGTATGCCTGGCATGGAGGACCGCCAATAATGACATCCACTTTTTTATCATTAACTAAAGCATCTAAACCTTCGTGAGAGGGGAATTCATCATCAGCATCCTTTCCATGAATTAAGGATTTCGTATCCTGAATATCAGCCAAAATACATCGCTTGGCCGCATCTTTGTAGCCATGGGCATGCATTAATCGATCACACAGAGTGGCAAGCGCATCTTTATCCCATTCCACTGCTGCAAGCATTTTAAAGTGGCCAGATTGCTTAAAGCCTTCGGTTAAACCGCCACATCCTGCGAACAAATCGATAGTGTTAAGCATTGCTCAGTCTTTTAGTAAGTTTTGTAATGTTTTCCCTAAAGCCAAACCTAGGAGTGGGGGAATTTAATTTTTGAATTGCATTTTTCGTAAGTTGCAACCCCGTGGTCATGCAGTTTTCTTTTCGCAAAATCTAAAAACATTCTGTATCGATCATGTGATCGCATTGAGCAACCTACAGACTGCAAGTGAGGGTTATTAATTTGGTAATGATAAAAAACGCTTAATCTTTCTAAGCTACTTTCAAGGTGACTAAGAATAGTTTTGTTTTGAGTAGACCGGCTCCACTTTATTGAATGTTTTCAAAAAGGGACTCGTCTTCGGGAGATAGAGGCGCTGGAGTTGGTTGAGTGGTCGGCTGTTGAGTTCCTTGAGTTTGTATTATTGAATTACTCGGTAAATAATTAGGCTCATAATCCCGCGCGACTTGTATATCGTTAAGCATTCTCTCGTGTATTTTTTGCGCGATTTGACGTTTTCTATTGATATTTAGTAGCCAAACTTCTTCACTATCCGTCATTTTTGGAAATGGACTTTCAAATATAGCCATCTCCCTGTCGCTGACTGCTCCCTTCGTGAGTGCAATACGTTTTAGCGTCTCGTCAACTTTATATTCTTTCAACTGGTTTCTAAGATCGGCGATAGCTGGATCTCCATATGTTCTTGACATACGATCTAGCAAATCACCGAAAGTGCCTTGGATCGGTCCAGTGACGGTATCCCCTGCGTTTCCAAGTGTTTTATAAAGATTTTCTAATTTAGTAGCCTCATATCCAACTGAGCGGGCTTCTCGTTCGCGTTTTCGCATTCTTTCGAGCTGAGTTTGCTGCTCTTGCATGGCTATTTTTTCAGCTTCTTGAGCTCTTTCGTATTCCTTAAGTGCTGCTGTACGATTCGCTTGATTAACATTAGCATAAGCACCACCCGCAGCCGCCAAACCTTCGGTCAAACCACCACCCTGGTAACCTCCACTGGCAAGTACTGCCGTACCCATCCTAAGAAGACGCTCTCTGTTGCCAATTTGCTGATCTGGCGGTATCTGCACGCGAGTATTGTTGCGACGTTGGCTCGTGACAGGCGCAGGTTCTGAAACACTGGGCGCGTTTAATTGGTCCACGAGTCGCTGATAGTCTTGCTCATTATCAACAGTCACAGTATATGCTGACGGCATCGGCGGCATCGGCCCTGCCGAATTGGGTGAACCTGGCGCGGCTGACATTGGAGAAACATTGGTATTTACAAGATTGCTCGATAAAGCAGCAGGCATTGGAGCATTGTTACTCGCCAATGCAGGCAGCGCGGGATTATTAAACACACTTTGTGGATTGCCAGTGTAGAGCGGGGGCGCGCCACCCATTATCGACACGATTTCATTTGTATTTGCATCGAAAAAACGCTGATCGGGTACACCAATATTTGGAACATAAGCTGGTAAATTGTTCATCATTTTAGAAAAACTCCATCTTTAAAGATGTTTTGTTTATGATTGCTAGAAAGGGGGCGGATTCCCAGGTGCCGGAGAATAGCCAAACCCCTGCATTGCGCCGCCAATAGCACCACTCAGCGGGCTTGCAGTCACTGCACTAGGGTTCCTAGGTGATTCATAGACGGCGTTGTTAAGAATACCCCGCTGATACTCAATGTTCTGCTGAAGTGGGAAATCACGAGCTTCATTAAATCTCCTATAAGCATCAGTAAGCGCGCCTTGGTCGTAATCCATGTAACCGCGACCGGCGGCACTCATCATGTTTGCGCCCTGAGAGATATTTTGCAGACCAGTGTTGTACACGCCACCCAACGCTCTATTTGCATTCATTGCATTGTTAAATTGCTGTTGATCATCCGACAAATAGCGCGACATGAGTGAGTCATTAATGCTAGCGCTCGTGTCTGCCATTCGGTCATCAAATGCCCGATTTGCTACGGCTTCAGCTACCCCAGCGCGGCTAGAATTCATATTCGCACCGCCAGAGGCGCTTACATTAATCCCAGGGATCGTGGTTTCGCTCAAATTACGAAAGTCATTACGCATCGCGGCTTGAATGAGTGGCGAGCTATTTGCCGTCGCATAATCCATTGCGCTGCCGATGCGGTCTTGGTTAGCCCGCGAATACAGATCGTTGTAATTGCCTGCAAACCCACGGGCAGTATCGGCCATTTCCGCACCGCTCATTCCGATTTGTGCGCCCGCTTGACCGCCGAAACGAAGTCCCTCATTCAAGAACGGATTCATGTCTGCATAAGTTTGTCCCTGGTACGTACCTTGCTCTAGCGAGTCGTTAAGAGCAGCTTCCGCACGGTCGTAGCTGCGCTCGATGTACGGCGCCGAAAAGTTGTACCCAGCGGCCTGTAAATCAGACTGACGGCGCTGTTCTTTTCGGGCGTCATACTCACCTTTGTATCCTAGAGCTGTACTGCTCGCCATGAGTGCCATTGTTACCGGATCGAATCCCATTTTATTACCTCTTTTTTTTGATGCGCTTGTAGACCACCCGAGGTACATTATCCGGGGTGTCTGCAATGTGATGATCGAAAGTGAATTCCATGATTCTTAAAAACGTGGAATGCTTTTTGTCGCCAACATTGTGCAAAGCAAAAAGCGGATCTTTACGCCACGCCATTATTTGATTTAAATGTTCTTTTATTGTGAATCTCAGAGATTTAGTCCACGGGACGAGGACAGCACAATGAACAAATGTACGCTCACCAAATTGCTGCAAATGCGCCTCAAACTCGTCGTTTTCAATAAGTAAAACTGCAGTATTCACTACACAGCAACCCAAGCGGTCCCGTTGTAAACTACAAGCCCTAGCGTGCCATTACCGAGTGGGTCCCAGGGCGACAGCGCGAATCGTACAGTGCCTTTGCGTGGATTGGCGGGGGGTTCATCTGCGGCTTGTATGGATGCCTCTGAGAGGCCCTGTATGGCCGTCTCAAGGCGTCTCAATTCATCTTGTACATATCTAGCTAGCGCCTCTGGAATCGTTGGAAAAGGCTGTCTAACGTACCTCTGTAGTACCAGATCGACTTTCTCGTTGATTGCCATTTTAACGTCTCCCGGTGACCTTAATTTCGGCATCAAATCCGACAAAGTTAAAATCCATGATTGCCGTGTAAGTCAGTGAATAAGAGAGATAACGGCCAGATGCTCGGACATCAATTTTGTGCTCTGTGAGAGGATCAAAATTTACTACATTAGAAAAATCGGGAGCGTCACTCATAAGATCATTGCCGGCAAACGCAAAATTAAAAGTACCTCGTGCCTGTGTCCCCGATATTTGCGGCGTAACTTTGGTAATAACTTTGTAGCCATTCAAAGACGCCATTTGATCGAGATCAATTCCTGTGCGTTCGAGCTTAATGTACTCATAAGACTCAGTATCAAAAGGGGCCGTTAACGTGCCGCCGTCCGCATCGTCGAGGCCGTATATTCGGTTAGTCGATGGAATAGCCGCATTGCCCGCTGCGTCGAGCGCTTGATTGCCGACAAAAACTACGTGCTGATCTTGTCCAGCTTCTTGCGACGCATATGAGCCGCCGATGCTGTAGTCGAGAGAACTTGCGTTCGCATACGAAGTGATAATCGTCGAAATTGCTGCCGTAGTCGCGCTGGTTACATTTGGAAGATCCATAAAAGACCAGGTACCATTCGCATAGTTGTAAACCGCAGCGCGGTTGCACTTGTCGGCACCGACATCTTGAACCGACATGTCGTCATTGGATCTGTAGCAAAAATAAATCTCATTTAACTTTGGGTTATGCTGGGTAAAGCACAGTGAAGTTTTACCAGTGTCAATTGTTGAAAAAACATACTTTTTAATTTTTTGATCAGCGATAGAGTTCTTTGAATTAGCGTCATGAACAAATATGTCGTCTGTGCCGAAAACATAATGCTTACCAGCAACCTCCGTTATGCAATTTTGATTGATGACGCCGCAGTCACCAAATAGTTTACGGAAGCTAAATACAAAAGTGCCACCGACGAAATCAGCCAGCCAAACTTGGTCGCTGCTGTAAATAATAAAGTTGCTAGCGAGTGGCAGCCCGTCAACTATGGGTGTACGCATTTGCACGAGATCATTAAAGCCTGCGCTTTTAGTGAGATCCGTTGCGTCCCATGAGTCTGGCACGGCATTAGATAGCGCTAAGTTCGACCATCGAACCCGAGTTGGAAACGTAGCACCAGCCTCGGTTGTGTTGAGAGCCAACAAAAAGTCACCGAAAGTGCGCAGAGAGTTTGTTCGGTAGTTCGACGGCCAGTTAGTTAAATCCACAAAGTCATTATTACTGCCGTTCAGTCTAAAGACCGGCGCTCGATCAACACGATTGATGTACGTAACGTTTGCCAACGAAGTGCCAGTGAAAGGCTCAGTGGTCGCGCTAACAGTAAAGCTGTTCTTGTTACTCACGCTCCCATTTGCAAACTCATCGATATCATAAGTGTCTGACACTAAAACGACTGTTGAAAAACCGCCCGTCGTGGTGGTGATTCCGAAGCAGAACGCGGGAGCTACTGACAGCGAGTTTTGTACTACATAAAACAACGGGGCGCGCTGCACTGATCCTTCGTCGAATCGCACATTCTTTGCTCGCGTGAAGGCGTTCACTGGCAAGTTCGCAGGCTCGATATCGGTAATGACACCTATTTCTGACATATTAGTGAGAGAAGCATTCGGCATGTCGAGTCTCTCCTATAGTTGTGTACGCTTCCACATATAAACCACAATATATGGCTGTAGAATGCTGTGCGCTTGACCACCGCCCGTAGATTGAGTGGCAATTGTGGCCGTCGGATCACCAGGTTGTGTACCAGCAGGGTGCGTAGTGACGCCTACATCATCGAGCTCCTGGTATAAAATATCGTGAGTGTGCGCTGGCATCTCATCGACAGTTAATGTATGCGTTTTATTGCCCCCGGTAGCCTCAACCGTATCAAAATCACCGTCGCTACTGCTAAGACCGACGAGCACTCTACCTGCGCCAAATGCTGTCCAAGTACCGCCGAAAAGCGTACCAGGGTCCGTCGCAGTGATGGACGTATAGATTGCTCCGACTGGATAAATGGTCTTGAAGGCTTCAGTCTTTAGCAAACTCCACACAGCGCTAGCATCAGTGCCACTATCGAGAGATACCGTCGAACCACTGATAGCAATCGCAGGCTCAACAACACCTATTAGCGTCTTGACTTCGGCACCCGTAATTCCAGTGTTGAGGCTTGGAGTGCTACCATCTGAAGTCATTGCAGTAACTGTGTTGAGCACCGCAGGCGTTGCCGTTACAGCAGAATTAATATTTGGAAAGGACTGCAAGACCGCCGTCTTTATTAACCGTAAATGATCATCCGCTTGGCTCAATGCATCTTGTGCCGATGGGTTAGCTACATTGAGCGAACTGATGTACGAAGCACTTTCGAGTCCCATTAGCTATTTCCTTTTTTTACCGACGAAACTGTCTGGCCTTTTTTAAACTTGATGTTAGCCGTTTTGTTGGTCGTCTTCTTTGCGGGTGGTCGTCCTACGCGAGAGCCGTAGGTTCCTTTTCCTGATGGCATCATGTACTCCTAGCAGTTTTACGAGTGGGTTTTCTGACAGTCTTCGCAGCAGCAACGAAGTTAGCATCAGTTGGTGCTCCCTTGCTGCCCTTTGAGCGCATACGCTCACCAGATCCAGATGCTATTCGTTTTTTCTTCGCGGCAATGTTGGGTAATGCGTTGCCACGCCGTGGAGTAGCCACTAGCGATCACTTTCAAACCAGATCGAGTGGGACATGAAGCTGACACGGAGCGCACGAATGCGGTAACCGAAAGTTCGGCGCTCGCAGATTACTTCGAGAGCCGGGAGGAAATTGAGTGTGTACGCCTGGGTAAGGTCATTGGTAACTGTGGTTTTCACTGTGGAGCTCCTTTTGAAAAGGTCGGACAACAACAACAACAAGCGGTCTTTAGCTGACATTTTGAATTGGCTTTGGTTTCGACCGCATGGGGGGCGTATTACGCGGCGGGAGTCCCTGATTTGTAGGCCATTTGGCATATATATCATACACTTAGGACGCCAAGGGATTCGGTATCCCTTGGCGAACACTACCTAACCCAAGAAAAACATATCGGACTACCCACATAAGTTTCTTTAAAAATAGGGACTTACGTTACACTAGGTGTTACTTTGGCTGCACTGTTGCCGACACTATAATGTGCCGACATAAATATAATATAAACTTGAGTCTCTCCTACAGCGACTCTTCAGTAACTATAGTCTCTCTTAGAGTCATCTATAGTCTCTCTTAGAGTCATCTATAGTCTCTCTATTATTTTTTTTCTTCTCTTCGTCTTCTCTATGTGTACACCTAGCGTCTCCTCTTAAAGAAAGACACAAAGAAAACACCCATATAAAACAATAGCTTACAAAAAGCGAATCGAGGGTTATTTTAGGGGGTTTTGGGGTGTTTTTAGTACGCATTATTCACTTAAAATGGCACATCGTCGAACTCTTCGGTTACCTCATTTAGTCGCCCACTGTGTCGGTCATAGCAGAGCTTGTCGGCGCACCCAACTTGCCCGGTGTGTCTGTTTTTGAGGACAACTATCTGCCTGAGCGTTGAGACATCGTCTGGACAGACGCTGAGTCCAATGCAGATATCACTGAGCTGCACAATTGCCCCGGAGCCTCGCAATTGGCTCGCATCGATTTTTGCTGTGCCATCTTCGTGTGCGCCGTGGGTTGGTCTTTTGAGGTGCGAAATGAGAAACAGTGTGATTCCTAATTCTTGCACTAGCGATCTGAAGTCTGTCATCAGAGTGTCTATGAGCCGGCGCTCGTCTTGTACTTTGCTAGTGGCTTCGCCGATGAGCATACTTATGTGATCCAAGATAATCACCTTCGCTCCGTGGGCTACCATCCAGTGAATGTGGTTTTTAATCACTTTGATGTCCCGAGTACCCATATGGTCGTACAAAAAGAGAGGGCGATCAGTAAAAAGATCGCTGTGTGCTTGCACGATTTGCTCATCTGTTACTACGTTCTGGAAGTTAATAATGTTCTTACTAAGGTGAATGCCTACTAATCCTTGTAATGTGCGTTTATTTGTCTCTTCCAGCATGATCATGCCGAGCACCTGGTCCGCTTCATGCAGCGTGTACGCTAGCTCTCTAATGAAGGTCGATTTACCGACGCCAGAGCCGGCACAGAGCGTTATCATTGTGCTCGGCTGGATGCCCATTGTGAGCTCATTTAAGCGCGTGTACGGGTATTTAATGGCAGACATGTCGTCACGTACTGCAATGACTTCTCGTAGATCCTCGGCTAATACAATGCCGTCTGGACGCGCTTTCGTTGCATTCATTATTGCATCGATAATTGCTCTCGGGTTTTTGTCGATGAGTGCTTCGTTCGCGTCTTTGTAGTCTTCCATGGTTGCTATTGACACTCGACCTAATGGGAGCACTTCGATGCAGCTTTTGGTGGCTTCTTTGCCTGGCGTATCACCGTCAAAGAACAGGCATATTTCGCTGTAGCCGAGCACAAAGTCGAGATTATCGAGAATAGATTTTTTAGCAGACTGCGCGCCGTTAGGGACGCTAACAACGACGATGTGCTTGTGTCCAAATGCTTGTGCTACGCTCATTGCGTCCATGGCGCCTTCGGTGATCACTAAGCATTCGCCTTCGCCGCTGTAACGGTACTGCGCAAAGAGGGGCATTTTTCTACTATTGCCAAGTATCGAAAACTGCTTGTTTTTATCTCTGGTTTTCTGGGCTACCAAATTACCTTTTTTATCCAGGTACTGCTCGACTTGCACTGTTGTGCCGCTTCTGTTTTTAGCGGTTAAGTACTGGAAGCGTTGGCAAGTCTCTTGATGAATGCCGCGCACTGATAGCGCTTTACACTCACCGTTTGTGATAAATGCGGTATTTAGTGATTGAACCTCGCTATCATTTGAGTTTACACTAGGTTTAACAGATGACTCGTCAACATTTAAAGCGTGGTAATGCTGACATGCAAAACAAAAAATATGATCAGAGTATTCTGCGCAGGCATCACTACTACCACATTCAGTACAAGGGACATGTCTAATAAAGACTCCCTTCGTATCACTATTGTACGTCTCCATTTACATTAGCCTTTTTTGATTGGTTTTAGGTGTAATTGGTTTAGATTCAATTGAACTACTGGTTTTACTGTAGGCAAAATCCTACACTGTTCCTTCTTCAATGACTCGCTCTGGTGCAACGACTGGCCTGCGGGGGGTTTTCTAGGCGTTACGCTTTCTCCTAAACCCACGCCGCCTTTCGTTGCGCCAGGGTAAGTCACCATCCACTGGTGCCGTTTATCGCGAGCTCGTCGGCTAACCACTCCGCATATTTCAATGCTTTCATTTGATCTTCGAGTGCCTTTCCTTTTTTGTCGAGCCGCAGTTCGTATTTCAAGACGTTTCCACGGAGATATCCGATAAATTGCTCGCGGCTTAAAAATGCGCGCATCACTTCTATTGCTTCAAGACCGCCACTTTTATAATGATCAGGGCATACCGGGGATGCCACTTCCATGGTGTCTGTCGATGTGACTGAGTCGAACGGGTGTGTGTGCGCTGTTGCCATTATCTGTCTTCCTTTTTTTAGTGAGTGAATATCTACAATATAGGCAGTTTGGATTGGGGTTAATGACGCTATGGTGTATGCACATCTCTGCGTAAGCGCCGCCCCAAGTTTTAGTTTCATACAACCATCGCATGTCGCTGTGGTCGTAGTGCTTATCTTGTGCGGTGAGATCAAGTTGCTTGAGGTCGTACGCTGTCAGCTTCATGAGGGTTCCCACAGACGCACTTCCGACATTGCGTTGTCCCAGTCGGTATATCTCAAGATCCTTGCCAAGCGCGCTTGTAATAGCGCATCGTCGGCCGAAAACCCGCCCTTTTGAAATGCTTGGACGACTTGCGGCCAACCACCGTCTCGCCCCAGAATTTTCTCGGCTGTTACTGGGCCTACTCGCGGCAACCCTGGGAAGCCGTCAGCGGAATCACCGACCAGGGTCTGGAAAAGCCAAGTGCGGTCTGCAAGTTCTTTTGAGCTGCTACCGAGCTCTTCGCGTTGTGGCCGGTAAAGATTCGCAGGTATAGTCAGCATATCTTTGTCGTCAGATACAATGATTGTGTTGCTACCTGGCGCGGTTGCGAGAATGCCCATTATGTCGTCAGCTTCGAGTGTAGGCTCGCAGCAGTAGGCGTAGCTCTCTTTGCACCACTCGACAAACGCTGTGTAGCCCAGCGGCTTGCGGCTTTTCTTTCTGTGAGATTTATAATCGGGGCAAAGAGTTCTTCGGAAATTGTTGTGGCCGGTGAGACACATCACGACACTCTCGACTTCCCACTTTTGTTTCCAATGCGAAATTTGTGCATTGAAAGATGCCTTTGCGGCGGCTACATCGCTGTACAAGCTCCAGCAGTCGGTTGTCCATTCGACTTCTTCCTCAGTTGCAATTAAAGCGCGAAACAAATAAAGATCCGCGTCAATTAACAAACTCGTCTGCTGTGTCCACTTTTCATTCGTCAAGAAAGTCTTTAATGTCATGCTGGAGCTCCTCTAAAAGTTGCTTACCATTATTGGTGGTGCGCCAACGGTTGCCCCATTTTTCGGAAGAGACTTTCGTTGTTAGGAATCCTTCGCTTGCGCACACGGCTATCCATTCTGCGTGCTGCCGAGCAAATTTGGATTTGCATGTAAAAGGCGTCCGATTCGCGATATCAAGAACCATATGCATTGCTAGGATGTCCAGAATTTCCTCAGTTGCATTTGATAGAAGCGTTTTATCAATGGGTATCGGCCCATGATTTGCCGGTGCTATATTCGGCTTCGATTCCAATCTTAAAATTGAAGTCTCTGCCCGTTTTTTTCGCCATTCGTCGAGATAAATTACCGACATGTTCCGCGACCTCCGCTGTTGTCGTTGCGATTTGCACTTCGTCGTGTATCCACCCGACTATGCGTGCATCTTTAGATAAGCCGTCCGTTGCAATCGCCTCGTGAATATTGGCTACCCACTGTTTACTTATGATTGCGCCGGCAGATTGCAAAAGTTGACTTAGCGCGCGGTGAGCAGAACGTATGTAAAGTTTTCGCCCGTCTAGACCGATTAGGTGTCCTCGTTTTTCGTGCGTTTCTCTGAGTTTGTCTTGTAGGTTCGCAAAAGCTGGAACTGCTTTGTTAAAACGCTCTTTGATGACTTTTCCATCTTCTGCTTTACCACCTACGATTTCGCCAAGGCGTGCGTTTCCGCTGCCAAAGAGCATGGCATACAGCATTGTCTTTGCTTGCGAGCGCTCGGCAAGTCCAGCAGCCTTTTGGTTGTATGTGTGGATGTCGCCGCGCAGAATAATATTCGCGTATTCGCCTTGGTCCCAGGGGTACAAAAAATGCGCCAGACAACGTACTTCGATGCCCGAGAGATCCGCACCGCAGAGCGTCCATCCGTCGGGGACTGTAAATAACTCTCGGCACTCTTTACCGTATTTGGATTGTACCCCCGGCACCTGCTGTAGATTTGGTGATCGACAAGATGCGCGACCAGACACTGTGCCATTAGCAATTAATTGATGGCGGATCTTTCCGTCGTCTTCAACGAGACTCATCCACGCTTTTGTACCCTCCGCTAGCATCGCGATGCGCTTTTGAATTAAGAACATTTGCGCTATCTTTTGCGCTTCTGGATATGGCAGATTGGCAAGTACGAGGTCGTCAATTTTAGGATCTTTAGTTGGTGTAAATTCCCCTGGCTCCCAACTATATTTTTGAATTAAGCAACGGGCGATATGTGCTCGCGAATTGGGATTAAATTCGACAGTGCGGCGCTTGATAAACGGCTCATTCGCTTTATAGCCCAGCGTTTTGTTGTCGCGTTTCGGGATGAATGTTTCAGTCTCCTCCCAGGGTTCAAAAAGATTTTTCAGTTCATCTGCAAGAACTGCTCGGCGGGATACTAAATCAGCATAAAGAGATTTAGCTTTTGGAATGTTAAAGGTCCAACCGTTACTACCGATTTCGTCACAAATTACTGCCATCTTATGTTCAAGCGCAATGCTTTGCTCACTAAACTTTTGCTTCAACAGATAGTCATAGAGCTTCACAGTGACATCAACGTCGCGCATACAGTACGTCGCCATATCTTTCGTAAACTTTTGCCAGCCGCCGGTGTAATCGCCTTTCGGAAAATCGAGCCGAATACCCCATGCCGCCAGACTATGACTACCGATTTTAGATCCAGCGAGCGGTGACTTTTTGTTCTTCACCCTAAAAACCAGGTCGTCTTCGCGAAGATTAGCGCGAACAAGGCGTGAAAGAACAAGCGTATCGGTAATCTTCCCCCGCGGTTTGAACCACGTATAAACTTTTTGAATCGCTGGAATGTCGAAATTTAAAATGTTGTGTCCAATGATTTCGTCAGCTTCATTCAACAATTTCACAGTGTCCTCAAGCCCGGTTGGCGTATACCGAATCTTTGGCTTGGCGCCTTCAAGGTTCAGACACTGAAAAGCTATACAATGTATTTTAGTGAGATCAGGGAGCAGTCCGTCACTTTCTAAATCAAAAGCTATGCGCACGCCATCACCCCAAATTTCGTAGTGAGAAAAATTTAGAATGCTGCGGATACTGGCCGACAAAAAGGCGCGCATAATAGGGCGCATGGTTGTTATTGATTTTGAATCCGAAATCTTCATTGGACTCTACCGACGAGTACCAGCGTATGCGCTCAATGATGCTGTTGGCGCCAAATCGCGTTCTTCCGCTATCAATCGCAACAAGTGCATAACGTTTGAACAGCTCATAAATGTGTGGATTGTCTCTGTGATATTCCAAAAATTTACGCTCTTTTTCGTTTTCAACAAGATTAAGAATTGTTTGCCGCATCAGATATCTCCTGTGGGTAAAGCCAATCGTCTGGAATCTTTTTGTGCGCAAACATAAAGCCGTTTTTATGACAAAACATGGCGTATGTTGTTTTTGATTTTTTGTAGATCCGCGCGTTGGCGTTTTGGAAAACTAGACGGATGTCAAGTTCCGGGTATTGCTCTTTGATGAGTAAATGTTTCTTGCGATCTTCGAGATCCCAAAGTCCTTTCGTCTCGACAAAAAAAAAGCCGCCCCGTCCATTTGGTAAGCGAAAATCCGGTGTGTAAGTAGCAGCACGCGCGGGGACTAAATAATTGATTTTGTGCATTTCGTACTCAACACAAAGTCGTGCTGCTGTGATCTGCGCACTGATCTTTTCTTCGAGTCCAGAGCGGTATCGCCGTTTAGAATTGATCTTCATCGGCGTCAAATGTGTCTTGGGCGACTGCCTCGTGAACAAACCCGTCGTCTACGGCGTCAAAGCCGGTGTTTGACTGTGCGTAGCTAATAATTTGAACCCGACTAGGATACGTTGTCACGCCTTTGCTTGCGTTATCAAACGCTTTATACGTACCCCCAACGCGCACCACTGATCCCGCCCAAATGTTACGAACATCTTCATCGGGTATACCTTTGCCCGTCGAATCAAAGAACTTTGGACGATACTTCGACTTGGTTTTAAAAACCCAGCGATCCTCATCGTTTTTTTTGAAGGGGAGGCTTACTTTCTTTTTTCCGAAAGTCTCTGCGGCATATGCTTCCATCTCGTCGAAAAACTGTGGACGTTGATCAAAGACCAGCATAACGCTATAGACGCCATCGTCGTTGTACTCAAAGTCCGGGGTGGTTAAATGCGTGTAACTAGTCTCAGCTATCGGTGTTTGAAAGCGTAGTTTCTTTTCTTTCGTCATGAGGTGTTTCTCCTTTTGTGGTTTTGAAACGGAAATAAAAAAGCCCCTGACAAAAAGGGGCATAAAAAAGCCGCCCAAAGGCGGCAAGGGAGGGAAAAATTTATAAACTATGAAGTGTCATAAAAGAACGATAGAGGCTTTCTAATGAGCCTGTGGTGTCTTGTTTAATTGCTTTAATAATCTCAAGCTGTTGGGCTTCTCCGCGCTTATATGCGCTGTGGTCGTCGCTAAACGGATAAGTAAAGTCATACCGCAACAAAAGAGTTTTAAATTGTGCTTCAGTCATGTAATTTACCTTTTTGCCATGCGCCAAGCGCCACGACTTTAAAGGACTCAAGGATCTCTCTGAGTTCACTGGAGTCCCCGAGAACACCCTCCGAAATTGGGCAGTAGATTACCCACGGCGCTTTTATCTGATCGTGTTGGGGGCTTCTCTGGCTCGGACGGTGGACTTGGTTAACGAGTTAAGCCGCCCGTAGGCGGCGAGGGCAAACCGTGGAATCTTTAGCTAAAGCACCACTCACTTTTTGTGATCTCTTTCAAATCAAGATCGCCTTTAGTCGGAATTGATTCTATTTTCTCAAGGTTCGGGACAGACAAAACAGCGCGCACACTTTTGTCTACCACATCGAAAATACAATAATCTTGGTACATGTCAATAAACGTTTCACGCACAGTCGCGTACATTTTTTCCATGTCAGCAGACGTGCTCCCAAAGGAATCGTGGATAACAAAAAAATCATTGATGCCTTTTTCTTGGCACGCAAGAACTGTCAGCAAAAGGTGCGCAGAGTCTAAACTGTGAATAATATTTGCACCGCACGCATTTTTCATCCGATGTGTGTCGCATTTACCCGTAAAGTCCGCAATCGCTACAGTGCGACGTTTGTGCGTTGGAAGCCTTAATTCATTTTCAAAAAACCAGAGTTTGAGCTTTTTGCCGACTTTGTGAGCGTAATATTGATGCGCCACAAATTCACTTGGCGTTTTCCATATCAATGGCTTGTTTTCGAGCGCAAGCAGACCCGCGCAACTGCGCAAATATGACATAGTCTCTGCCGCCGAACTTACGGTGCTTTCCACCGCGCAAAAAACGTGTTTCGCGGCGTACATTGCGGCACTTTTGTGCTCCCACTCGGTACGCCCAAATGGATGCTCAAACTCTCGGTCTGCTAACCTTTTACGCTCCAACGGCTGCATTGTGTCAGTGACAAGCTGTTGTGCCATGCCCCACGCTTTTGACGAGTAAAAATACGTCATCACGTTCCGCTTCACATCGCCTCTACCAATTCCATAAGCCAACCACTGTTGCCGCTGAGTTTGATATTTTTCGCTGGAATCTTCGCTAATGCTGTCAGTGACTTTATCCGCAACCACTTGATAAAGATCCGCGATTTTGTCTTGTGGTACAAGATTGCAGAGCGCACCATCTTTTTGACTTCGCGTAATTGCGCTGTAATGCTGCGCCCCACTGTTCGTCGCGTCAATTGCGACCGGGAGGCCGCTCTCGTAATTATCAGGATCTTGTGTGTATAAATACAGCTCTCTACACGCCGACAAAAATTGGAACGGCTTGTCGGCTTGATGCCATTGTGTGTTGAGCTCAAAGTCTTTACCACACGCTGTGATCCAATCCAAATTCATTGTGGCCCAAATTTCCCGCTCGACGAGTTCGCGCTTTGCAATTTTATCAAAATCGCCAGTATTCGCCGCGTGAATGAGAAGCCATTTCAAACTGTGTCTTACTGGCTGTTTATTTTTTAACAAAAAAAGAGCTTTTTGATAATCACCTCTTTGATAATTAAAGGGTGAGACGAAGTAAGCACGCCCACGTCGATCGCAATTTGCTCCAAGTCTAAATTCTTGTTTTTCTATCAGAAGGTCCGCGATGTCGGTGTCTTGGCGCATCTGCCACACGTCATTTGTGATTTGCAAGTTGCGTTCTTTAACTGCCTGGCGATCTTGCTTAAAAAGCTCTCGCTCGTCACGGCTCATGTCGTCCCAATGTTTCGCAGGCTGCGGTAAATCCAAGCGCATTTGCGACGGAAATTTAGCTAAAACAATGTTATTCGCCCAGGCGTGTTTAACAGCACGTAATGCATATTCATTTATCTCAAATGGCACATTCTGCAGTACATTCAACGCTTCCATAAATTTCGGCAAGCGTTTTGCACACAATGCGTCAATTGCCGTGTTTTGAGCTTCAGCACCGTTGCGTATGAGAGGTACTAATGCCGACAATTTGGGGTCGTGATAGACGCCTGACTTCGTTGATGTCCATGGCACCGGCTTCAGTTGAGCACCCCGCGCATCCTTGCCAGCTATTGGTAAAAACACTACTGCTGCCCACTCTATGCGCTCGTTGTGCGCCTCAAGGCTTGCTGTGCCAAGCGCACTAAAAATAACCCTTACTTCTGTTTTCAATTTACCATGAACTTTCACTGTCCGCTCATACCGTTCAAAGACTTTAGACGCGAGAACCGCGTTAATTAATGGCGTTGCTGCTGTGACTTTTCTCTCGGTCTTCCACTTCGTGTGCTCAATCAGCAGCCCCTGCACAAATCTTATTCTGCTATACAACGTTTTTTTCTCAAAAAGTTTCTTCTTTTGCTTCGCCTGATCAATATCTTCAGCGCCATCAAATTGCTGCCCAAGGAATTCTTGGTAGATGTGCTCGCCCATGCCAGCCATAACTGCCACAAAAGGCTTGTTATTAATCGCACCGCTTACGGCGCACTGAAGCGCTCGCAACGCTAGCACGTCACAGTTTAAGTCTTTGAGGTCGTCATACCACTTCATGCGTCTACCAGCCGATGCGCGCTCTTGACTCTCTATTTCGGCGCGAATGAAGTCTGCAACGTCTTGTTGCACTTCAGATATTACAATGAGCTCTGCTTGGCGATACTGCGGAGATTGTTTTGCTTGCTTTTTAGCGTGTCGTTGAAGTCCCAAAGTTTTTGACTCACGCTCGCTAATGTCTTGAACACTTTTCACTTGTTTTCTCCTAATTCGTAGTGAGTAACGCATGTCGCAAAATAATCACTGCTTCCCTCAATGGGGGGACACAATGATTATTTTATGTAGCGACAATAGAAAAAGACTCCCTTAAAACTTTCAGAGAGTCGATTCCATAAGTATTTATAACTCTAGTGCACTCACAATCGCGAACGCCTGCGATGGTTTCGTGTGAATATATCTAGCTGTTGTCGAAATATCTGTATGCCCCATCAGATCAGCAATGATCTTGATGGAAATATTCTTCTCGTTTGCTAGATATGACGCAAATGTATGCCGAGCACAATAAAAAACAAAGGACGTATCACCGGGCGCTATTTTTCTTCTAGCATTTTGCCAACTGTTGTAAAAGTCATGATGGTTGTAGTAATCAAAGGGGCGGTAACCTAAATTTTTTAAAGCTCGACTTGCTTTTTGATTAAGCGGCACTGTACGCCCTCGGCCATTTTTTGTGTTTTCTAACCGCACAGCCGTTCCGTTATCAATGATTTTTCCAGCGACTTCGTCATCGGCACTTGCTTCACGTTTATTTATCGACAGTATCTCTGAATTCCGCATTCCCGTGTTCATGCAGAGCTCTAAAAAGTCACCCATCTCTGGATAATCTGAGTCGGCGTAATAACGCTTCAATAGTGCAATCTCGCGTTCAGTAAAGTGTCGCCCGCGCTCAGTCGGTACGTTCTCATTTTTTATTTTAGGCTTGCCGCTCACCAGTCCATCATCAACGGCGGTATCGAATACTTTGCTGACTGCCGCTAGTCTTTTGTTTATTGTCGATTTACTCAAGCCACGCTTGTTTGAGCGCACATTAGGGGCCTCTTCGCGTAGCCATTTTGTGTACGTTTTGATGTCTCGTGCGCTGAAGTCAGACAGATCGCGGGAGCCGTTGTCATTAAAAGACATAAACTCTTGGAGCTTCTGGATGGATCTCTTGCAGTGGTGCCTGGTGGGCCAAATTAAGTGCGCATTGTCGCGGATGTAATCTCGTAGTTTCATAGCTTTTCTCCGTTAGGTTTTCCCTCAAAGTTTCCCTTGTTAAACTGTGGAAATAACAGTGCTTCATAAGAAAACTGCTGCGGAAGCTCTCGAAGAGGGGGATAAATAGTCTCTTGCAGTGCAATATGAGAGCAATGGCATATCTTATGAAGCATTGTCGTTTACACAACTTGCCCCGCCGAAAGGGATCTGGATGCAAAAATTGCAGGTTCCCTTTGGGACGCTTGTAACTATAATCCACGACACAAACCACGTCAACTGCATTTAGAAAGACACAATGTTAAAAGACATGCCTGGGTGGCGAAATTGGTAGACGCAACAGGCTTAAAGTCTGTCGAGAGAAATCTCGTGCCGGTGCGATCCCGGGTCCAGGCACCATAATTATTTCTTAAACTTTGCAAGTCCTTTTATACCAAAGCTCGCGGCAATAGCCGCAGCCAAAAAGCCTTTATAATACTCTGGCATTTCGTCTAGGCATAAAAAGCCATCTTCGATGTATGGACGAGCCTCTGGTATAAATGCACCAATCAACGGAATCGATAGCAGAAAAACAAACCATTCGTCTTTCATTGAGTTGTGAGCGTTAGCAGCCTGTGTAGCATCCCAAGACGCCTCATTTTGAATGACTTGTAGCTTTCTTGTGTGCTCTGCTTGTTTTACCGCCGCTCTATTATTTAACGTTGTTGACACCAGATCGACGACGGGTCCGATGAGTAATTTAAGCACAGGGAAATCTCCTTTAAATTCAGTGGAGCATGTTGATTAAATAAGCCAGACATACAGACGTACATATAAAAAATAGAGTCTCGCAAATTGCACACACTTGCTGCTGATCAGGCATCCGCGCACTCCCGTACCCATCCGCTGACTTCAAGACTGCGGTTTTTTGTTTGTCGATGCCACGCGCTGTCAAGCATTTCATCGGCAGCCGCAATCCAGTGTCCGCTCGATAGATACCGCAAAGTGTTTTTGAATTTTAAAAGGCCGGCGATGCCCAGTTGGAAACTCATATTGACAAGCGCTTCTTGAACCGGGCTTGGGAAGCTCTTAAAGTTTTCGATTGACCGCTCGCAGTCCGCAATGGCATCAGCGATATCGTCGCTTAGAATCTGCGAGATTGCAGCATCAGATAAGGGCTTGTCTTCACAGTTGTGTCCGACGCCAATTGTGAGTTTCCCCGCTGTGCATTCGTAAATGAGATGTCTAGTACCTTCGTGCCGAATTAGATTCTCTTTTAGCCGTTCAAAGTTCACTATTTATTACTCTCTCTAAGCATGTTAATGATTAACGTAGTGTCTGCTCTAGCCCCTCTAATATCGTCCTGCATGCTGTCTATTTTTAACTCAACAATAGAAACTTTTTTGTCCAAATCTTGAATACTTTCAGCGTTGTCTTTAATTTGAGCTTCATTTTCTGCAATATTTTTTTCATTGAGTTCAGTCGAGAGTGTGACCTGCGACCAACTAATAATAGATGCAATTATGACAGTGCCTAGTGGCAGCATAGAGATAAGCGTTTTAATGTCTACGTTCATCGTTTTTGTTCCTTAAAAATTAACAATGGTTTTAAAAGTTTACCAAGGTAAGCCAGTCGTTTGTGTAGCGGCACGATCAATTTGATTCTGGACGCGAGCGGTGCGGTTAGCTTCAATGCGGGCTTTGGCTTCTTCCGCTGTCTCTTCATCTTTAATAAGACTAGTCCAAATCCAACCCAAAACGTCAGACTCTTGGAGATCGTCATATGGTATGTACGAGCTGCTAAAAGCATCGTATGTGCATAGTAGCTTTCCGCCTTCAACCGCTGTGTACGATGGGGTAGTGTCAGATACCGCTGCACAGCTCCAGTATGCTTTAATAACGCCACCGTCAGCGTCAACGTGTGTCATGTCGGTCACCGACCAAGTTGTTGTTATAGCCATGATTTATCTCCTTAAGCGGCTTCTGCGGCGGCAATAGCGGCATTGATGGTGGACATATCTTCACTGCCCCAATCATCCATTGCTACACCTGCTGATAGGTATCCTGAACTTCGCATAACACGCTCTTTAACTTCTTCGTCTGTCATGTTAGAACAGAAATCGTTGTCTGAATCTAGGGCGTTTGTAATGACGCTTACACTGCCAAGCATTGCGCTATACATCTGCGCTTTTTCTTCATCGGTTCGTTCTATTTCGCTCATGATGCTGTGTATCCTTTTCCGGCGCTAATCGCTGCGTCAGTAGCTGTAAAACTTTCGCTACCCCAATCATCTTTAGCTTTCATAAGTTCAAGGTGGGCTACATTTCTGTCAACACAGTCTTGACGGTCTGCGGCTTTTTCATCTGCCATAACGTCACCCGCAATTATGTCTGTAATTAGACTAATGCTGTGACCCATTGCGGTGAAGTCTGCTGCACATTCTTCTGCTGTTCGTTCTACTGTTTCTTCACTCATAATTATTTATCCCTCTAAGGTTTCAATTCTTGCGGTTAATGCGTCTACTTGTGCAGACAGTTCTTGAATTGCTTTGGTTAGTACAGGTATCAATGCGGCCTCTGCTACTTCCTGAGAGCCATCATCTCTATCGTCCCAAAGTCTAAAGCCATCTTTAATGCTAGTGTCAGCATCTATAGCCGCTTTGACTTCTTGGGCTATAAAGCCGTGATTGGTGTCAGAGTTTTTAAAGACTTCAGTTGAGTCAGCTTCATAGGCGCTAAAGGTTTCAGGAAGTTCGCCAAGGGTCTTGTACTTAAAGGTACGAGGCTGAAGAGCATTGATGAAACTTAAACCTGCTGTAGAGTCTGCAATGTCTTTTTTGTAGCGTTCGTCAGATACTGTTGCCCATGTGACGTTACCGTGTGCGGCTCTAATGTCGTCGGAACCTGAACCTATTGTTGTATAACCTGCCGCACAATCGAGGTTAAACCCAAAGCCTTGTGCTTTTTCAGAATCAATAGCAGTTGAATCGCTTTGACTTCCAACAATTACATTGTAGTTTCCAGTAGTAAGAGCATCCCCTGCGAGACCACCGATGAGGGTGTTGTTTATGCCTGTGGTTACTGCGTATCCTGCGTTGTATCCTACAGCAGTATTGTAAGTATCAGCGTTACTATCAGGATTCATACTACCTAAAGCATCAGCACCAACTGCCACGTTTCTATCGCCAACAGTATTGGCATCCATTGCTTTCACACCGATTGCAGTATTTCCATCACCTGTCGTATTAGCGTACAGAGCTTGATAACCTACTGCGGTATTTTCTGAAGCTGTAGTGTTAGCTAGCAACGCTTGACGACCCATCGCAGTGTTGCTACTTCCAGTGCTATTAGTGCTTAAAGCAGATTGTCCTACCGCAGTGTTTGAAGCCCCTGTGGTATTTGTAGTTAGAGATTGATAACCAATAGACGTATTATTACTGGCTGTAGTATTTGCATCAAGGGATTGCGCTCCAACTGCTGTATTACTTGAACCTGTGGTGTTTGCGTACAAAGATTGATAACCAACGGATGCATTATTGCTTCCCGTACTACTTGTGTTCATGGCCTGCTTACCAACAGCAGTATTTTGACCCCCAGTGGTATTACCATTTAGTGAACGCATACCCAATGCGGCGTTATTCGTACCTGTAGTATTTACTTGTAAAGACTCATAACCAACTGCGGTGTTGTTGCTCGCTGTAGTGTTTGCCGTGAGCGCGTTGTATCCAACAGCAACATTGTTATCACCAGTAGTAATCGCAGTACCCGCTTCATCGCCTACGACAACATTATAATTACCACCGCTTGTAATGCTGTTACCTGCGTTGACACCAAAGCGGACGTTAGAGGTTCCTGCGGTTGGGGTGGATATTGTGCCTGTAACCTCTATTCCACCTGATTTAGTGGCTAACTTAGTGCTATTGTCAAACTTTAACCTTGCTTCACCATCTTGTATAAATTGAGCGCCTATTTTATTTCCTGCTGCATTGTAGATTCTGACATCATCACCAAGTATTCTAATT
>CENS01076953.1_pt1 | contig 23470 bp, 25 predicted proteins | sample 530201 | NCBI WGS metagenome assembly CENS01 (sample SAMEA2619747, study PRJEB7988) | marine metagenome | biome: marine biome (ENVO:00000447); feature: surface water layer (ENVO:00002042); material: "saline water (ENVO:00002010), including plankton (ENVO:xxxxxxxx)" | depth 5 m | reverse complement strand
AGGTAGATATGCAATAGATGTGGAGTGGTTACTATAATGGGAAAAGCTACTAAAGCATTACATTTAGCTAGAGCTATGAAAGCTCGTTCAACAGGTATTAGCTTAGATCCTAATTTGACAATAAGTACAGCTGAAGGTAGAAATTTAATTATTAACGGTGCTATGAATATATCTCAAAGAGGTACAATCGACACAGGAATAACTGGTGGTACATTAGTAGAAACTTATAGAGCAGCTCCTGATAGACATAGATTTGCACTAAACACTGGTGGAACTTGGACTGCATCACAAGACAGTGATGCTCCTGATGGATTTTCACGTTCATACAAACTTGAATGCACTACAGCAAATGCATCATTATCAGCAAGTTCATATGCTCTCATAGAACATAGGTTTGAAGGCCGACAACTTCTAGGTGTAAAAAAAGGAACAGCAAATGCAAAATCTTTAACATTGTCTTTTTGGGTAAAGTCATCAGTATCAGGTAATTATATGTCTGAACTTTACGACCATACTAACCAAAGACAGTGCTCAAAACTTTATACTATCAATTCTGCAGATACTTGGGAATATAAGAAAATAATATTTCCACCAGACACAAGTGGTACTTTAAATGATGATACAAATAATTCTATAAGTGTTGATATGTGGTTCTTAGCAGGTACAGATTTTAATAGCGGTACATTACCTAGCGGATGGGCTTCGGTTAATGGTCCAGACAGAGCAAATGGTCATAATGTTAATCTAGCAGCAACTCAAGGTAATACAATTCGTCTAACTGGATTTCAATTAGAAATTGGAAGTGATGTTACACCTTTTGAACATGTTAAATATGAAGATGAATTATATAGATGTAAAAGGTATTATCAAAGATATAATAGATTTTCAAATTATGCAGGATTAGGCTTATTTGTTCCGTTCACTACATCTGGTGCAAACTGTTTATTTTATATGGATGTAGAGCCAAGAGGTAATCCCACTATACAGTATTCATCTTTAAGTCATTTTGATTATTTCGGTGTAACAGGTTCGGGTGGAAGTGGTAATCCTTCCGCGATACAAAATAATGGATGGGCTGGAGCAAATAGTATTGATTTAGGGTTTGTTGCGGCGTCGTCACATCTTACAATTGCAAGAGCAGGGCTTTTTGAGTTTAATAATTCAGCAGATGCATGGTTAGCATTTCATTCGGAGTTATAAATGAATTATAAATTATATAAAGATAAAAGCGGACAAGTAGCAGGTGTACTAGTTGTCGGCAAAAATATTAGTATACCAGTAGACACTTCTAATAGTGATTATTTAGAATATTTAAAATGGGTTGCTGAGGGTAATACACCAGAACCTGCAGAGGAATAGAGTTTATAATAGATCAGTGGGTAATAAGCATTATGATGAACTTATGAGACAAGTAGAAGCTGGTTATTTAATAATTGAAAGTAGTTAGATCAATTATAAAATAAATATTGAAAGAGAAATAATATATGGCTTATAATTTTGATTCTGAATTTTATCCTATGATGGTCCGCGTAGAAGCGCAGACTGGAATCATTGTTCATTTCGATGAAAATAGTGATTATGAAGGTGTGTTTAGAGTTGAAATTGATTCTGACTATATAGTAGCACTAATTGATAGTAGAATCTCTGCAGTATCTGGACTTGATTCGGATCAGACTTATAACATGATTCAAGAGCATGCTAAATTTACAGATTCAGATCTAGCAGTAGTAGCCACTCTTAGAAACGAAGTTACAACTTTACGCTCAGATGCTGACTCTGATAGTACTAAACTTCAAGCATTAGAGATTAAAGTTGAACTTATAGAAGCTTCTCTCGATTCAGATCAAACAGTGTCTCTTGATCTTATTAGAAGAATAGATAGTGATGCAGCTAGAATATCTGATCTAACAAGAAATGCAGATTCCGATGCTAATACTATTAAAGAGCTTGTAGGTACATTAGACTCTGATGGTAGATTGTTAGAAAAAGTATTACAAGCAGAATCAGATATTATTAAATTAAGATCGGACTTAGATTCTGAATCAGTTCAGGTTAGAGCTCTTAGAAAAGATGTAGATTCAGACTTGTTTGATATGAGTGATGTTATAGCAAGACTTGATTCAGATGAGCTTAAAGTTCAAGATTTGGAAAGAAGATTAGCTATATTAGAAGCTAATGTTGACTCTGATAGACTTTGGACTAGAAATGAAGTATACAATCAGATTGAACCTAGACTTGATAATCTAGAAGATTCGGATTATTATGATTCAGATAGGGTAGTAAGAACTATAGCTCTTAATAGACTAGATCCAACAGATAGTGATTCATTATTAACAGCTATCAAGAACGAGACTGGAAGTCATCTAACAAGAATCATTTCATTAGAAAGTTTATTAGGAATAAGTTCTTCGTCAGCTGCAGTAGCGTCTCCTAGCGATTCAGATCTAAACACTGTTGAATATGCTCAAGACGGTTCTACTTTATCAGTAAACACTATTATAAGCTGGTATATGTATAGCTTAGGTGGCGGAGAGATTATTAGAAGACAGTTTACTATAACGGAAGGTTCCCCTTATAGTTCAATAATTAGAACATTAGCTTACACAGTCAATAATGATTCTGTAGCTATGGAATATTTAGACAGCTTTAGAATAGATTATGATCAACCTGGTGACGCAGACGATAAGATTCATTTTAGATTTAAAACCGGGTTTGAAGATATGACATTTGATGCTGAAGTCGATATTACTGGTGACTCTGGTAGATTGACAGTTACACAATAATGAGAAATATAAATATAGAAAGAGTATAATAGGAGTCTCACAATGGCATTTTTAGTTAGTCCAGGTGTGCAAATTGTAGAAAAAGATCTTACTAACATCATCCCCTCGGTGTCTACATCGATTGGTGGTTTTGCTGGTAAATTTGAATGGGGTCCAGCGTTAGATGTAACAACGGTATCTTCAGAGAAAGATCTTATTACTAAGTTTGGATACCCAAAAATTTCAACAAATGACGCATCTAGTACTAGAGATGACTGGTTTGCAGCTGCTAACTTTTTGGGTTATGCTAATCAGTTACAAGTTGTAAGAGCAATATCAGATGGAGCTAGAAATAGTGCTTCAGAGCCAGTAGTTGGTTCTTCATCTACAGTTTCAGTTGTTCTAACAGGTACAGTATCTTCTACAGTGTTTACATCATCTAATGTAGTTCTTTATGATGGAACTACTTCAGTTTCGTTTACAGCAGATGCTAGTACATTAGGTTCAGTTGCTGATGCATTTGGGGATGCATTAGTTTCAGCAGGAGTAAGTTCTGTTTCAGTTGACTCAGATGGTATATCAGGTATCGTTGATCCTACTGTAAAATACGCTGCATCAGGAATTACATTACCAGCAGCTCAAACAATAAACGGTGTTACATTCACATTCTTTGTAAACACAGATGCTGCTGCTACAGCTACTACACTTACATCAGCACAGCTTAATAACTTAGATGATTTCTTAGTAGAGAAAAGTACATTAGTTAATGGTTCAATCTATGCAAGATATCCAGGAAAGTTAGGAAATAGTATTGGTATTATCTTAATGGATGCATCTATTGATGAATCTGACTTTAAGAACCATGTATTATTTGGAAGTACAAAAGCGTCTGATCTATTTGACACTAAACCTGGAACTAGCTCTTGGGGTGCTAACTATTCGACAGCTCCTCAAGATGAACTCCATGTTATTGTATATACTACAGATACTCTTATTACAGGTAACGCAAATGAAATATTAGAACAATATGGTTACTTGTCAAAAGCTAAGAATGGTAAGACTGCAGATGGAGGTCCAAACTTCTACGTAGATATTATAAATGATCAGTCTCAATGGGTTTATGCCCTAAATGAAGAATCATCAGCTCAAAGCGCTGTAATTGATTCGGACTCTGGAGGAAGCATACTTCAATCTATTGGAGATACTTTAAGCAGCCTTACATCTTCAACAAGGTTTAAATATTTTCTTACTAATATGTCCTTAACAGGGTTTAGAAAATATGCGTTGGGTGGAGGAACTGATGGTGCTTCAGTATCAGATGGTAATTATACCACAGCATATGACTTGTTAAAAGATGATCAAGTAATTGATGTTAACTTACTTATTACAGGTGAAAGATCTGCAACAGTTTCTAAATATGTAATAACAATAGCAGAAACAAGAAAAGATGCAATTGCATTCTGTTCACCAAGTTATTCTGCTGCAGTTAACAATCCAACAGCAGAAAAAGTAATTGATTATTTTTCTACATTTAACTCTTCATCATACGCAGTATTTGACTCTGGTTATAAGAGACAGTATGATAGATATAATGATGAGTATTTTTGGATGCCTCTTAATCCAGACACAGCAGGACTAACAGCTAGAGCTGAATTTACAAATGATGCTTGGTTCTCTCCTGCAGGTCTCAACAGAGGATTTATTAATAATGTAGTTAAATTATCATTTAATCCAAATCAAACAGACAGAGATCAGCTATATCCAAATAGAGTTAACCCTGTAGTTACCTTTAGAGGTCAAGGTACACTTTTATATGGAGATAAGACTGCCTTATCTAGACCATCTGCATTTGATAGAATTAATGTTCGTAGATTGTTTATTGTTCTTGAAAAAGCAATTGCAACTGCAGCTAAGTTCCAGTTGTTTGAATTCAACGATGACTTAACAAGAAGAACATTTGTTAATGCAGTAGAACCTTTCCTAGCTGAAATTTCAGCTCGTAGAGGTATAACAGACTTTAGAGTTGTTTGTGATACTTCAAATAACACAGGTCAAGTCATTGATGGTAACAGATTCGTTGCTGATATTTACATTAAACCAGCTCGCTCGATAAACTTTATTACACTTAATTTTGTTGCAGTGAGAACTGGAGTTTCATTTAGTGAGGTAGCAGGAGCATAAGATGACAGTTCGTATTGATGATTTTAAAACAGCTTTAGCTGGTGGTGGTGCAAGAGCTAACCTATTTAGAGTAAATTGTAATTGGCCAAATGCTGGTATCCAAGGTGGTGCAAATACAGCATTTGGAGCCTCTGCAACTGAAGCTCTTAGTTCTTTCATGATTAAAACTGCGGCAATGCCAGCTAGAACAATCGGAGAAGTTATTGTTCCGTTTAGAGGTAGACAGTTAAAAGTATCTGGTGATACTATTTACGATGCCTGGACGGTTCAGATTATTAACGATAACAACTTTGCTGTAAGAAATGCCTTCGAAAGATGGCAAGATGCGATAAACGGTGCAGCTTCAAACGTATCAGGAAGAGGTGTTGATGCTTCTTCATTTGACTCATACACGGCTAATATGGAAATTGAACAACTTAGTCGTACAGGTGCAGTCATAAAGAGATATGTATTGTATGCTGCATGGCCTACTGTTGTGGATACTATTGATGTCTCCTACGACAGTACAGATACAATTGAAGAGTTTGCTGTTACATTTGCATATCAGTGGTGGGAAGCTAACACTACTAGTGAGCCTACAACTGGTAGAGTCACTGCTGATGTTGCTGAAGTACCTGTAACACAATAACTCTTCATTACATAATGAGGAGTCCTTATGGCTATTCAAAAAGAAGAACTTTTCGGGTTCGAATTAGTTCAAAATAAGAATGATAAACCAGTTCCGTCACCCATACCGAAACCTATGGATGATGGAACTGATCTTCCTGTTGGCGGCCGTATTGGTTATACTTACGAACAGTACAGCAAAGCTCGGAATGAACATGCTCTTATAGCTCAGTACAGGGATATATCTTTTTATCCTGAAGCTGATTCAGCTATAGATGATATTGTAAACGAAGCTTTTACAACTGAGCATGAAAGACCTACAGTATCTATTAGATTAGATTTACTTAACATAGATGATAGAATTAAAGAAACTATTAGAGAAGAGTTTAAAAACACTCTTCATTTACTTAAGTTTCAAAGAAGGTCATATGATATTTTTAGACAATGGTATGTAGATGGTAGAGTTTATTATCAAGTAATAATTGACCCTAATGATTCTAGAACAGGAATAAAAGAACTTAGACCTATTGACGCTTTAAAAATTAAAAGACATGTTAAGCCGTTTTATGAAAAAGATCCCAGAACAGGTGTTCCTATCTTAATTAAGGTAGATGAGTTTTTTGAATACTCTCCCGATGGAGGTAATAATGGAGTAAAACTATCTAAAGATAGTATTGTATTTTGCCCATCAGGTTTAGTTGATAGAAACAAAGGACAAATAGTAGGTTATTTAGATAAAGCAATTAAACCATTTAACAATTTAAGATCTATGGAAGATGCTCTAATTGTATATCGTATAGCAAGAGCACCTGAAAGAAGAATATTTTATGTAGATGTAGGTACATTACCTAAAATAAAAGCAGAGACCTATCTTCGTGATATGATGAATAGGTATAGAAATAAGATAGACTATAACCCTAACACAGGAGAAATTCGTGACTCTAGAAAGTTTATGTCACTCCTTGAAGACTTCTGGCTCCCTCGTAGAGAAGGCTCGCGCGGTACGGAAATTTCGACACTCCCTGGAGGACAAAATCTTGGAGATCTTGATGATGTCAATTACTTCAAGGAGAAGTTATATCAATCACTCAATGTCCCAATCTCAAGAATCAACCAAGACAACAACTTCCAACTCGGAAGAGCGTCAGACATAAGTAGAGATGAAATCAAGTTCAGCAAGTTTATTAAAAGAATAAGAAAACAATTTGCTGAGATTTTCAATGAAGTTCTTAGAGTGCAATTAGTGCTTAAAGGTGTCTGTACACAAAAAGAATTTGAAGAGATGAGACAGTATATCTCTTATGACTATCTTAAAGATATGCACTTTGATAAACTTAAGCAAGTAGAACTTCTTAATGATCAATTAAGTGTATTAAGAGATGCTTCTGAGTATGTTGGTAAATATTTCTCTATTGAGTATGTACGTAAGGTTATACTTGGTCAAACTGAAGAAGATATTGCAAGAATAGATAAAGAAATTATGGATGAGATGACTAAAGAACAAATTAAAGATCCAGATCAACCTTCTTCTCCATTTGGTTTTGAGAGTGTTGACTTACCAGGACCTGAAATAGTCCCATCCGGAGAAAAAGATGTTCTTACTATAAATACTGAAACGGAGATTGTTGAGCAAGATGCCTCTACCTTACAATAAACAAGAGCTAGCAGATTGGATTTTACGTAGACTCGGTGCACCGGTTATTAACGTAGAGATTGCTGATGTTCAACTTGAAGATTGTATTGATGAAGCAGTTCAGTTCTTTCACTATTATCATTATGACGGTGCTCAGAGATCTTATAGAACAATTAAAGTAGATAGTAATTTACTAAACCGTAATAAAAGAATACATCAAGATTTGACAGCTGAAGATTTTGACTCTGATATTCTAAACACCTATAGAGTAGGTGATAGAGTCATGCTTAAGAAAGACAATGTACAAGGTAAAAGAATTTATATAAAGAAAGATTCAGAAGCTCCTGATTACGATTCAGATCAGTACGGAGCTTTAGTTTTAGATTCAGATGGAGTAACTTATAGAGCTTTAGATTCAGATTTAGATTTTTCTGATTCTGATTCTCCATCAAGATTTACTCAAGTAACTAGACATGATGGCTTCAACAAATACTTTGTTGAAGAGCAAGTGCTGTTAGAAGAACAAAATATTACAGTAACTAGTACAGGTCAGATAGGAGTTAAAGTACCAGATAGTATTGTGTCAGTCACAAAAGTTTTTAAAGTAGATTCATTTACACAAGCAGGTATGTATAATTTTGAGTATCAATATTTTTTAAACAACTTTGATATGTTTTATAGCGGTGCTCATGGTACAGGTTTATCAAATTATTACACACAAAAATTAAATGTAGAACATATTGATTTTCTACTTAATACAATGCCTGCTATAAGATTTAACATGTACAAAAGTAGATTATACTTAGATGTTGATTGGAAGAGAATTAACACTCAAGCAGGTAATAAGAATTTTTATTTACTTTGTGAAGTTTACGAAGTAGCCGATCCTGAAATTAATGGAGAGGTATATAAAAATACGTGGTTGAAAAGATATGCAACCGCGTTAGCAAAACAGCAGTGGGGTTCTAATTTGAAAAAATATCAAAACACGGAACTACCTGGTGGAGTACAACTTGATGGTCAAGGGTTATGGCAAGAAGCTACAACTGAAATTCAAGAGTTAGAAGAAGAGTTAAAGAATGCAACACTTGAGATGGATTCTATACTCTGGGGTTAAAAAGGAATAAATAAATTATGATGGACTTTAGAGATTTTTTACAAGCTGATGAGTCAGATGATTTTAACAAATCTTTCAAAGAAGAAATGACTAAGCGCGTTTTTGCTAAACTCGACGACATGAAACGTACTATGGCTAAAGATTATTTAACGAGTGATGAAAATGAATCTTCTTGAATGGAAACAATATCAGACTCAAACGTTTAGGGAAGAGTTAAAGAGACAAATGCATGCAGGTGTGTCTCATGACCATCATTTCTTGTTTTCTAATGATCAGTTAGAAGAGATGAAACAAGAAGTTGAAATTGAACGTTTTGAAGAAACCGTAACCTTTGATGGTGAGATTGATTTAGATCCTCAGCTTATCGAAAATCATTCTGAAGTACAAGAAGTATTTGACTTTGTTCCTAATGAAGAAGGTCAAGTTATGGATTTGGTATTTGAATTTGATTTAAGTGTAATTGATCCTTCTATTAATAGCATGAATGCTTTACGTGAGCTTTTATTTGCTGAAGATTATGAAATGGAAATGATAGAAGAAGGTGAAGATATCGCCGAGGAAAAAAATCCTTCAGGTGGTAAGAAAGCAAAAGGTAAACCTCAAAGAGCTAAAGTTATTTTTAAAAGAGCTAAAGGTCAAGTAAGTAAAAAGAAGATTTGCGGTCCTGGTATGAGACTTGCTGGTAACAGATGTTTACCTCAAACAGGAACCCAGAAAGCTAAGATGCGCCGTGCTGGTATTAAACTCAAAAGAGCAAAAAGAGCTATGGGTGGAGGTGCTAAGAAAAAGGCAGCGTTAAAAGCTAAGATTACAAAGCGTAGAGTTAAAGGTAGATCTAGATCTCTAGCTAACACTACAAATTAAAGGTATAGAAAATGGCATATAGAGTAACAGCAAAACAAGTTGGTAATAATGGGTCTACTCCAGGTAACAGAGTGGTATTTAATGTAAGTGGTTCAAACCATAGCCTTGACTCTGATGATTTTACTTTTACAGTCGATAGAGGATCTGTAACAGTAAAGGCAAGTAGAATAGAATCTGTTATTAATATGGGTACATCTGCATGTACAATAGATGGTAAGTCTTTTGAAACGGGTAGATGGGAGCTATCCCAAATCGGTGGTATTCCTCTTGCAGTAGATAGTAAAGCTGCTATTAATTTTACTACAGCTTCTGCAGGAAATGTTATTATTGAATTTAGGAGCTAAACATGAAACTTATTAAAGAAGATATTAGCTTTAATGATATGCAAGTTTTGTCAGAAGGTAAAGGTTCTGATAAAAGAATGTATATCCAAGGTCCTTTTCTGCAAGCAGTAAAAGAAAATAAAAATAAAAGAATTTATCCTGAATCCGTTATGGATAATGCTGTTGCCAGATATGAAGAAGATTACATTAAAGAAAAGCGCGCACTCGGAGAGTTAAATCATCCAGCTGAGCCGATGGTAAATCCTGAGCGCGCTGCTATTATGACAGAAAGTTTAAAGAAGTCACCTGCTAAAGATGCTATCTATTACGAAGGTAAAGCAAAAGTTTTATCTACACCAATGGGTAAGATTGTAGAAAACCTTTTACAAGATGATGTAAAGATAGGTGTTTCTTCTAGAGGTTTAGGTTCACTTATGCCTACAAACGGCATTAACGTTGTAGGAGAAGATTTTACTCTTACCACTGCAGCTGATGTTGTTTTTGATCCTTCTGCTCAATCTTCTTTTGTGGAAGGTGTTTACGAGCAAGCAGAGTGGATTTACGAGTCTGGAATGTGGAGACAAATAGATCTCGACTTCCAGAGAGAAAAATTAAAAAGAGCTAAAACGAAAGAGCTCAACAAAGTTAAGTTAGAAGTATTTGAGAGCTTCTTAAAAACACTTTAATATAAATAGATTAACGGAGTTTAATACAATGGAAAAAAATAACGGTTTAATTGATGTTATTGAGGAGCTTTTGGAAGCAGATATGACTGCACCTAAAAAGGTTAAGAACCCTCAAAATAAAATGGCTGAAGATGATAAAGTGGAAGAAGCAGCTGATAAGACTGATAAGTCTATTCCTGCTAACAAGCTTGCAAGTACAGCTAAACCTAAAGCTGATAATCAATCAGATAATTCATCTGAGATTATTGGTTCTGAAAAAGGTGCAGCTATGGATGCTGGTGGTGATAAAGATGTAGGTAAGATGGATAAAGGTAAACTTCCTTCTGATGCATCTGATAATTCTAGCGAAGTTATCGGTACGAACTCCGGAGCAGCATTAGATGCAGGGGGAGACAAAGATGTTGGAAAGCCTAAAAATAAAGATAAAGGTCAGCCTTCAGATGCTTCATCAGCAGCTGAGCCAAATAAAGGACCTCATAATCAAGCTATGGATGAAGATTTATATAATGCAGATGATAGCTCTGATGAAGATGACGGAAGTGATAACGAATCTGTGGAAGAAGGTCAAGACACCAAAGTAGAGAAAAATTCTAATGATAAGCATCTTCCAGACGATGAAAAAGAATCAATGAAGAACATGAAAGAAGAAGATCTAGAATGGGATTGGGAAAAGATTGATTCCTTATCAGAAGAAGATTTTGAAGAACTTGTCGATCAGTTAAGTGAAGACGAGTTAAAAGAATTTAATGATCATTATGAGCAGCTTAAAGAAGGTCATGATAAAGATCACCATGATGACGATGACGATGATGATGACGATGAGGACAAAGAAGAAGCTGATGAGTCTGTAGAAGAAGAAATGGAGTGGGATTGGGAAAAGATCGAAGGTCTTACTGAAGAAGAATTCCATGATTTCTATACAAACTTATCTGAAGAAGAGCAGGCAGAAATTGAAGATTACTATAAAGATGTAACTGAAGCACATGACAAAGGTGACATGGATGGTGATGGAAAACATGAGCCTGACGATAAAGAATATATGGATAATAAAGACAAAGCTATCAAGAAAGCTATGGGCAAAAAAGCTGATGAGTCTGTAGAAGAAGCTAAGCATAAGCATAAAAAAGACCACGACGATGATGAAGAAGTTGAAGAAGCAACTGGTGAAAAGCTTGAAGCAGCTCCTTCTAAATCTGAAAATGATGCTATGCGTCCTAAAGAAGAAAAAGGTAAAAATGAGCCTGCATCTAAGGGTGGTAATCCTGGAGAAGGAGCTCATGACCAATCTAATGATCCGAATGAGACATCTACAAAAGCTAATCCAAAAGGTCCTGTTAAAGAAGATATGGATGATTTGACAGAAGATCTTGAAGAAGACTTTAAAGAAAAAGCAGCAGTAATTTTTGAAACAGCTGTTAATGAAAAGACAAATATCATTAGAGAAGAAATCGAAACTGAGTATGCTCAACAATTAGAAGAGAAAGTTGACGAGATTAACGAAAGAGTTAATGAGTATGTTGACTATGTCGTAAATGAATGGCTTGAAGAAAATCAACTTGAAATTAAATACTCACTTCGTACAGAGATTGCAGAAAACTTTATTCGTGAAATGAAGACTGTTTTCCAAACAAACTTTATAGATATTCCAGAAGAAGAAGTATCAGTTGTTGATGAGTTGACTGAAGCAGTTGAGTCATATAAAGAGCAAATCGAAGAGCAATCTTCTGAGCTTGAAGCAGCTAAGAAAGAGCTTTTGGAAATCAAAAGAAAAGAGATTGTCGAGTCTATCGGTGATGACCTTCCACAGACACAAAAGATCCGCTTAGAAAAGTTGTCTGAGAATGTTGAAGCTGAAGACATCGAAGAGTTCAGATATAAAGTCGAGCAGCTTAAAGAAGGCTATTTTGATGAGTCATCTGAGCAACCGCTTCTTAGCTCATTGAGTGAGGAAGTATTCGGTGGAACTGTTATCGAAGAAGATGATAGTTCTGTATCGCAGTACGCGAAGTTTCTTTCAAAGACTGTGACTAAGTAAGAAAATATAAAGAGTATTAAATATATAAGAAAATTTAGACATTATAAAATTTTTGAAGGAGAAACAAAATGTCAACCGATGTCCTTATGGAAAAATGGGCACCAGTAATCAACCACGACGATCTAGATCCTATTAAGGAGAGAGATAAGAAAGCGGTTGTTGCTCAGGTCCTTGAAAACACTGAAAAGGCATTGAAGGAAGAGGCAGGTGTTCTCGATGAGTCAATGGTATCTGGCGCAGCTTTTGGCGGCGCATTCTCAGGTGCTGGTTCTAACGCTACCATTAATGCTACTGGTCGCGCTGGTTATGACCCGATTATCATCTCACTCGTCCGTCGTGCTATGCCACAAATGATGGCTTTTGATCTTTGCGGTGTGCAGCCAATGTCTGCTCCAACCGGATTGATCTTCGCACTTCGTGCTCGTTACGGTGCTAACAACGAAACTGAAGGTGGAATTAACGCTGCAGAAGCATTCTACAACGAAGTATTCCCGAACTTCTCAGGTACAGCATTCAATACTGGTTCACCAGGAACACATGCTGCAGGTTCAAATGATGCGGATGCAACCAATCCATTTGCTCCTGGTCGCGCACATAATGATGGCGCTGCTGCTTCATCTGAATCAGATGGTTTCGGTAACTCAGGAACACCAGTAAATGATCCTTTCCAGGATACAGTTACTAATGATCCAGCACTGAACACTAACTACAACCCATCCATGGCAGAAGGTACTTCACCTTATGGCATGACCACCAGAGAAGGTGAAGGGGACAACTTCCGTGAAATGTCATTCACAATTGAACGTACAGCTGTTGAAGCAAAGACACGTGCGCTTAAGAGTGAATACACCATGGAATTGGTACAAGATCTTAAAGCAGTTCACGGCCTTGATGCAGAAGCTGAGTTGTCAAACATTTTGTCAACTGAAATTCTTGCTGAAATTAACCGTGAAGTTGTACGCACAATGGTTAGCCAAGCTAAGTATGGTGCAGACGGTTTAACTAACGATGGTATCTTTGACTTGATTGCTGATGGTCAAGGTCGTTGGTCAGTTGAGCGTCAGAAGGGCCTTATGCTACAGTTAGAAAAGGAAGCTAACAAAGTTGCTTTCGAAACTCGCCGTGGTAAGGGTAACTTCGTACTCTGCTCAGCAAACGTTGCTTCTAGCTTGACAATGGCTGGTCTTCTTGACTATTCATCAGGCTTGAATGATAACCTTAACGTTGATGTTACCTCAGGTGTGTTTGCAGGTACCCTCAATGGTCGTATGAAAGTCTATGTAGATCCATATGCAACATCTGGTGATTATGCAGTTGTTGGTTATAAAGGTTCTAACAACATGGACGCTGGTATGTTCTATTGCCCATATGTTCCATTGCAGATGGTTCGTGCAGTTGCACAGGAGACTTTCCAGCCAAAGATTGGATTTAAAACTCGTTACGGCATGGTGTCAAATCCATTTGCTGCTGGCGCAGGTGCAATTCAGTCACAAGGTTTGGTCGCTCCTAATACCAACGTGTACTATCGTAAGTTCCGTATCGACAACGTTTAAGTCGTTACGATTCTTTCTAGAGAGGCAGCTTCGGCTGCCTCTTTTTTTATGATAAATATAATATGGCATTATCTTATAATTCAGTATCTTCTAGACTTCCAGAGCTTTCATATGTAGCTCCTCAAAATTTTTATGCACTGGCAGAAAATTTACCAGGTGTAGTTTTTAATTTGCAAGGTTTAACTATTCCTAATTTAACGGGTGGTGAAGTTCCTTTAGCTAATAGATTAAATCCAAGTAGAGCGTATCTTCCAGGTAATGGAGTAGATTACGCTTCTTTAGATTTTACTTTTTTAATTGACAAAGATTTTAATAATTATAGATCTATGGTAGAATGGATTAAAGGTATAAACCATCCTGAAAATCATGAACAGTATTCTGAATATACTAACATAGCTAATCAAGCTGGATCAACTGGATGGAGTAAAGTAACAGCTAATATTACAGTGTTTGGTTGTGATGATGGAAACAATCCTTTAGTACATTGGAATTTTGTAGACTGTTTTCCTATAAGTGTTGATGGTCCTACATATGATGCATCATCACCTAACATAGATTATATAACATCATCTGCTAGTTTTAGGTATTTGTATTTTGAAAATCAAACATATACTAACGGAACACTAAATAACGATAAAATATGAGAGTAGTATGGGAAAGAAAAAAACAAGAGCGAAACAAGTATCAAAAAGTTTAACACATCAAAGACCTTGCAAATGGAACAAGTTAGCAAGAAGGGAATGGATGATTTCTAGTAAGAGACAAGACGCACAATTGAATGCTTTTCTTAATTTTAAGAATGTAGTACTTACTATTCCTAATCCAAATAAGCATGAGACAAACAAAAAATTTATAAAGGTTAACGCTAGGGAGGTTTGGGGTAACCCGAAGAGATAAAAATGAGTATATTGACTGGTAAAAATGTTTTCGAAGGAGTAAAAGTTTCACTAAACGAATGGGGTGAAGTAGAAGAGCAAGCTGTTTATGAAGAGGAAGATGGTAAGAAAAAAAATGTTACTCTAAATAAACCTTTTCTTACACCAGGAGGACCAAAAAAGCGTTCAGTGTATGTTAAGAACGAAAAGGGTAACACTGTAAAAGTTAACTTTGGTGATCCTAATATGGAGATTAAGGCTGATAATCCAGCAAGAAGAAAATCATTTAGAGCAAGACACAATTGTGATAATCCTGGTCCAAAAACTAAAGCTAGATATTGGAGTTGTAAACAATGGTAATGAGAGGAAGTGTATCAACACAGCCAATCCAAAAGCAAAATTTTAAAAAGCCTAAAATGGCTAAAGAAAATTTTATGGATGGTAAAAATCCACAAGACAAAGGGGATAGTAAACGCCATGGCGTTCCTACTAAATCATCTGTATCTAATCTTAGAAAAGTTGCAAAACAAGGCGGTCGTAAAGGTCAGCTAGCTCATTGGATGGCTAACATGAAAGCTGGTAAAGCTAAAGCTAAAAACAAATAATGGTAACATTAACCGAATCTGCTAAACAATATATGAAAAAAATAGTTACTGATAGTAATAGTAAATATGTTTATCTATCTGTAAAAGGTGGAGGTTGTTCTGGTTTTCAATATGATTGGTCCTTGTCTGAAATGAAAGGATTAGGTTCCACAATAGATAGTATATTATGTATAGATGATATGGCTGAGATGTTTGTAGCTGGTTGTACTATTGATTATGTTAATGAGTTAGGTGGATCTTATCTAAAAGTTATCAACCCCAACGCTATAGCATCATGTGGATGTGGTGAATCATTTGCAGTATAAACATATGGTCCGGGGGGCTTTAGTACATCTCAGACAGCTGTACAGATTATAAGAAAAAGGAAGAGGTTTTTCTCTTCCTTTAAACTTTTTAAATATTATTTCTAGCAAACATTTTAACTAATTGAGCTACTATATCTGAACGTACAATATGATCAGTAGTAAACCTTACTATAGGAGCTTCTATACCATAATGATGGCACATCTCTACAAATTCATCTAAAGCTTCTCCGTCATGTACATCTGATTGAGCTGGATCTCCTAATAGAACTAGCTTAGCATTTTCACCTATTCGAGTTGTAATAGCTTTTATCTCTGACATGTTTAAATTTTGAGATTCATCTACAATAATGATACAATCCTCAAATGAATTACCTCTTATAGTTTCTATAGGTTGAACTTGAATTTGCTCTTTCGAAACCATGTAGTCATAACGACCTTTTCCTAAACCATCTTGTAGTACATTCATAATAGGTTTAAGCCATGGTGTCATTTTTTCTTCTACAGAACCAGGAAAATAACCTAATGATCTACCTGTTGAAACATTTGGTCTTGTAAGTACAATCTTATCATAACCCCCTTTTAAAGTTAATTGAGCAGCTTTCATTCCCGTACAAAATGTTTTACCTGTACCAGCAGGTCCAATACATATTGTCATAACAGATTGATCTATACAATCTAGAAGATATTGTTGGGTAGGATTTTTAGGTTGAATATGGAATGCAGCAGAAGATTTAATTTCGTTCACAAAAGTTTCTTTCTTTTTAGCTCGTGCCATTTAAAAATGCTCCTAGGGGTTAAAATTAAAAAACTCCCATTGCCGTCAAGGCTGGGAGTTAAATTGAAATAAGTAAAGAACTTTACCATTAAACTATTTATAATGAAAGCATGTTGACGCATGATGAATTGCTAAAATTATGGGAAGAAGATGCAGCTATAGATAAAACTGCTCTAGATTCTGCTTCCGTAGATGTACCTAAGCTACATCACAAATATCTATCTATGCTTATGGATCTTAAAGCTAAAAAAATAGCAGTATATCATAAGCTAGATGCTCTTAAGAAAGATAAAGAACTATATTATTCTGGTCAAGCAACCGCAGATGAATATAAAGAGAAGCCTTTTGATCTTAAACTTAAAACTAAATCGGGTATTGATAAACATGTCAATACAGATCCAGAAGTTGTTGCACTTGAACAGAGAATAGAGTATATAAATATTCTACTTGAAGGACTCAATCATATACTTGAGCAAATAAAGTGGAGAAACCAATCTATAAAAAACGCTATTGATTGGGCGCGATTTACTTCTGGCAGTCTATGATAACATTTAAAAAGAAGAACGATGTGTATCTCGAGTTTGATGGTGACAAAAGTGACCTGAGAATGTTAAGCGATTATTTCACTTTCAAAGTACCGGGTGCTGAGTTTACACCTCAGTATAGAAATAAGTATTGGGACGGTAAGATAAGATTAGCTAATTTACGCGACAGTACTATCTACGCAGGCTTAATGGGTGACATCACCAAGTTTGCAAAAGATATGGATGTGGATTGTTACTTTGAAGGTAATAAATCTGATATATTAGAACCAAGCAATACAGATTTTCTTGATCAGTTTCTTGATATACTTAAACCTTACTCTAAAGGTAAACGTATTGAAATGAGAGATTATCAAAGAGAAGCGTTCAAGACGTCTGTACTTAAACAAAGATGTTTATTATTATCACCTACTGCATCAGGTAAATCGCTTATTATCTACGCTCTTATAAGATGGTGGTTAGAAACTCATGATAGAAAAATACTTATAATTGTACCAACAATATCTTTAGTAGGACAGATGTTTAGTGATTTTCTTGATTACTCTAATGAAAAATTTACTGACATGCATGGTATAACCGGTGGTGTACAAAAACAAACTAATCAAAGAGTAGTTATATCTACATGGCAATCAATCTATAAACAACCTGCTAGTTGGTTTGCTCAATTCGGTTCAGTAGTTGTAGATGAAGTGCATCATGCTCAAGCAAAGTCTATACAATCTATTATGAATAAGATGATAATTTGTCCAGATAGAATAGGTCTTACAGGTACTTTACAGGAAGCTAAAACCCATGAGTTAGTATTGAAAGGTCTCTTTGGTTCTATACATAAGCTAATATCTACTAAAGAACTTATGAGTAGAGATGAAGTATCTCAAATGAATATTAGACTAGTCCAGTTACGTTATGGTGAAGATGATCGTAAAAAAGTTAAAGATATGAACTATAATGAAGAGGTAGAATTTATAACTACTCACGAAGAAAGAAATAAACTTATTGCGAAAATGGCTAGCACTCTACCTGGTAATACGCTGGTAGTATTTTCGCGACTAGAGCATGGAAAAGATTTATATGAAAGACTTGACACTAACAAACAAACACATTATGTTGCTGGTGAAACAGATAAAGATACGAGAGAAGCTGTTAGACAGATGGCAGAGAATAACGATGTCGTTATCGTGGCATCACTGGGTGTTTTTTCTACTGGCATCAATATACGCAATCTTCATAATCTTCTTTTTGCTCATCCTACCAAATCTAAGATAAAAGTATTACAATCCATAGGACGTATCTTACGTAAATCGGATAATGGACAAAAAGCAACAGTGTTTGATATTATAGATGACTTGAAATATAAATCAAGAGATAATTTTGCATTAAGACATTCTAACGAACGTTTTAAGTATTATACAACAGAGGAATTTGATTATAAAATCAATTCAATAGATATATGACAGTAAAAAGAACAAGACAGAAGCCCGGTGACGAGCATTATGTAAACAATATAGAGTTTACTTTAGCTTTAGATGAGTATAGTCAAGCTTGTAAAAAAGCTCTATCTAAAGGTCAAGAAAGACCAATCATGTCTCGTTATCTAGGAGAGTGTGTGTATAAGATGGCTAACAGGTTATCTCTTACACCCCGTTTCAAAGGTTATATGTATAGAGATGAAATGGTACAAAATGCTATCTTAGGTGCTATGAAGTATATGTATCGTTTTGACGGCACTCGTTTTGATAATGGCTTTGCATATGTAACTCAGATACTTTTTAGTCATATGATTCAAACTATTAAAAATGAAAAAAAGAAGTATGAACTAAATTTAAGATTGATACAAGAAGCAGAAGTATCTGTTATGGGTGATCAAGAATTTGAAGGTATAGCAGACACGCATGCAAGGTCTATTGCAGATCAAAAACTTGAAGAATTACAGAATCAGAAAGTAGAAAAAGGTAAAGGTGGGTTCTCTTTACGTACAGGTTATACTAAAGAGTCAAGAGCAGCATATAAAGGTGGTACACCGTTACGACCACAGAAGGAAAAGAAGAAGTGAAGATAGCGTTTATAGGTGACTTACATTTTGGTTGCCGTAATTCTAATCAAGTTATTCAAAGACATCAAGAAATATTTTTAGAGAAAGTTTTTTGGCCTTATATAAAAGAACAAGGTATAAAAACTATTATTCAAACTGGTGATTATTTCGATAATAGAAAATGGATTAATCTACAAACAATGTCGTTTCAAAAACGAGTTTTTGTAGATAAAGCTAAAGAGTTAGATGTTGTAGTTCATGGTATTATTGGTAATCATGATATACCTTTACGTCATTCTTTAACTATGAATTCACCTCAGCAGATACTTACTGAGGATCATATGAACTTTTATAGTGAACCAAAAGTAATTAACTTCGACGGTATAGATATTACTTTTATTCCTTGGGTATGTAAAGAGAATGCAGAAGAAATAACAGCAGTAATTAAAGCAGGTGGTGACTTATTAGTAGGGCATTTAGAGACGCAAGGTGCTGTACTACTACCGGGTAGATTATCTGATGAAGGTTACGCACCTAAAGACTTTAAGAAATGGAAAGAAGTTATATCAGGTCACTATCATACTCAAAATAAAATCGCTAATGTTCATTATATTGGACTACCTTATCAGCTTATGTGGAATGATACAGCATCTAAACAAGGTTTTTGGGTACTAGATACTACAGATCGTTCTTGGGAGTTTATAGAAAATGAACATAGTTACTTTCATAGACTAACTTGGAATGATGGTTGTGATTATGACTTAGAATTACTAGCAGATAGCTATGTAAAAGTAAACATAAAAAAGAAAACTAGCTTTGAAGAGTTTGAGCGTTTTATAGATAAGGTAAACTTTCAAGTACCGTTTGAAGTAAAGATTGTCGAATCTTTCGAAGAATATAATCAAGAGAATGTAAAAGATATTATTCAATTATCTTCTACTACTGAACTCATAGGTGAATATATTGATGATGTAGCTACAGATAATAATAAAGAATCTATTAAGAACCTTATGATAGATATATATGAAGAAGCTATGAGCATCGAAGAATGATAATTTTTAAGACAGTATCGTATAAGAATTTTTTATCTACTGGCAATACTCCTAATGTTATTTTACTAAACAGAGTACCTTCTGTACTAATAACTGGTCAAAATGGTTCTGGCAAGTCTACTATACTTGACGCCTTATGTTTTGGTATATTTGGTAAACCATATCGTAACATTAATAAACCTCAACTTATGAATACAGTTAATGAAAAAGGTTTAGAAGTACAAGTAGAATTCACAGTAAATGGAGTTGACTATAAGGTAGTAAGAGGACTAAAACCTAATAAGTTTGAAGTCTATCGTAACGAAAAATTATTGCCTCATGATGCAGCGGTAAAAGACTATCAGAAAAAATTAGAAGATATAATAGGTCTAAATTATAGAGCTTTTACTCAGATAGTAATTCTTGGCTCTGCAAGGTATCAATCCTTTATGGATTTACCTACTAACGATAGAAGAGTTATTATAGAAGAGATACTAGACATAACTGTATTCTCAAAAATGAATAATATTCTTAAGACTAGAGCTCAAAATACAGAGTTAGATATAAAAGAGAACGACTATCAAAAAGAGATTATAAAGACAAAGATATCAGGTCAAAAAGGTTTGATTAATAATTTAGTTAATCGTTCTAAAGAATCAGAAGAGAAGATCATACAAGAAAAGAACAAAATAGATGGTCAAATAACTCTTATTGAAGACAAAATTACAAAAGCAGACAGTGATATAAATCTTATTGAACTTATAGATGTAGTAGAGTTACAAGACAAACTTAACAGCGCTAAGTTTAAAGGTCAAGAGATAAAAAAGAAAAGAGCAGAAGTAGATGGTAGAATAAAATTTTATGAAGAACATGATCATTGTTATGTTTGTGAGCAAGATATAGATACAACAGTAAAAAAGAAGCAAGTAACTATACTGTCTCAAGAAGCAATGAAATTAGAAAGTCTTAAACCTGTTGTCATATCAACTTATGAAACTCTAGAAGAAAAAATAAGAGAAGCTCATGAAGTACAGCAGCAGTACGACTCCATAATTGAAGTAAGAAGAGATTTAGTTAATCAGAAAAAAGCTTTGTTTACTTTATATGGTAATTTAGAAGTAAGAACAGAAGAATCTGACAATAAATCTCTAAAGCAAGCACAAAAAGATTTAGAAGAGTATGATAAAGAGTTTAAAAAGTTAGAAAAAGAATCTCATACATTAGTAGAATTAAAACATTACTATGAAATTTGTAAGATTCTTCTTAGAGATGATGGTATCAAAGCTAAAATTATTAAGCAATACTTGCCAGTTATGAACCAGCTTATTAATCAGTACTTAGATCGTATGGGTGCTAACTATTCTTTTCATTTAGATGAGTCATTTAACGAAGTTATTAAATCTAGATATAGAGATACATTCTCATATGCTTCGTTCTCTGAAGGAGAAAAAATGCGCATCGATCTAGCTCTTATGTTTACTTGGCGTGAGATTGCTAAGTTAAAAAATAGTGTTAATACTAATCTACTTATTATGGATGAAGTTGGTGATAGCTCCCTTGATGCAGAAGCTACTGATGTGTTGTGGGATATCTTAGGTGGTCTAGATAATACTAATGTGTTTGTTATTTCTCACAAAGGTCAAAACGGAGATAGGTTCAAATCTCTTATTGAGTTTACTAAAGATGGTAACTTTTCTAAAATAATCGACTCTAAAAAATAATAAATAGAATATGAAATTATATTTAGTACAAATGCATAACCAACAACCTGGTATTATTTTATATGATTATACTAGATCTAAAGCTAGTAAACGAGCAAAAAGAATGTTCGGAGCAGACAAAGTAGACGAAGTTATTCCAATCTCTAGACAAGATGCTGAAATAGAATTCGGTGATAACTATATGCAGCAAGCAAGATGGAATATGATGAGGAGTGAAGACATGGACGAGGTATCTGTTCTTACAGGAGACAATCCTTTTCTAGAAGAAAAAATGAATATGAAAAAAGCTGATATGGGAGATGTTATTGATGATTTTTATCAGTCTGACGCTCCTCAGTTTCAAGGTAAATCAAAAGCTAAAAGACGCCAGATGGCTATAGCTGCTAAGCTTCAAGCTAATGAAGAAGAAAAACAACACTATAAATTGTCTACAGTTTCTGAAGGTATTGATCAAAAAGTTCTTACCCAGTTTAAGACTATGATTAAAGATGGTGAAGAAGATAGTGTTAGACTACTACTGCAAGGGATGCCTAAGCATACAAAGAAGATGTATATGTCTCGTTTAGGTATTAAAGAGTCTGATAAAGTTGATGGGCGTACTAAAGCATTTAGAGAAACTATTAATCGTTTAAATATGACTAAAAAAGAAGTAGTAGAAGCAGCTAAGCATGAAATGACTGTAGATGGTTATACTACTACTCATTTTTATCTATGTCCTAGCGCTCTTAAAGCAATGACTGAACATCAAGAAGTTGATGGTGCTAAAGAGCTAACTAAAATGCAAGATGATTATTTTAAGTTTGAAAAGAAATTTATGTCTTCAGAACCTACAGATGCTGATAAAGAAAAAGCTCAGTCTATGTACGAGTCAATTATCGATAAAGCAGAAGCAGCAGGAATAAAAGAAGATGTCGATGCTTACATGAAAGACCATAGAGATTCTATTACAAAAGGTGATCCTAAACCAGGTTTTGGTAAAGTTGAAGAAGATAAGACCATGGTGGGAATTGCTAAAGCTTTAAAAGGTTCCAGTAAAGGTCACGCTAAACAAGCTAAGCAAATTATGAAACATGTTAAAGATATGGATAAAGTAGAAGAAAGAACACCTATTAAGCCTGTAATTGTTGATCGTAAACAACCAAACTTAAAAATTCCTAACCCAAACTATAAACCAAAAAACTTAATGAAGAAAAGACCAGTGAGGTCTGAAACTAAAGAAGCACCTCCAGGTACTTACTTTACTAGATCAGGTCAACTTAAAAAAGGTGATCCAGCTTCTGATGGTAAAGGCGGAGCTAAATTAGCATCTGATCCGCTAGACAAACAAAGAAAAACTATTGTCAATCTAAAAAACTACCCTAAGTGATTATAATGAATACATGCGAGTATCTCTCTTTACTGACTACGGAGCGCTTAACTCCCCTGAAATCTTTTCTGCCTTTGCAGAAGGATGTGATGAGGAAATCGTATTCAATGACATGGAAGCAGACGTTGCAGTCATATGGTCAATCTTATTCGCAGGAAGGATGGAACCAAACCGTCAAGTATGGGACCATTACAATAAACGGAATAAGCCTATCATCGTACTTGAAGTTGGAGCAATCAAACGAAACGAAACGTGGCGAGTAGGTATCGGCGGCATCAACAATGGTGCTATATTTGCAAATAAAGACAACCTAGAAGAAGGCAGGGTAGATAAGTTTGGATTAAAACTTAAGCCCTGGATAGATGATGGACAATTTATTACAATCGCTACTCAACGACCAGACTCCCACCAATGGTCCTCAATGCCAAGAGTTGAAGACTATCTACGAGATGCTATTC
>CENS01018801.1_pt1 | contig 23496 bp, 38 predicted proteins | sample 530201 | NCBI WGS metagenome assembly CENS01 (sample SAMEA2619747, study PRJEB7988) | marine metagenome | biome: marine biome (ENVO:00000447); feature: surface water layer (ENVO:00002042); material: "saline water (ENVO:00002010), including plankton (ENVO:xxxxxxxx)" | depth 5 m | reverse complement strand
AAAAAAGAATCGGAAAACCAACCCATGTGAGAGAGGGGTGGGATCCCCCTTGAGCCCTTCAGTGGTAGTCTGCAGCTATCACTGTCGTATTACCAGCTCGAATAGTTCAGTGGTAGAATGTCTCCTTTACACGGAGGGTGTCGGGGGTTCGAATCCCTCTTCGAGCATTCCTCATATGAGGAACAAAAGGAGAGAGTCCGGTTGGTCGAGGACACCGCCTTGAAAGCGGCTGAGTGTTAAAGCTTCGCAGGTTCGATTCCTGTTCTCTCCGTGTTATAATAAATAAATCAATTACAAATTACTGATGGAATTTTATTCTGTTGATCACTGGCAAGAAAACTGGGAAACTCTTATGGATAGAGTGGAGAATGGTGAATCAATAGGAATATTGAATGAGAATGGAGATAAAGCGGTGATGATACCTGCAGACGATGATATAATGAGATTGTATAAAACAGAAAATAACGAAGCTCTTTAATTTTTTGCAGGTTTAGCAATCTGGTGAATGCAGCAAACTCATAATTTGCCTAAGGTGAGTTCGATCCTCACAACCTGCATTGGGCAGTTAAAAAACTGTCCGTCACACATACTCCTATGAGTTAGTGTGTTAGAATAACAGGGTAAACTACAGAACAATGACGATTACAACCAAATTCAAAAAAGATATTTCTACTCTTCGATCTGCAGTAGATGGTGATTTTTTTCTTGATGTGAAGAATCCGAAACTTTATAAAAAGGTTCGTAAATTTTACGAGAATGATGGTGTGGAATTTTCCGGTGATCCACTTGATGATTATGATATCCTTATCGATTGTATCGCTGAGGATCTCAATGTAGGAGTGGAGAAATGAAAACAAAGATTATCTTTGAACGTTTCCCATACAGATATATTGAGTGTGGAATTTTAGAAAATGGATTCCCAGATTATCGGATCCAAAAATCTCATGAGTATACTAAACGATACTCAGACATGTATCTTCTTGATAATAAGATGCAACTTGTAACTGCCATTGATGACTTCGACTATACGAAGTGGTTGGATCCTGATGGTGTTCCCTGTTATGTTAAAGACTCGGTAAGTCGATAAACTAGCCCTGGTGGAGCTAAAGACTCATGTTTTCTTTCTTTTCTCAAAAGGAAGTGGTGCGGATGGAGGAAACTCCCGCCCTGTTTCTTACTTCAGGTTAAAGAGTAAGTGGCGTGCATGAACCCTCTAGGAGACCTAAAGGTCTCCTTTTTTTCTAAATATACTCAGAATATGTTACAAAAACATGGCAACTAGTAGAAAAACTTCTGAATCAGGTGCATACATGTCACAATATGATGTTGAGGTTGATGCTGAAATCAAATCACTTAAAAAGGAAATTGAAAATCTCAAGAAAAAAGTAGATTCTCATAAACACTCAGCTCCTGCTCCCGCCAAAGCTGCTCCTGTTTCTAGTGATTTAGAACAAAGAATCAAAAACATTGAATATGTTTTGCGTTTAAATACTCAACTTAATTTTGATAAGTTGGTTAAAAAACTCAACGGTTGATATTCTATAATATATAATAAAACTTAGTTATTGTTCTGATATGTCAAATCAAAAAACTGCCCTTGTATGTGGGGCGGGTGGTTTCATTGGTAGCCACATGGTGAAACGATTGAAGAGTGAAGGATATTGGGTTAGGGGAATTGATCTTCATTTTCCAGAGTATGGTGATCATGAATGTGATGAGTTCGTACTTGGAGATTTGAGATCACCTTATACTGCAATGTCAGCAGTTACTTATAAATCAGCTGATGGTGAATTTAATGTTCCCAAACTTATGATCGAGTGCTCCACCTTCGATGAGATTTATCAGTTTGCTGCTGATATGGGTGGTGCAGGTTTCGTTTTTACTGGTGAACATGATGCAGATATCATGCACAACTCAGCTTCCATCAATCTCAATGTCCTTGATGCTCAGAGAGAACTTAACCGTAAGTTGAGTATCAACAAAACAAAGATTTTTTATAGTTCTTCGGCTTGTATGTATCCGGAGTACAATCAACTTGATCCTGATAACCCCGACTGCCGTGAAGAATCAGCATACCCAGCAAACCCAGACAGTGAATACGGATGGGAGAAACTATTCTCCGAACGCCTTTACTTTTCTTATCATCGTAATCATAGCATTCCTGTACGAGTTGCTCGATATCACAATATTTTCGGTCCTCAAGGAACCTGGATGGGTGGCAGGGAGAAATCACCAGCAGCAATGTGTAGAAAAGTAGGAGAGCTTCCTGAAGAGGGAGGAACTATTGAAGTGTGGGGTGATGGAGAACAAACACGTTCATTTCTTTTTATTGATGAATGCATTGAAGCAACGCGTCGTTTGATGGAAAGTGATTTTATTGGTCCGGTGAATATTGGATCAGAGGAAATGGTAACTATTAATCAACTTGTAGATACAGTTGCTGAGGTTGCTGAAAAATCAGTAAAACGTAAACATAATCTTGATGCACCACAGGGTGTTCGTGGTAGGAATAGTAACAACGACTTGATTAGAAAAGAGTTAGAATGGGATTACTCAATGACTTTGAAAGAAGGTATTGAGAAAACATACTTCTGGATTTTGGATCAAATTGATTTGAAAAAAATTGAGGATCAAAAACTGAAGGAAGAAATAGAAAGTTATTCCACTCAAAATGAGGATGAAGAAGATGAACAGGATCAGTGATTATGCAGAACTCCAGGGTCGTATCGTATCTTGGTTATCTGAATATAAATCGAAAAGTAGTACCGAGTGTTTCGTAGTTGGTGTATCTGGTGGTATAGATTCGGCAGTAGCATCAACTCTTGCAGCAGAAACTGGTTATCCTGTGTATGCACTGGGTATGCCAATTCATCAAAATGAAGTACAAGAGAATCTCTCAAACACACATTTAGAATGGTTGTCTACAAATTATTCTAATGTTATCGTGAAAAAATATGATCTCACTTCTGTTTTTGATTGTTTCAAAGATATCATGGGTGATGATGTAGATGATCATTCTCTCGCTAATACAAGATCCCGTATTCGTATGGTTACTCTTTATCAGGTAGCTGGAAGATATAAGGGACTTGTTGTTGGAACTGGTAATAAGGTTGAAGATTATGGTGTAGGATTCTATACTAAATATGGTGACGGTGGAGTTGATATTGCTCCAATCGCCGATCTTTATAAATCTGAGGTATGGGAACTTGGAAGATTTTTTGATGTTGATCAAAGGATCATTGAAGCGCCACCAACTGATGGTTTGTGGGATGATGGTAGAAATGATGAAGATCAACTAGGAGCATCCTACGAAGATCTTGAACATGCTATGGAAACTGGAACAGGATCTGCTGTGGAAGTTCTTCATAGATTTAATAAACTTAATAAACACAAGATGGTTCCGATCCCAACGTTTAAGTTATGAAAAAAATTGGTGTTATTGGGGCAGGTAGATTAGGTATCTGCTTTGCCCTTCTTTGTGAAAAGGCTGGATATGATGTATTGGTTTCTGATATCAGAGAAGATTATGTTTCTGATCTCAATAATAGAAAAATTGTAACTAATGAACCTGAAGTAGAGGAACTTCTACGGTTTGCAACTAATTTCAGAGCCACTACAAACAATAGAGAAGTTATTGATGAATGTGATCTGATTTATACTCTTGTTGCAACACCCTCCATGGATGATGGATCATATGATACCTCATCTGTATGGAAAGTAGTTGAAGAGTTTAAGGATATATCTGAGAAGAAATATTTTGTAGTCGGTTGCACTACTAATCCTGGAGATTGTGATCTATTTCAAAAATACGTTCCAGATAATGTGAAAGTTTTTTACAATCCTGAGTTTATTGCTCAAGGAAGTATTGTGAAAGATTTGAAACATGCCGATATGGTTCTTCTCGGTGTTAATCAACAATATGAATATGATAATATGGTAAAGGATATTGAAGTTCTTTATCAAAAAATTCAAACTACCAGAGCGATTGTTTGTACGATGAGTACAAAGTCTGCAGAGATTACAAAGATTGCTATCAATTGCTTCCTCACCACAAAGATTAGTTACGCTAATATGTTGGGTGATGTTCTTATGAAAGCTGGATGTGGTGATGAAATCAAACCTGTTCTTTCAGCAGTTGGTTGTGATTCTCGTATTGGTAAGAAGTATCTAAATCATGGATTGGGATATGGTGGTCCTTGTTTACCCAGAGATAATAGGGCATTTGCTCACTTCGCACAATCTGTAGGACTTAAATACAATATTGGTTCTGTAACTGATGGTTTCAATAATGAACACGCAAAGATTATGTGTGATTATTGGGATACAATTAATAAGGATAAGAAAGCTTTTTACTTTGAATACATCACCTATAAGAAAGGAACCGATATCCTCACAGAAAGCCAACAATATCGTTTAGCAATTGATCTCCTAGATAGAGGGCATAAGATCTATATTCAAAACGATCGCAGAGTAACACCTGTGGTATCTGAATATTTGAATAAAACCTATGGTGATAGGGTAAGATTTATTGATAACAAGTTTAATATCACTGAAGACGTTTTTATTGTAAACCTATGATTGGATACGATCGACTTGGCACTAATGGGAGGTTTGGAAACCAACTATTTCAGTTTGCGGCACTAAGAGGAATCGCTGCTAAACATGGTTATGATTGGTGTATTCCACCAGATAGTCATAGCACTTACGCGAATTACGGTATGCATCATCCATTTAAGATGGTTCATATGGAAGAAAAGAATATTGGATTTATTAACAAAAATGTTGCTCCTCAGGCAATGTTTAGTTTTCAATCTCTTTCTCAGTTGAATCCTGATGTTGTGAATGTAACAGAGAGTTCATATGAGTTTGATGAAAATCTATTCAATAATTTTGAAGATGGAGCAAATCTTGATGGTTATCTTCAGAGTGAGAAGTATTTCAAACATATTGAAGATGAGATTCGTGAGGATTTAGCTTTTAAGGATGATATTCTTGAAACTTGTAATGAGTTTATCTCCAACTTTAATAACATTATTTTTCTTCATGTAAGACGTGGTGATAATGTAGGAAGAGAAGATTTTCATCCTGTGATGACATTTGATTATTACAGTAAGGCACTTGAATATTTTGATGATGACGCTCATGTTCTAGTGTGTTCTGATGATACAGAATGGTGTCTCGAACAAGATTTTTTTGATGATGAAAGATTTCTTATCAACACTGATGTTCCACAATATGATCACTTCTGTATGGAAGGTGATGGCGCACAACGTAAGTCATTCATTCCATATACAGATTTGTGTTTGATGTCTCTTTGTAATGGAGCTATTCTTTCACCTAGCAGTCTTGGTTGGTGGGGAGCTTGGTTGCAAAAGGGTAGAACAAGTAACGTTATTGGTCCTAAAGATTGGTATGGTCCTAAACTTGCTCACAACAATACCTCTGATTTGTTCCCAGAAGATTGGATTCGGATATGATAGATCTTAAAGATACAACTTTTATTATTCCCATTAGGATTGAATCTGAGGATAGGTTGCGAAATGTAATCACCTCTCTTTGTTTCCTGCTTGATAACTTTGATACATCAATTATTCTTAAGGAAGCGGATTCAGTATCTGTATTTGAGAGAGATGCTCTTCCTCAGATAAAGAATTTTCTTGGAGATAAAACATCCAATATTATTCATATTTTTGAACAAAGTGGAGATCCTGTTTTTTACAGGATGAGATATATTAATGAGATGTTGAATAGGGTAACAACTGAGGTTGTATCTAACTATGATGCAGATGTATTACTTCCTATTTCATCCATTGTTTCATCACAACAAATGATTATGGATCGTGAGTGTGATGTTGTATATCCATATGGTTGGGGTATGTGGCAGAGAAAGATTCCTCCCTCCGATGAATTAGTTTCTGAGTTTCTCTCTAATGATTCCAACTTCAAAGTATTCAAGGGCAAATATGAACCGGATCGTGCAGAAAGTGGTCATGTTCAGTTCATGAGAACTTCATCATACATAGAAGCTGGAATGGAGAATGAAAACTTCATTGCCTACGCTCCTGAGGACAAAGAGAGGTTTCATAGATTTAATAAATTGGGTTATAAAGTTGGTAGGATTGATGATTATGTTTATCATCTTGAGCATGCACGAACTCAAAATTCTTGGTTAACAAATCCATATATGCAAACAAACAACGAACTTTGGGCTTATCTTCAAGGCATGAATGAAAAAACTCTCAGAAAATATTATTCAACACAGAAGTATCTTAAGAAATATAAATGATAGGCTTTAATTATCTTGGACAGTTAGGACAACTTGGTAATCAGATGTTTCAATATGCTGCAACTCTTGGTGTTGCAGATAAAACTGGTGTTGAACCATGTATTCCACAACATGATAAAGTTGTAGTTGATAACTTAGGAAATAAACTTCGTATTGAATTATTCGATGCGTTTAAAATTAAACCAGCAAGAGTTGGATATATTGTAACTGATAGAAACTATCAGGAAACTGATTTTACTTTCGAAGAAGAAATATTCAATATAGATCCAGATAAAGATACCTGCCTCATTGGTTTCTTTCAAACAGAAAAATATTTCAAACACATTGAAGATCGTATCAGGGATGAGTTTGTATTCAAGGATGAAATCATTAATGACTGTTCAAACATATTGGAAATGTTTGATAACCCTATTGCTCTTCACATTCGTAGAGGTGATTATCTCATCAATAGTGGTAATCACCACAACCTTTCTGATGAATATTACAGAGAGGCTTTGAAAGAATTTGATGATAATCGCCAGGTTATTATTTTTACCGACGATCCTCAGTGGGTGATGGAAAACCCTCTGTTTGGAGATGATAGGTTCATTGTTTCAGAAGATACTGGACCCTATCATGATCTATATTTGATGAGTAAGTGTAGTGATTTTATCATCGCCAATTCAACATTCTCATGGTGGGGAGCATGGTTGGCAAACACTGGTAAAGTTATTGCACCCAAAACTTGGTTTGGTCCTAACAATGCTCATAAATGTACCAAAGATTTATATCCCAAACATTGGAAAGTGATTGAATACGATTGATTTAATAAACCTTACACATTTAAAGATATGACTTGGAACATTGTTACTGCCTCATTCTCTGGAAACAATTATAAAAGAGGGCAAAGGTTTATCGATAAACTAGCTAATCATTTGAACATTCGTCACTTTGCTTTCACATCTGACGATTTATTCAAAAGCCAGTTTTACGAAGATAATCGTGAATGGTTTGAAACATCTCCTCTTGCAACGAAAGAGAATAAGTATGGAGCCTTTGTATGGAAGCCTCAATTTATTCTGGAGGCGATGGATCAACTTGAAGAGGGAGATAAAGTTTTCTACACTGATGTGATGGATATCTTTCATCCCGATATCTTTGATTTCCTTGATGAAACAATGGAGGATGAACCTTGTCTATTTGCTTTAGGTAATTCCAACAATGGTCAGTATACTAAGAGAGATTGTTTTCACTTCATGGATTGTGATGAAGAGGATTATTGGGATTCCAATCAATTGGAAGCAGGTATATCTTTCTGGAGAGTATGTGATGAATCAAAAGCTATCTTGAAGGAATGGCAAAAGTGGTTGTTCGATGAAAGAGTTAATGGTGGAGTAACACAGTTTTCTGGAAAACCAGAACTTGAAAACTTCAAAGAGGTGAGAAGAGATCAAAGTATTCTTACGAACTTAGCTATCAGAGATGGACTCCCTGTTGTTCAATCACAACTTCGCCAGTATGTTGAGTGTAATGCTAATTATTGGTATGAAAGATATCGTAAAGGTAATGCTGGTGTGTATCGACCTATCGATCAATTCTTGGTATCAATCATAGAGGATGTAGATTATCTGAAACCAGACATCACTTATAGTATTATTCTTACTATTCACAATCAAGAGGATCTAATAGAGAGAGTTCTTGAAGGTATTGAGTTGAATACTAAAGGAGAATATGAATTGATTATTGTATTTGATGGCTGCACTGATAACAGTGAAGAAGTTGTTAATAACTACATGAATAATTCAAAACTCTCCGATAAAACTCATATTCGATATACACCTGATGTATTTGAAACAAAAGCAAACAACGTAGGATTAAAGTATGCTGTTGGTGAATATGTAATTATCGTTCAGGATGATATGGTTATCCAAGAAATGGGTTGGAATGAGAGAATGAGGAAACCATTCAAATCTTTTGATGATGTTTTTGCTGTAACTTCAAGAGCCGCACATAATTATAAAATCAATCCAAATTCACAAAATCTTTTTGAGGATCCAGCGGATAATGGATGGAGTGATATCTTAGAATCCTGTGATTCAGCAAAACCTGATAATACTCCTCGTAATGTATTTGCTATTCGGGGCACAGTAAATCGTGGTCCATTGATGATTAATCATAAAGATCTGGAGGAGATGGGATATCTCGATGAGGAATTCTCACCACAAGATATGGATGATCATGATCTTATGTTTCGTATGAGAGAGAAACTTGGTAAGGTGTGTGGTTGTTATTGGGTTGAAGTTGAGACAGATCCTAAATGGGGTGGTACAAGAAAAGAAACAGGAGAGCCAGCACCTTGGTTGTATAAAGCAAATCAAAAAAATACAAAAATCATCTATAATAGACATCTTGATAAATTAAATGAGAGAATTATAGAGGATAGAATTCTTGACTAAAATCACAATGGATCGTTGGTTTGAAGCTCAGAAAGAAGAGTTTATACTTACCAAAGAACACAATGAACAAAAAAGAAAAAAAAATGTAAAGAGAATATTCAATCTTCTAGGAGAAGATCCCGTCAGTAATTTTAACGGTAAAAGTATCGTTGAAGTTGGGTGTGGATCTATTCCTGCGCTAAGTTTTGTTGGTGGGTTAAGTCATAGGTATCCTCGATTGGCTATTGATCCTCTGATGGCTCAGTTTCCGGAGCAAAGAAAAAGAGCAGAGTATATTGGATTAAAAGTAATATGTGAACCTTATGAACTTGTATCTCCATTGCATTATAATAATGGAAGAATACTTGATGAAACCTGGTTTTTTAATGTTCTAGAACACACTTGGGATAGTGAATATCAATTGAGAAAAGCTATGTCTAGCTCAAAGGTTATTAGAATGTTTGAACCGATCACGGGTTGTACTGATAGAGCTCATCCTCAGGTTATTACCAAGAAGTTTATTACTGATATTATGGGTGATTTTGGTAACATATATACTGGGAATAATGATGGATTCTTTGAACATGAATGTTATTATGGAACTTGGGTAAATGACGTATATTAAGAGATTCAGTGGTAAATTTTTCTCACCACTTCTCAAACCAGCAGGAAATAATCCTATCAGAGATAGGGCTACTTCACTTGAACTAGTTTTTGAAATGTTGGAAGAGAAGAAAAATAAAGATTTTTTTATCGTAGAAACTGGATGTATGAGAGCCGATCATGGTAAACTCGCATTCGGAGATGATGGAGCAAGTACTTATATCTTCGATGATTTCATAAATTATTATGATGGAGAAGTTGTATCAGTAGATATTAATTCTGATAATGTAAAACATGCACAGGAGATGGTATCAGAAAGAACAGAAGTTTATTGTTCAGATTCTGTAGAGTTCCTCTGGAACATTCCATCTAAGAAAAAGATTGATCTTTTGTATCTGGATTCATTTGATTTTGATCCAAAGAATCCTATTCCCTCACAAAAACATCATCTCAAAGAACTTTGTGCAGCAATGAAGAATTTAAGAAAAGGCTCTATAGTTGTTGTTGATGATAATGCAAATACGCCTGAGTTTGAGTGGTTTACAAAGATCGCTCAGGGTGGTAAAGCAGGGTTTGTGAAAGATTTTTTTAATTCCATAGGAGTTGAGCCATTGTTGGATGAATATCAGATTGTTTGGAGATTGTGATGTACGTTAACTACGCAAAAAACATTTACACATATAATGGTGATGACGGTATCATTGCCAAACTATTTGAGGATCTTCATATCACTGATGGTATCGTATGTGAGTTTGGTGCTTGGGATGGTATTACATTTAGTGGTACAGCTGCACTATGGAAAGATCAGGATTTTAAAGCAGTTCTGATTGAGTCTGATACTGGAAAATATATACAACTTCTTAATAACACTGTTGGTAGAAATACAGATTGTTATAATTGTGGTGTATCAAAAGATCGAGGTGATTATTATTCTATTGATAACATTCTTAGTCGTTGTAAGTATGATATCACATCTGATAATTTCGCGTTGATGATCATTGATATTGATTCATATGATTATTATGTGTTTGAAAGCATGGACACATATCTACCAAAGGTTTGTGTGGTGGAAGTGAGTTCTGGTTATCAACCACATCAAGATCACATTAGTACTGATTCTGGTTGTTCATTAAAAAGTATTACTGAACTTGCAGAAAAGAAGGGTTACAAACTTGTTTGTCATTCAGGTAATGCAATCTTTGTGAGAGAAGATCTCATTGATAAAATTCCAGAAGGTGATTATAGTGTAGAAAATCTTTGGCTTAGTCCAGAAAAACTTTTAGAAAAAGAAAGAAGACTCAAATGAATGATGTAATTCTTGGAGCATATCATGGAGGCTTGGGAGATAATCTTCAGTTCTCAACTTTACCTGAAGAATTTTACAAACAACAAGGTAGAGAAACATATCTAGTTGATGGATCTAATTTTCGCAATAAAGAGATCTATGATTTGGTGTGGGGAATGAACCCATACATCAAAGGTATTAAAGAAGGTTCAAGAAATGCTGGAGATCTTCCCGAATACACTGATAAGAAAAGAACAGGAAACTGGATTAAGGATTGGGAATTGGTTCATGGTTTGGAACCCGTGAATGAGAGACCAAAAGTATATTATGAACCAAAAAAGTTTGATGATCTTGCAGGCCACTTTCTTGTAGATCTTTCTAGTATTACAATTAATCATCACAATACAGGTTATGGTTATGATCTGAAAGAAGTTGAAAGAACATTTCAGAATATTAGAACTAGATTTGCTAAAAATATTTTTCTTTCAGTTGAGTTTGATAATTACGTTGGTGAAATAAACAAGTTCAATGTGAATACCGATGGCGTATCCAAAGTTTCTAGTATTTTTAATTATTGTGATCAATTAAACTCTGCTGATGGAATAGTATGTTTCTATAGTGGTTCTATGGTTTTAGCAACAGCCATACAGAGATTTAATCCAAACCTAAAAATATTGTGCATCACACCTCCTTCAGTGTATAATAGTGATAGGACCCAGAAGAAAGGGATCTTTTACTTTGATTTTGTAGAATACATTGTTACGGAATGAAGAACATTATTATTACGGGTTGTAGTTCTGGTCTCGGGAGAGCTATGGCTGAAGAAGCCCTCTCAAGAGGCCATAAGATCTTCCCTCACTACAGGAGGGATATGGGTGGTGTTGGCTTGATTGGTGATGTAACGGATTGGAATTTTGGTGATAACTTTGTCGAGTACTTGAAAATTTCAAATGCAGAGGTGTTTATAAACAACGCCGCCATTTATTCTGCAAAACCAATTGAAGAATATAGTGACAAAGAGATAGAGAGAATTTTTGAAGTAAATGTATTATCTCAAATTAATTTGATTAAGAGAGCTTACACATACTTTAAGAATAAAAAGTCTGGATTGATTATCAATATCAATTCTCTTGCAACAATTCATCCTGGAAAGAATGAAACTATATATTGTGCCACTAAGTGGGCGATCAAAGGATTTTCCAAATCACTTCAGATAGAAGCGATTGGAACAGGTGTAGAAATTATTGATGTTCATCCTGGTGGTATTCAAACTCGAATGACTAAGGATAGAGATAATTTTGATTCTTTGATGAAGGTCAGTGATGTTGCAACACAAGTTATAGACTTGGTTCAGAGAAATTCAAATTATGTAAATGAAATTGTTCTGAGGAAAAGGAATGAATCTAAATGAATCTTTCAAGGCTGCTGTTCTGACAGGTATCAATCAACCACTGGAACTAAAAAACATCTACCCCACACATCTCAAAGCTGGTCAGGTTTTTGTTAAAGTTTTGGTAAGTGGTATTTGTGGAGCTCAGTTACATGAGATAAAGGGCTACAAAGGTAACGAAAAGTTTCTTCCACATTTGATGGGACATGAGGGATGTGGTATTGTTGATGAAGTTGGTCCTGGTGTTACAACTGTAAAACCTGGTGATAAGGTGGTAATGCACTGGAAACCTGGTAGTGGAATCGATTCTGAATTTCCACAATATGTAATTGATGGATACGCTAGATCAAGTGGTAAGTGCACCACTCTTTCAGAATATTCAATTGTATCAGAAAATCGTGTTACTAAAGTTGATTCACAAACCCCTCCTGTTCTCGCTGCTATGCTTGGGTGTTCTCTCACCACTGCTATGGGTGTTGTTGACAATGAGTGTGAACTAAAGTTTGGAGAATCAATTGCTGTTATAGGATGTGGTGGAGTTGGACTCAACATCATTCAAGCAGCCAAGATGAAATCAGCGAATCCCGTTTATGGTGTTGATATCAACGAAAATATGGGAGATTTGGTTTTACAACTTGGTGGAGATAATATTTTCTATGATATCGAGTTTCTTTCTCATAAGGTTGATATTATTGTAGATACAACTGGTAATTCAGAAGTTATTGAAAAGGCATTCAATACAAAGTTGAAACCAGGTGGTAGAATGATTTTGATTGGACAACCTAAACCCGGAACTAATTTAAACTTCATGGGTTTATCAATGTTCGATGGAGAAGGAAGAATTATAAAGGCAACTCAAGGAGGAAAAACAAAACCTGAGGATGATATTCCAAGGTATGTTAAACTTGCTCTCGATGGTATTCTTGATTTTGAAACTCTTCATACAGATACATTTGAACTAGATGAAATCAATGAAGCTTTTGATCTCCTAAAAACTGGAAATGCTGGTAGAATTATGGTAAAGATTAATGAATGAATTAAATGCAAGATCTAAACAGGTAAGAAGAGATGCTATTGAACTTAGTTTGGCTAATGGTGGCTATCATTACGGTGGTAGCTTTAGTTGTGCCGAGATTCTGGTCAATCTTTACGACTCCATTATGGATAAGAATGACAGATTCATCCTTAGCAAGGGTCATGGGTGCTGGGTTTATTATGTTCTTCTCAGAGAGTTGGGATTCAATCCTACTTTGGAGGGACATCCACACTATGAGCCAGAAAATGGTATTTTCTGCACAGCAGGTAGTATGGGTCATGGATTTCCCACTGCCGTTGGACAATCACTAGCTCGTAAAATCAAACGTGATAAATCAAAAGTATATGTTTTAATTGGTGATGGTGAATCACAAGAAGGTACCACCTGGGAATCTATTCTTATCGCGGGACATCTTAAACTTGAAAACCTTGTATGTATTGTAGATTTTAATGGTATCCAAGGTTCCGGCCGTGTAGATGATATCATGCCAGTTTGTTCACCTCTTATTGCTGCAGCAGAAAATGCTGGATGGGACGTTAGACAAGTAGATGGTCACAATGATGAACTTATTGAATCATCAAAAACCTGGGGTGATGATAAAAAACCAACTCTTATTATTGCAAAAACTATCAAGGGTAAAGGTGTTTCATTTATGGAGGATGTTCCTAAGTGGCATTCTACTTGGTTGGGTGGAGATAATCTTAAAAAAGCATTGGAGGAATTACAATGAGAAAGGCTTTTGGTGAAACGCTGATGAAGTTGGCAGATAAAGATCCAAGTATTGTTCTTCTGACTGGTGATGTAGAACAAGAGATGGTTGAATTTAAAGAAAAATATCCTGATAGATTTTTTAATCTTGGTCTTACAGAGCAAGCTATTACAAGTATGGCTGCTGGTTTGGCTATTGAAGGTTTCAGACCAATTGTATATTCAATAACTCCATTTGTCCTTGAGCGACCTTACGAACAAATCAAGATTGATATTGATTATCAAAATCTACCTGTAATGTTGATTGGTTACTCTGATTATCCCACTCATGGTCCAACTCACAGACCACTCAATCCTGATCGTTTGGTGAAAGCATTTAAGAATGTTCATAGTTTCTTTCCAGTTGATCAGCAATCTGCAACTAAAGCAATGTTGGATGCTTATCTGATGAAAGTGCCTTCAATGATCTTCCTACATAAAGATGGTCTTCCATTCTTTTGATATGAACTTATTAGATTCGATATTGGTATTTGATACTGAATATAAAAAAGTAAGAATTGGTGATAAAAAAGATGGTGGATATGTTCTTCTAGATAAAATATCATATCAAACAGAAATTTTATATTCGTATGGTGTAGAAACAAACTCATCTTTTGAAGATGAGTTTTGTAAAAAATATAATTGCCGTGCAGTTTTATTTGATCATACTGTAGAAAAAGCGGCAAAGGAGAACGATGATTTTCTCTTTGTGAGGGAAGGTCTTTCTCACGTTAAGGGTGAAAATTTTAATACCTTACAGAATCATCTGAGTAGATATGGAAATCCTACTCATAAGACTCTGAAGATGGATGTAGAGTGGTCAGAGTGGGATGTGTTTGACAATATGTCTGATTATGTTCTTTCAGGATTTGATCAAATCCTATGTGAGTTTCATATGATCCCAGTTAAATATTTGGATAGTCACTCTCCGTATTTCACAGGATTCCATCAATGTGTATATCATGGAATTAATGATATACTAAAAGAAAAGTATTCTAGAGTTTTGAATAAGGTTCAAGAAAATTATTATATCTACCATGTTCATATCAATAACTCCATCCCTTGTGTAGATTTTAATGGAGAGGAAGTTCCTCCTCTCTTGGAAGTGAGTATGGTAAATAAGAACCTTGTAAAGGATCCTAGATATACTATTCAGGATTTTCCTGTTGATGGATTAGACTTTCCAAATAAAACAGATCGTCCTGATATTACTCATATTAAATGGAATAAATGAGCAATATTTTAGTTATTGGAGATGCGTGTAAAGACGTATACACATATTGTGATTCAAATAGATTGGCTCCTGATGTGCCAGTTCCAGTTCTTCAACAGAATCACGTTGATGTGATGCCAGGTATGGCGATGAATGTCGTTGCTAACCTGGAATCTCTTGGTGCAAGTGTTGATTATATTGTGAACAACGATTGGATTAACATTCTTAAGAACAGATATGTTCATCAATCTAGTAATCATATGTTTATTCGTATCGATAGTGGAATATCAGATAAGAAATTAGATGTTCATAATATTGATTTGAAACGTTTCAGTACGGTTATCATTTCTGATTATGATAAGGGATTTGTAAGTGAAGAAGATATACAATATATTTGTGAAAATCACTCCACAGTATTCTTGGATACAAAAAAGGTTCTTGATAAGTGGGCATTTAGTGCAACATTCATTAAGATTAATAACTATGAATATGATAGATCAAAAAATTTTATAGAAAAGCACGTTAAGGATAAGATAATTCAAACAATGGGTGGTGATGGTTGCTCATATTGTGGTAGAATATATCCAGTTGATACTGTTGATGTTGTGGATGTATCTGGTGCTGGCGATACCTTTATGGCATCACTCGCATTTAAGTATACACAAACCCGCAACATTATTCGATCAATCAAGTTTGCAAACAAGTCTGCTTCTAAAGTAGTTCAGAAAAAAGGTACAACAACACTATGAGTAAAGTAATTGTTACTGGTTCAAAGGGTTTTATTGGCAGGAAACTTATTGAGAAACTATCTCATGTGTATGAGGTTCTTGAGTATGATATGCATAATTGTTGGGAGTTGTTAGATGGTGTATTCGAGGATTCACATAGTTGGGATGATATTGAATGTATCTTCCATATGGGTGCTATCTCTGATACCACGGTAACAGATCCTATTAAAGTTAATCATTATAATGTAAAGTATACAATTTCATTATTTCAAAAGGCTATTGCTAAACGTATACCTGTAAAGTATGCATCATCAGCATCTGTTTATGGTGATTATTCTCCTTTTAACAAGAAGTATAATCCTTTGAATTTTTACGCTCTTTCTAAACTCACAGTTGATTATTGGGTAGAAGATCATCTTGAAGAGTTCAGTGCTGTTCAAGGTTTCCGTTTCTTCAACGTTTATGGTGACGGAGAGGAGGATAAGATTGAGAGAAATCAATCTTCACCCGTATCTAAATTTATTGTTCAAGCAAATACAGAAAATAAAATTACTGTGTTTGAAGGATCCAATAAAATGTTGAGAGACTTTATCTGTGTTGATGATGTTGTTGATCTTGTGATTAGTAACACTAAGGGTTCAGGTATCTTTGATCTAGGAACTGGTTCGGTTTGCTCTTTCCAAGAAGTTGCTGAACTAGTATCCAAAAAGTTTGGTGTTCCTATTCAAACAGTCCCCTTTCCAAAACACTTAATTGGAAAGTATCAATACTTTACTGAATCCTCTGAGGAATGGCAACATAAATTTATTACTGTTTCTGATTATGTCAAAAATTATCTTCACTAATGGTTGTTTTGATATTCTTCATCCTGGTCACATTGAATTGTTTAAAGTCTGTAGAAATTTAGCAGGACCTGGTGGAAGAGTTATCATTGGACTCGACTCAGATGCTAAAATTAAAAAAGATAAAGGTATAGATAGACCTATCAATACTTTCCTAGATAGAAAGGCAATTCTTGATGCTATAAAATATATTGATGTGGTTCATGAATTTGATACTAACAAAGAACTTGAAAATCTGATAGAATTGTATTCACCGGACATATTACTCGATGGAGGAGACTGGCGTGAAGGCGGAGTGGGCAGAGAGTATGCGAAGGAGACTAGGTTTTTCGATCGGATCGGAAACTACTCCTCAACAAGAATCATTCAAAGAATCAAAAGCATCGGATCCGATTAAATTTGTTCCCAAAGGTTGGGGATATGAAAAATGGATTGTTAACTGCCCAGAATACTGCGGCAAGATACTTTTCTTTGCAAAAGATAAAAAGTGTTCTTGGCATTATCATGAACTAAAGGATGAGGTTTTTTATGTACAAAAGGGTGCATTGGAAGTTTATTACGGGACAAATGATAGCGTTGAAGTGGCAAACAAAATTATCTTAGTAGAAGGTGATAAATTTCATGTTCCGCGAGGATTAAGGCATCAAATGTATGCACTTAAGGATACCCTTATGTTTGAGTTTTCAACACAACATTTTGATAGTGACAGTTTCAGAATTGAAAGAGGTGATTGATGAGAGACAAGAATAAATCAACATATAAACTGAAAGGTATTGGTCCAATTTACTACCTCAATCTTGATGGGCAACCAGAGAGAAAGGAGTGGATGGAAGATCAGTTTAAATATTGGGAAATTGAGAATTATACAAGAGTATCTGCTTACGATGGTCGTGAAGATGATCTAAGTGGTATTCTTAAAGGTCGTTATCCTGACATGATGTCATCTGGTGAGATTGGTTGCACTACATCTCACTTGAAAGCAATCAAGATGTTTTATGAAACAGGAGAGCCTTATGCAGTTATCATGGAAGATGATTGTGATCTGGATCTTGTAAGGTTTTGGAATTTTTCTTGGAAAGATTTCTATTGTAAACTTCCTTATGATTGGGACGTATGTCAAATTGCTATCATTTGCACAGGTGATATCACTGTGAAAGTTCACAAGAGATTCGTGAATGAGTTTTCTACTGCTTGCTACCTGATCACAAGGCATCATGCAAAGAAACTAATTGATCTTCATTGTAGAGGAGACAAATATAAACTGGATAACGGTGTAAAACCTAGACCAGTTGCAGATGATCTCATCTATAATTCTGGTAATACATATGCACTTCCACTTCTTCTTTATCGCACTGAATTGGGTTCAAGTATTCATCCTGAACATGTAGATGCTTTTCATGTTGGAAATTACAAAGCACAAATGAATTATTGGCAACAAACAGGTGCCCAACTTTCGATTGATCATCTGATGGATTATGACCCTTATCATGGTAGAGTCTCCGAATCCTCAAATAAACAATAGGGGGTTGGCAAAAACAGAATAATTACCTATAATAAATATGTTCGTAATCATGTATTACGAATTACAACAAAACACCTCCGCAAACTTGAGAAGTTTTGTTAAACAGGGATACGTCGAATCCCTTTCCATCTGTGGGTAATCACTCCACAAGTAAAAAAGAGGTATCAAAATGATCAAATCTGTATTCGCAGCTACCGCTGCTCTGTCCATGTCCGCTGGCGCTGCTTTTGCAGGTCCTTACGTTAATGTAGAGACTAACTCAGGCTACACCGGCTCTGATTACAATTCCGCAGTTACCGATCTTCATGTAGGCTTTGATGGTTCTGCAGGCGAAAACGCAAGCTATTACGTTCAGGCTGGCCCTTCAATCGTTGCAGTTGATGGTGAAGAAACTGATACAGAGTTCTCTGGTAAAGCAGGTCTCGGTGTTGATGTAACTGATCGTGTTAACGTTTATGGTGAAGTATCCTTCATCACCGCTGATTCGGATGATAACAACTACGGCACGAAGCTGGGTATCAAATACTCCTTCTGATGTAAGGATATGATGACAGGAGGGGGGTTATCCCTCCCCTTTTTTTCATAAAAATGTAAAGAAATAATAAATAAAAAAACATAACTTAGCAAAAATAACATGACTGTTACAACAGAAGACGGTGGACGCCAAAATATGTTCGCCCGTGAACCTCAGATGTATGTTGATCAAACTTACATCGATCGTTATGGTTACGAAACACATAATGAAAGAGCAGAAAAACTAAATGGTCGTGTGGCGATGATTGGTCTTATTGCTGGTTTCATTTCATATGCTACAACTGGAAACTTCTTTTTTGGAGTTCTGTGATGCCAGAAATCATTTGGACACTGACCACGGTTGCCTTTTTTTGTTTGTTGGGTTATACTGTAGAGCAACTAGCTGATACTTACTGATGATTGAACTTTTAACTTATTATGTGATTGCGAGTTTGCTTTTTGTTGGAGCACCAGCAGTATTCTTTTTAGTTGTTTTTATGCCAGCTCTCCAGAACACAAAGGGGAGAATGGTAGGTTACAAGGATCACAAAAAGTATGGAGATTCCTCCATATATGAAATCAAACGTACTATCTGAGGAAAGAACAATGTTTAACGAAAGAAGCGAAAGAATCAACGGTTGGGCAGCTATGATTGGAATCATTGCAGCAATGGGTGCCTATGCGGTATCCGGCCAGATTATTCCTGGAATTTGGTGATGAATGAACTTCTAATCATATCAGCTGCTTTGATTGGAGGGTTTGTTATAGCAGCTCTCCTGACAGAAGATGTAGATGATGATGATGATTTAGGTGGTGGTATGTTAATACCAGTTTATCGGGGATCCTAAAAGGATCCCTTTTTTTATACATAAAAAGAAACTAAATAATCATGAAAATTCTTCCATGGAAAATGTCTACTAAACAGGATAAAACTCCTGGGTATCAGTGGCATGAAGATGGAGTTGCCATTTTAGTACGTCTTGTTATTCTTGGGTGGTCTGGTGCAATTCTCACACTAAATTACATCACTATACCTGGTTTGCCTCAACAGAAAATTGATCCAACATTCATAGCCAGTGTGTTTACTGGCACGCTCGCGACTTTTGGCGTAACAGCAACCAAGGGTGCTAATAAAGAGGAAAAGGATGGAAATACGGGAGATAAGACAGATAAGAAACCCCAGAATTGAAGGAACGGTTATTGATCAAATACCTAGACCTGTAATTTCTGCTTCAATGCCGGAACTTCCAACAGTTATTAGTGCTTTGGAAGTTCCTGTTGTTGATATTCCTGATGCAAAAATTGATTATCCTGAGATTGATATGCAAACTCAGGCGGAATTTGAAGAGGTTGTAGAGCCTCAATCACCAGTGGTTCCACAAGAGCCTCAGAAAGAGGAGCAAAAACCTCCTGATAAGACAAGAGAACTACCTGTAACCCCTTCCATACCCCAAGCACCTCCTATCACCCCAACAGTTCCAACAACACCCTCTGTAAACGTAGGTGGGTTGGATATACCCCTTCCTGAACCAGCTCCTCTTGTCGCTGCTGGATCAATGGCAGTGGTAACTACAGTTGTTACTCTTGGTGCCACAATCGCTGTTGGTCAGGCAAAACAAGCATTGGAACCGTTGATTAAAAGTGCACTTAAACCAAAGAGGAAAAAGATTAAAGTAAAACAAGTTAAACCTGTTCTACACTTTGTACCTAATGATGATGGCACTGCTGAGATCATTCAATATTCAGCAAAGGGTATGAAAGTATTAGAAGGTGGCATTGAAAAGTTAGAGCAGTATCTCAGAGATCAAGTTGAGATAGATGCTCTATGGGAATATGATAATAAAATTATAATTGATGAAGCTCTATCAAAGTCCTTGACCAAAGAAGGTCAGAAGAGATTCAAAAAATATTTTACCGCTCCAAAAGTGATCGCAAAGAAACTTGGATCAAGTTTTGCTTTTTAATTGATATCAGACAAGGGTTCCTAAATGTCTGCGAATTTCACGAAGTTCTTCAAAGTCTTTCTTTTTGGTTCCACCAGAGTAGCTCCACGCAAATCCTTCTTTAATCATTTGTTCGTTGAGCGACACGTCTGAGTCCCCGATGTATAACCAGCCAAGAAGACGACCATACTTCCCGACGCCACCAACAAGTTCAGTCCTGATAACGAGATCATCATCACCAGCCACAGCACCTTCCAATTTATTTTTGAGCCAATTTGTTGCATCGATTCCAAGTGCCTTTTCCTCCAAGTCTCTTGTACGTTTTTCTGGAGTATCTACACCAGCAATTCTAACTCTTTCTTTTTTATAAAGATCAAATCCTAGATCAATAGTTACATCTATAGTGTCTCCATCAACAACTCTGTTGATTTCAATTACTCGAAAGTTGTAACAACTCTTACGGCTTGGTGGTGTCATGGGAGCCATTTTTCATCTCCTGATTTGCTAATCTTAGTATATAGTAGATTATGTAACAAACAAATAACAAACCAGGTCCAAGGATACACATTACTCCCCATGGAAAATCACTCGGCATTTTTCTTTTGTGTATGAATTATTTGAATTCCAATGGTAGGAACGATTATTAAAGCTGTACAAATACTACCTAAAAATAAATCATTGTTCATTAGAACTGAGATCATTCTTTTTTATATTATTCTACTACTATTGTATAGTTTCTAATCTTTGTAATTCTATATCTGTCAGAGTTTCAGGATTTAATTTATCTATATCTGGATTAGGTTTACGATTGGATGCAGAATTAACCACTACTACATCCGCGCATATTGCACCATAGGGAGATTGTGGATGAAATCTGACACCCATTTTCATTGCCTCACCACATTTAAGAAGTCTAACTAATTCAAAATCAAGTCTTGCTTTATCTGCCTCTGCTTGTTGCCTAGCTATTTCAACTCTTGCTCTCTCCTTACAAAGTTCAAGAGAGCTTCCATCTAAAGGGATTTGTACTCCTAAAGATATACCCATATTTCCAGCACCTGTGGTAAATGTTTCAGGATCCCAATTGTAATTTCTATTACCCATTACAAATGGTGTAATAGACATTGTTGGACTTTGGCACGAAACACCGGAGCCATATGAATTAATGGCAAAAGGTCCTTGTAAAACTTGAACTGCCTGATTTGTAACGTTACCAGTAGCTGCTGCTTGTGGGCCAGCAATATTAGTATTTGAAGGAGCCTCCTGTGATAAAACAGGAGCTCCTCCCAATAATGATAATATTATTGCGTAAAGACCGACATGGTATTTGTTGTACTTTCTGTTGTGATGGTTCGATCGATCCATGTTTCTTTAGTGATACCAGGTCCAGAATATGTTTCAGTGAACTGGAAAGGAGCGGTAGGATCAATTTGTGTATAAAGAGTACCCCTTGTAGGATTTTCAGGAATAAGGATGTTAGTCCCTGTTACTGTATAAGAATCCCCAGTTGCGTATTGAACTTCGTGGATTGATTCCACGATGGTTTGTGTAGATGTAGTATCAGAGGTGACGGTACCCCTTGTAAAATTTGGTACAACGGATGCTGAATAAACTGGTTGGGAGAACCCATAAAGGACTCCCATCATTCCAGTCATGATGATAACTGATGGGAGATGTTTCATTAGTTAAAAACAGAAAGCTCAACAGTTCTCTGACCAATACCAGTGCTTCCAGCTCCGCCAGCTGTAATGGTTGGAATGCCAGTTGGGCTCAATGTACCAGCAAGTGTACCAGCAGTTCCACCTTGGCTTGTGATAGTTTCTCCATAGATATTAGGAGTTGTTGTTTGTCCACCACTTAAAGCAGTTTGTGAAGTAACAACAGTATCACCAACAATTTGTGATTCTGAGAAAGTGAAAGCTTGTCCGTCAGTGGTTACTTCATAAGTACCAGCTGAAATAGTTGCAGGTGCGGTAGCGGTGCTACCTGTCAATCCACCCAGTGTAGTTGCAGTGATATTACTTCCTGATACAGCATAATTTGAACCAATTCTGGTTGACTGTACAGCTGGACCCTCAACAGTGAGTTGAATAGAATCAACAATTCTCGAAGTAATCTCTGCACTCATCACTGGTGATGCAAGGAATAAAGTAGAAGCAAGAAGAATGATTTTCTTCATGTGATATTACCTTATTAGTGCATCTTTATTTAGAAATCTTAATTTTTGATGAGAACGTTCTATATAAAATAGTCTTTAAATTCTCATGCAAAAATTTATTAACGTATTAGCTTGCTTATCTTTTGGTATTTCCTCCGGTATTGTAGCTGGTGGTATGTATATCTATTTTGAAAAAGATAATATTATTGAGTCAGCAAAAGAAAATATTACTAAAGAAATACAAAGTATAGTTGAAAATGCTTTTGTAAGTGGGTTAAATACAAATGAAATACCATCAGTTGGCAGTGGAGCAAATCCAGAGGATGGTATGAACATTCCTAGTATTCCTTCCTTATGAAAGAAACATCTGATTTATCTTTTGAACGAGTTGAGTGTCCCAAATGTGGAGCGATATGGTTAAATGGAAAACACATGTGGAGAACAGGGAAAGTTGGTGACGAGGAAACATTAAGTAACCTTGTTTGTGGACTTAAAAATTATCCTGAATGTATTAATCCAAAACATAAAATTGGCCATTATTATGGTGATAAAGACACCTGGGAAAAAAGAAGAGGTGTCCTTGATAAAATGAATAAGGAGATTGAAAATGCCTAGAGGTAGATTGACAAAAGTAGATATGCTCTCAAGAGTGTATAAAATCTTTAATGAATTAGATCATGAAAATAATTTACATGAGAATAAAATCTTAGTTCAAAAGTATCTTCATAAAGTCTTAAATGCTATTGAAGAGTATAGCAATTGAAACTTTATCGGTAACAAACCTATTCTAATGAAATGGGACCAGTTTGTTTAGTG
>CENS01077918.1_pt1 | contig 23566 bp, 31 predicted proteins | sample 530201 | NCBI WGS metagenome assembly CENS01 (sample SAMEA2619747, study PRJEB7988) | marine metagenome | biome: marine biome (ENVO:00000447); feature: surface water layer (ENVO:00002042); material: "saline water (ENVO:00002010), including plankton (ENVO:xxxxxxxx)" | depth 5 m | reverse complement strand
TTAGTTCTAACACATACTCAGATGGTCCAAGATACTTTGGTGGACATTTAGATGAAATTCGTATTTCTAATTCTGTAAGATATTCAGGAAGTACATACACTATACCAACTGAATCATTTCAAAATGATGCTAACACAACATTACTATTACACTTTGATGGCACAGATGGTGACAACACATTTGTAGATGACAACGGAGATTACGCATGATTCTAAATATTTTAATTGACGAAACTACACACCAAGTAGACGTAGGTGATGTAAGTGCAATGACAAATGATCAAAAAACAGATGCATTACACACAGCAATGACTGACCTTGGATTAGATCCTACACAGGCATACGTTATTGTTGGAGAAGCATAATAAATGAGTTGGCCTTCTAACACCAAAGCGGCAACCACTTATGTGGACAGTGACACAGATGAAATATCACGTGCTCGCAGAGATATCAAAAAGAACTTTGATAATGTTAATGATATCATAGATGAATTTAACATTGCAAGTCCTCAAAACAATAACACTTTAGAATACAACACAAGCGAATCACGTTTTAATTTAGGCACAAGTTTTACACAGGGTGAACACAAAGCAATTATTAGTTTAGACACAACACTTGGGGTTCATGATGATGTTCAAGATAGTAGTGGAGAACATTATGAGCAATACGCTGGTGGATTTAGTATTGATTACACAAACTCATTAGGTATAACAGTTGGCACAAGCGGAGGCAGAAGTAAAATTACATTTCCTGCAGGTAGTTACATTGTAAGACACATTGAACACAAAGAAGGTAATGGAACGCAATATCTAATAGAAACTTATTGGACAGATAATGGTAGTAACACCACAACGGCATTTCAAGACGATGTCACAGTATACTGGAGCGGCGCGATGGCAAAAATAAGTGGAGTCAATACAAGTGCAAAGAGACTTTATCAAATGGCAGATGTGGTTACATTTTCATCAAGCACAGATGTTTTTTTACAACATAGATTAGATGTAAGTGGTGGTTCTGGCAATACGTTTAGTCATCCACCTTTACACATAGAGAGGATAGCATAATGACATGGCCAACTTCAACTAAAGCAAGTACCAACAATGTTGATCAAGGCAGTGACACAATTAAATTGGCACGCCCTGACATCAAACAAAACATAGAAAATGTAAATGCAATAATTGACACATTTGATATTGGATCACCAAACAACAATGATGTCTTAAAATACAACAGCACATCAGGCAAGTTTGAACCAGCAAATGGCAATGGTATAGGACACACCATCGTAATTACTTTTGACACAGGTTTAACTGTGGCTGGATCAAGTTATCCATCAACAACGGCACAGTATGGTGGCGGATTTACAATAGTTGGTAGCAATTTTACAAATATAACAATTACTCAAGAAAGTACAGGACAAACTAACATAAATTTTCCTGCAGGAACTTATACTATTCAAACATTAGATGACCTATTTACAGGGAGTTACGGTAGTGGTGCATATACAACAATGGATACCTACTGGATGAAAGAGTCAGATAACAGCGTAGCATGGCGAGGTTACACATATGTAACAAGTTTTTACTTTAGAAAGTATTGCATAGGTGAGGTTGTTACATTTGGCAGTGATACTGTAATCAACATGGAATACAAATTGCAAAGAGATGCCTCTGGTTCACTGGATCACAAACCAATTATAATTAATAGACTGGCATAATCAAGGCTAAATTAACAAATACAATAAATATGTTTGTATATACAAGACTAACAAATTACAAGGAGATCTCAGATGAGTCAATGTAGCAACTACTTAGAAACAGCCCTTTTGGACCATGTTCTAAGAAACACAGCATACTCAAGCCCAGGAACAGTTTACGTGGGTTTGTTTAAAGAAACAGTAGACACAGCAACTACCAACGCTAATTTAGAAGCAGGTACGCTAACTGACGAAGTTGGCAATGCAAACGCTTACACAAGAAAAGCAGTAACATTTGCGGCGGCAAGTTCACCAGGTGGTACAATTACAACAAATGCAAACGTAACATTTGATCCTGCTAACGGTGGTGACTGGGGTGCAATTACTCACGTTGCAATTTTAGATAGTGCATCACACGGCGCAGGCAATGTGTTGTTCTACGGTACATTAGCAACAAGTAAAACTATCCAGGACGGAGATACGTTTCAAATTACTACAGGCAATCTTACAGTAACCTTAGCATAGTAAAGGGTTAAATTCCCTGTTGCTATCTGGAAAGTGTAAGTTATGGCCAATTATGTAATACCAAATAATGACTATCTAACTGACGGATATGTTGATGCAAATTTCGTTGGAACAGATAGTGACCTATATGTAAATGTAGGTTATACATCAGATGCCATAGAAGGTAGTGCGTCACTAACATCAAGTGCCACTCTGTCTTCTACAGGTGGATTCCTTATTGGCGGAACTGGCACATCAACTGTCAGTGCAACACTTTCAGCAACAGCAGGTAAAATAACAAGCACAAGCAGTTCAGCATCATCAAATGCAACTGTGTCAACAAATGGTGTAGGTATATTTGTAAGAAGTGCAAGTATATCAACAAGTGCAACAACATCAACAGATGCTGATAGAATAGCCAATGCTGTAATAGGTATAACACCTGCATTTACAACAGGTGTAACAGCAAACGCAATAGTATCACCAGGTGGTGATATCAGTGTAAGTGCAACAACCACAGCGTCAGCACAACCAATACTTGATGGCGTTGTTAGCATACAAGCATTTCAAACACATCCTGCAACATGGAACGATGCATACACTTGGGACAATGATGCCACAGCAGGTACAATCATTTGGGGACCAATGGTTGAAGTGTTGGCAACAGGAACAATTGAAGGGACTTCAAATGTTTCAACAAGTGCAACACTAACAGCAGACGCTGATGTTACAGCAATAGCAAATATATCTCCAGCAGGTATATTTACGGTAAGTGCTACAGGGCAATTTGAAGTAAATGGTAGTTCAGCCATAAGCACAAGTGCAACTGTCAGTGTTCAAGGTGTTACAAACAGAGATATTACTGATTTCAATATCAGTAGTGCATTTACAACAGCAGTAAGTGGTATCTTCCAAGTTGGTAGTGGACCTTTAAACTTTACATCAAGTGGCACACTGGTTGTAGATGGTGATCGTATTGCAAGTGGTGTAGCAACACCTCAAGCAAGTGCCACTGTCGCAAGTACACCAAGTAGAACAAGACCGTTTGAAGCAGGTCTAACTGGTATATTCAATCTGTCAGCAGATGCAACATCATTAAGTGATGGTGTTGTTATACAAGCAGGCTCATTTGCAGTTACGGTTGATGGAATCAGCCAAGTAAGTGGTAGTGCAAGTTTATCAGGTGCATTTACACATGACTTTACTGGTGGACAACTGTTTGGTGGTGTTATAAACATCCAAGGGTTTGCGGCACAAGTAAGTGCTCTAACAATTTACATAATAGATCCGTTTAGAGTTTATACTATAGATTCTGAGTCCAGATTGTTAGGAATTGAAGAAGAAACACGCATTTACAAGCCTTATTCTGAAAGCAGGGTAAATAGTATTATTGCAGAGACAAGAGGATTCAATGTGCCGTCTGAAACACGAACTCTTAAAACACAACACAAAAAATTAGTGGAGGTTGCAGGCGACCCACTGGATAGGAGAGAATGATATGGCAGACTTAACAGGATTCAAACAAGATAGACAAGGAACATATATTGAAAAAGATCCTTATGCTGTTCTTGATTATACCTTAGATTGGGGTAATTGGATGCCAACAGGAGACACAATCAACACAATCACAGTAACGGCGCAAGCCATAGCAGGTGATTCAGCACCGCTCACAATAGCGAGCACAACCAACACCAACACACTTGCAACAGCAAGTATCAGCGGTGGTACTGTTGGTAACATTTATAACGTAGAATATAAAATTGTTACAACCAACAGTTTACAAGACTCACGTAATTTTAGAATCAGAGTATTGGAGAGAGAACTATAATGGAACAAGAACCAAGAATCACAAAGAAGAAATATAAAACTATTGATAGAGATTTAGTATTTCGCTTGGCGTGTATTCAGTGTTCAGACGTAGAAATTGCAGAAGCAGTAGGCATTTCAACTGAAGTGCTGAAAAAAAGATTTTCAAAAATAATAGAACAAGGCAGACAAGAAGGCAAACAATCATTGCGTAGAGCAATGTACACTAAGGCAATGGATGGATCAGAAAGGCTACAAATCTTTTTATCTAAGCAGTATCTGGGAATGAGAGATACACCTGAAGACGGTGAGGCGAAAGCACCATTACCTTGGGAAGATTAATACATGGCACTGAGTGATGCACAAAAGGATATTTGCGAAAGTGACGCTCGTTTTAGAGTAGCGGTTACTGGCAGACGTTTTGGCAAAACACACGTGGCAATGAGAGAATTGGCAAGGTTTGCCGCAAAGAATTCAAACCAGTTGGTTTGGTATGTGGCACCAAGTTACAGAATGGCAAAAGGAATTGTTTGGGATCAACTTAAAGGTAGACTCAAGGATCTACGTTGGGTTGAACAAACAAATGAAGCAGAACTAACTATGAGACTAAAAAACGGATCTAAGATATGTTTGAAAGGTGCAGACTCACCAGACAGTTTACGTGGTGTTGGTTTGAACTTCCTTGTCATGGACGAGTTTCAAGATACAGATCCAAGAGCATGGACAGAAATTTTAAGACCTACACTATCTGACAAAGATGGTCATGCTTTATTCTTAGGCACACCAAGAGGTGTAGGATCATTTAGTCATGAAATGTATTCAATGGCTAAAGACACAGATGATTGGAATTCATTCACGTATCGTACCATAGACGGAGGGCAAGTTCCTGAAAAGGAGATTGATGCGGCTAAGAGAGATATGGATCAGAGAACATTTGAACAAGAGTATTTGGCAACATTTACAACTTATTCAGGTGTGGTCTACTACAACTTTGATAGGAATGAAACAGTGAGGGCTTGTAGTGGACCTGATAAAAGAGAAGTACACGTAGGTATTGACTTTAACGTTGATCCTATGAGTTGTGCTATTAGTGTTATTGAAGGCAACACAATAAATTTTATAGATGAAATATGTATGCGTGGATCAAACACAGATGAAGTTTGTGATGAAATCAAACGTAGATATCCAAAGTCAAGGATTGTAATGTATCCAGACCCAGCAGGTAGACAAAGAAAAACATCAGCAGGTGGTAGAACAGATATTTCAATACTACAAAATGCAGGGTTTCAAGTACAAGTGCGTAATGCCCACACGCCAATTAGAGACCGTGTTAATAGTGTGAATGCTAAATTAAAGAACACACAAGAAACAAGAACATTGTTTATTGATCCAAAATGTAAACAGATCATAAGCAGTTTAGAAAAAATGGTTTACAAACCAGGTACATCCGTAATTGAAAAGGATGGAGAATTGGATCATATGGCTGACGCAGTTGGATATTTGGTAGACTTCCTATACCCACTAAGAACAGACTTTGACACAACTACACCACAACGTTGGGCATTTACTGGTAACAACAATCAATCAAGGAGATGGACATAATGCCCTATATTAGAGATAGAGTAATTAAAGGGGACAGCCGTAACAACATTGATATGATATTAGAGGCGCATAGTGCTTACAAATATTATTACAATAGATGGCAGTTCTTAGGAGATTCGTACCAAGGTGGATACGATTATTTCGCAGGAAGATATTTAGAACCCTACTACTATGAAAGTAGAGAAGACTATGAGAAACGCCTACGTATGTTGGCAGTTGACAATCATACAAAAAGTGTTGTAGGAATATACAACAGTTTCTTATTTCGTAGACCAATAAAACGTGACATGGGCAGTTTGCAAGGTGCACCATTGGATTCGTTTATGCAAGACGCAGACTTAGACGGTAGAAGTTTTGATGCTTTTATTAGAGACCTAAGCAGTCTTACAATGGTATATGGTAATGCTTGGGTCATAGTTGACAAACCAACCACACAAGTTACAACAAGAGCAGAAGAATTAGAACAAGGTCTAAGACCGTACGTAAGTATTTTTACACCAGATAATGTCCTTGATTGGGAATACACACGTCAAACTAATGGTGCTTACACTTTAAATTATCTAAAAGTAAAAGAAGAAGTGGTTGGAGCAAAACAATATATTAGAGAATACACACCAGATGAAATCAACGTTTACATTATAAACGGAGATGACAAACATGGTGAATTGTATGAGTCAATGCCAAACACTTTAGGCAGAATACCTGCGGTATGTGTTTATGCACAAAGAGGCAACGTCAGAGGAGTTGGTGTTAGTGCTATAGGTGACATTGCAGATGTACAAAAAGAACTGTATGAGTTTTCATCAGAAGTAGAGCAAATTGTTAGACTTACAAATCATCCTACTCTTGTAAAAACTGTAGACACAGAAGCAAGTGCAGGTGCAGGTTCAATAGTGCAACTACCACAAGGAATGGATCCAGGCTTAAAACCTTATCTACTACAACCAAATGGCGCTTCAATTGAAGCAGTACTATCTTCAATGCAACGCAAGGTAGACTCAATTGATAGAATGGCTTGTTTGGGTGGTATACGTTCAATTGAATCAAGACGTTTGTCAGGTATTGGATTACAAACTGAATTCCAAATGTTGAATGCTAAATTGGCAGACTTTGCAATGAACTTAGAACACGCTGAAGAACAAATTTGGCGTATGTGGGCAATGTATCAAGGTCAAGCATGGGATGGATATGTAGAGTATTCACGTTCATTCTCAATACAAGATAAATTTAACGATATCAATATGTTGAAGTTGGCTAAAGAAGCACAAGTTACATCACCAGGTATGTTAAAAGACATTGACAACAAGATCTATGAAACAATTTTTGAAGAAGAATATGAAGAGCAGAGCGTGGGGGCTATGGCGCCTGATGCAATGGTTCATGGACCATTAACATCAGTGGATGAGATGATAAGTCATTTGCGTGAGATGTATAGTCAAGGTTATACAGACGAGCAAATACTTACTCTCCATCCAGAATTAAGTGCGTTGTTTGGTAATGGCGAATAGATATGTTGCAGATGTTCCATACTACATTGAAGGCAATGAAAAACGTTTTAGAGAATTGCTTTCAGAGTATAACGAAAATCTTCATCAGTTTGAAACAAAAAGTAACAAAACGGCAGGACGAAGAGCAAGGAAAAACCTCTTAGAACTGTACCATTTGTGCCGCACACGCAGGGCTGAAATACTTGAAGGTATGAAAGAGTGTGGTTGGCATCAACACCCAAGTTGGGATAACATAGAAGAAGGAGACTAACATGGCTAAAGCAAGAGGCGGAAAAAAGAAAAAAGATAAGAAAAAGAAATCTACAAGAGGCGGTATGCGCCGTAAATAGTAGGTTTTGATACAAAAATACTAAATACAAACAGTACTGTCAAAGGGCAGGTGGTAACTCAACCAAATTGAAAGAGGTAAAAAATATGACGCAAGATACAGCGGTAAATGAAACGGAGACAACTGTTACTCCTACAGAACAACAGGTAGCAACACAGGAAACTAAGGAAAACCTTTTATCACAAGACGAAGTAAATCGTATTGTAGCAGAAAGGGTAGCACGAGAAAAAGCAAAGTTTGAAAAGAAATTCTCAAACGTTGATTTAGATCACTACAAGACTTTGGTAGAAAAAGAAGAACTACGTCAACAAGAAGAACTTGAAAAACGTGGTGAGTATGAGAAGTTATTGAAAGAACAGGCTGAGAAGTTTAACGGCAAGTTAACTCAATACCAATCAGAACTTCATACTATCAAGGTAGACGGTGCTCTACTAAATGAGGCAAGTACGCAAAAAGCAATCAACCCTCAGCAAGTAGTAAGCCTATTGAAAAACCAAGTCAAATTAAATGACGCAGGTGGAGTAGATGTAGTAGATCAAAACGGTCAAGTGCGTTATGATGATAATGGTTCGCCCATTGCACCAAACACACTAATTAAAGAGTTCCTTAGTGCGAATCCACACTTTGTACAAGCAGGCCCAACAGGTTCTGGTACAGGACAAGGCGTAGGTAAGCAAACTCCAGTGGTAGATAACGACATATCCAAGTTGGATATGAACAACCCTAATCACAGAGCCCAATATGCGGAAATCATGAAAGGCAAAGGGATTAGAGTATAACTTAAATGCTATCAATCTAAAGGAGATATAACATGGCAGATGAAGCAAAAGCGTCCGTTCTATCAGAACTATACGCAAATATAGTACAATCAGCATTGTACACAATGAACGAGAAGACTATCATTAGACCTCTTGTTCGTAATTACGACATGAGCGGAACTCCAGGCTTAACAGCACAGGTTCCAATTTACCCAACAGTAGCGGCGGCGGCTGTAGCAGACGGCACTGACTTAGCCAACACAGCGTTCAACACAACATCAAAAGACATCACAGCAAGTGAAGTTGGTGTAATGGTTGAACTTACTGACTTAGCGGCTGAATCAGCAACTGACGATGTAGCGGCGGCAATTGGTCGTCAATTAGGTTCAGCAATGGCTGAAAAAGTTGACACTGACTTAGCAGGATTATTTTCTGGATTTTCAAGCCAACTTGGATCAGGTGCTACAGAAATCACAGCAGATTTAATCTTCCAAGCGGCGGCAACACTAAGATCTAACAATGCAGACCAAAACGGTGGTTATGTGTGTTTACTACACCCATTCCAAGCATACCAACTTAAAAAGCAATTAACTAACGCTGGAGCGACTATGAGTCACTCATTATCAGACGTTGGTAACAATGCTTTGAGAGATGGCTTCTTAGGTAAAATTGCTGGCGTAGACATTTTTGAATCTAACGTTATAACTGGCACAAGTGCTGGTGCATACGTTGGTGCAGTTATGTCACAAGACGCATTAGGCTACATGGTTAAGCGTTCAATGAGAATTGAAACAGAGCGTAACGCTTCTAAACGTAGTTTAGAAATCGTTGGTTCTATGGCTTACGGCGTAAGTGAACTATTTGACACTTATGGTGTTGGCTTAGTAGCAGACGCACAACTTAACTAATAGTTAAACTGTTTAGAATAGGGCGTTTTGGCGCCCTATTCTTTTATACGAATAAATACAAATGGATGAAGAAGGACTTCACCAATAATGTTAGGAGCAGGACCCTATGGCTATATTAGCAACAATCACTGATGTCGTGGCATTTGAGCCAGACATTGAAAATTACGGTATTTCAGACTTTGACGGCGAAATCGTAAAAGCACAAAATGATGTTTTTAGAGATTTACGCATTCGTTGGTGGCCCACACAGCAAATTGGACTTTATGATGTAAAGTACGTGGCTGGCGGCGCAATTGAACCAGACGAAGATATGTACAATGCAAGTCAACTGACCCGTGCCTGTGTCTATCAAGCATTGGGATTTCACATTTATCCAAAACTATCACGATTTGAACCTGACGTAGACGTCTTTGAAAGAAAGATGGAACACTACAGACAAGAGTACGAACGTGAATTAGATTTAGTATTAAGAGACGGTGTGGAGTATGACTTAGACAGTTCTGGAACAATCACAGACAACGAAAAAGTAGCAACTCATCATCTTCGCCTAAAAAGGTAGATAGAAAATGAGTTTACGCAATACGATTGCAGACAACATAGTAGAAGTTCTTAAAGATATTGCTGACCCACGTCCTGTGTTGGTCACAAGAGAACCATTTGATGTTGAAAAATTAGCAATAACACAATTCCCCGCAATATTAGTACAGTCAGGTTCAGAAGAACGTGACACAGAAACCATGGGTGTCAGTGGACATCGTCGTGGTACTATCCTATTCCAACTTAGAGGCTTTCAAAGAGGCACTGAGTTAGATAAAAAAAGAAATCAATTAATTGAGGCAATTGAAGAACAGTTAGATTCAGATAGATACAGAGGTAAAACGTCTGGGCAAGTACAGAATTCAATGGTCACAAGCGTAGAAGTAATAGAACGGTTGGCTCCTCTGGCTGAATTTGTAATCAACTTTGAGGTTACTTATTACTTCGTAAGAGGATCAGCATAAAGGAGAAAACTATGATCAAAATGAAAAAGAACAATTCAATCAAAGAGGTCAAGGACCATTCTTTAGTTGAAGGATTAGAAAAGGAAGGTTGGACTAAATTTTTAGATGCCCACGTAGAAGTGAAGGCAACTGTAAGTCCACCTAAAAAGAAATTTACTGAAGAGGTAAAACTTGACAGTGAAGGAGTGGACGTGACGCCCACATTAAAAAAAGCGTCGTTTAATGAAACCAGCAACAAAGGAGAAAAATAATGGCTTTAACAAGTATTATTACTGGAAACAATGGTGTAGTTAAAATGGCAGATGCGAGTGATTCTTTAACATCAATTGCGAGCGTTCGTTCATTTTCTTTAGAAATTACATCAGACACAATAGAAAGCACAGCGATGGGTAATGACAGCAGAACATACCTAAAAGGACTAAGTTCTTTTTCAGGTACGGCTGAAATCTACTACGATGGCGATGTTTTCCCAACAGCAGACAGTGGATCTAACCTATCAGGTTTGAATCCAACACTTGAAGCAGTTGGACACTCACCTTATGCAGTTGAGTTATTCCCAGATGAAACTAACCATGCGGCAACTAAATTCGCAGGCAGTATCATCATCACAGGGTTTACACTTAACTCATCTATGGACGGCATGGTAGAAGCATCTATCAGTTTCCAAGGTAGTGGTGGCGTAACTTACACTAACACGTAAGAAACGTAAACAAATGAAAGTTGAAGTTCTTGGCATTAACGAAACTCTACAGTTTCTTGGAAAAAGTGTTACTGATAAAGTATCACAGGTTGCTGAAATCTATTTGGATGAGGCAAAGAAAGCAACACCTATTAAATCAGGTAGAGCAAGAAGAAACTGGACGAAGGAAGTTGATCGCCAAGACTTTAGCGTTTCAAACAACGTGCCTTACATAGGCAGATTAGAAGAGGGCTATTCAAAACAAGCGCCAAAAGGTATTACGAGGGTGGCTTCAAGGCGTGCTAAACGGAGAGTTCAAGGAATATGACACAACAAAACACAAAACCAAAGTCTGTATTAGATACAGCAACCGCACATTTTAGAACAAAGATCAGCGGCGAAATGACACACATCACAGTACCTGAATGGGGTGATGCAAAGATTTATTTCAAAGAAGCAAACACACTCACGGAAGAATCAAGACTTCTTAACCTTGCACAACAAGGCAAGACAGTAGAAGCATTGGTTGAAACACTTATTACTAAGGCAAGAAAAGAAGACGGTTCTAAGATGTTTACAATACATGACAAAGCAACTTTTATGAATGAAGTTGACCCAAGTGTTGTTATCAGAGTGTGTGGTGAAATGAATAACAAGTTAGACAGCAATCTGGAGATTGTTGAAAAAAACTAAAAAGCGATCCTGACCTTATGTTCATGTACAGGTTAGCAAAAGATTTGGGTCGCACAGTTAAAGAGGTTATGAAAATGACCACCGCAGAATTTACAGGATGGGTTGCATTCTATAAATTAGAAGCGGAAGAACAACGCAAAGCGATGAACAGCGCCAAAGCAAGGAGATAGTAAATGAGTGATGTAACAGTACGTTTTAGAGGTGATACACGCCAACTTGATCGTGCCTTAGGTGGTGTTAATCGTGGTCTGCGAAATGTTAACAAAAATGCAAGAGCAAGCCGCAAGTCATTGCAAAGCATAAGTGCTACTGGTGACAGAGTAACAACAGCACTTAGAGCCGCAGGTGCGGCTTTACTTGCCTTTGGTGCAGGTAGTGTAATCAAAAGTATTGTAAACACTACAACAAGATTTGAAGACCTAAGAACTACACTTGCATCAGTTACAGGTAGTGCCCAATCAGGTGCAGAAGCATTTAAATTTGTTAGTGAATTTTCAACAAGAACACAGTTTGGTATTGAAGAACTTACACAGTCTTACATAAAACTTAAAGCGGCAGGTATTGAACCTACTGAACAATTACTTACAACATTTACAGATACAGCGGCTATTACTACAGACCAATTAGGTAGTTTACAAGCCGTTACTGACTTGTTTGCAAGAACTACAGCAGGTGGTTTAGGACTTGAAGAAATTGAAAGATTAGGAGATAGAGGTGTACCTGTATTATCTATCCTTGAAGAAAAACTTGGCCTAACAAGAAATGAAATAAGTGAGTTTGGTAAAACAGCAGAAGGTGCCAAAAAGATTGTTGATGCATTTGCAGAAGGTATCAATGAAAGATTTGGTGGTGCTACACTATCAAGAATAAACAACGTAAGCACACAGTTTTCAAACTTACAGATTGCAATTACAAACGCACAGGATGCCATTGGTCAGCAAGGGTTTGCATTTGCTTTAGGACAAGCCGCTACAGAAATTACAAATTATATTACAAAAAATGAAGACATGGTTAAGTCAATTGGTCAAGGATTAACCAAAGCATTCTTATACGCAAAAGAAACAGCATTTGTTTTAGCACAAAATATTGAAATACTTGGTAAAGTAATTTTAGTACTAATTGGTATTAGCCTTGCAAAATGGGCGATTGCCACAGGAACAGCAATGGCAGGATTAGCCGTTACTGTAGGTGGTGGATTGGTTAAAGCATTTGGATTCTTAGGCAAAGTATTAAAAGCAACAGCCTTGTTAGCATTAAGACATCCAATTATTGGTGGTATAGCAGTTGCTATTGCTGGTATTCAATATTTCACAGGCGGCGTATCTAAACTTGCAGAAAAATTAGGCCTAATTGGCGAAGACAGCGCCTTAGATGGTTTAGTAGATGACGCAACAGCATTTGCTAAAACTGTTACAGGTCCTATTGTTAACGGTTTAGATGATGTTTTAGGTATACAAGAAAGAGTTAACCAACAATTTAGTGAAATAACAAGTGAATTAGAAAAACAAGGTGACATACAAAAGAATGTAATAACACCAGAAGTTGACAAACAAGCACAGAAACAAGAACAGATTAAAAAAACCGTATCTGATTTACTTGCAATTAAAGAAGAAGAATTTAGAGTATCGCAGATGTCAACAGCAGAACAGATGCGTTACAATCTTGAAAAAGAAATTACTACCAAAGTGGGTAGAGAACTTTTAGATGATGAAAAAGAAAGATTAAACTTACTTGTAGAACAAACACGCGAAATTGAAGAACAAAAAAAGCGTTATAAGGAATTTTCTGAAGCATTAGATAAGTCTTTTGAATTTCAACGTCGTGCTTTAGCAATTGGTCCTGATTTAGATGAACTTAATGATAGTTTAGATCTTGCAAGACAAACAATTAACAATCAATTAGATAACGGTGTAATTAGCGAAAGACAACACAAACAACTTTTACTTGATTTAGAACGTCAATACCAAGCAGAAAAGGCAAGACTTGCAGAACAAGGTGTAAAAAATGCAATCCGTAATCAAATAAGAGAAGGTGAAGCACTAAAAGGTCTATATCAATTTAAAATTAGTGAAGAACAAAAACAAGTTCTACAAAAAATTGGACAAGAAGAAAAAATTGAAAGACGTGTAAATGATAGAATTGAATTTGAAAAGAAATCAGAATTAGAAAAAACACAATGGGCAATTGGACAAGGTGCTGACGCATTTGAAGCCTTAGGACGTTACAACAAACAAGCATTTGCGGCAAGTAAGGCTCTACGTATTGCAGAAGCAGTAATGAACACTTACACAGGTGCTACATTGGCACTTGCAACTTATCCACCACCATTTAACTTTATTGGTGCGGCGGCGGTTGTTGCGGCAGGTTTGGCCAACATTGCAACAATTAGAAGTCAGTCATACCAAGGTAGACAGTTAGGTGGTGCAGTACAAGAAGGTAAATCATTCTTAGTAGGTGAAACTGGTCCAGAGATCTTTACACCAAACATCAGTGGTAGAATAGATAGAATGGACGGTATGGGTGGCAAAGACGTCAACGTAAACTTTACAATCAATGCTGTAGACACGCAGGGATTTGATGAACTATTGGTTAGCAGAAGAGGTGTTATACAACAGGTTATTTCAGATGCGATGTTAGAAAGCGGACAAAGGAGTAGATTCTAATGGCAGACATAGCAACGCAATATCCAACTTCACCAAGTTTTAATCAGGTGAGTATTACAACAAACACACCAACATTGGCAACAGAAACATTTTCAGGCAAGACAAGACGTGTAGGTCAAGGACATACATTTTACAGTTGGCAAGTAAAATATCCTACAGTAACAGACAGAGACGCTGGTATAGTAGAAGGTTTTCTTGCACAGACATATGGTAGTCTGTTTAGTTTTGAAATTGTGTTACCAGAAATAAGTTATTCAAAGTCAACCAATGCACCAAGCACAACACCAGCAACCACAACAAGTTATAGTGCAGGAGCAAAAAGTGTTGCGTTAGACAACTGTGGTGCAAACAAAGAAGTTTTATATGTTGGTGACTATTTTAAGTTTAACAATCATTCAAAAGTATACCAAGCGGTAGCAACTTGCACATCAGATAGCAGTGGCAACGCAACTCTCTATTTTGCAGGTAGTTTGGTAACCAGTGTAGGCAACGACACAGACCTTACACTTACAGCAGTACCTTTTACAGCAATTCTTGTAAATGATGTGCAGAAGTTTGATGTAGGTGTAGGAGGATTAACCAACATAACTGTGGATATGAGAGAGACCTGGTAGATGAAAAGTTTTGCATCAGAAAACTATCTAAAGGATGAGTATTACAGAGATCATACCATTGCAGTTGACCTTATTGAAATACATCTCAAAGACAGCAACAATGCAGACGCACCATTGTATCTTGCTTCAGGTGGTATCAACATTGACTTTGATTCAGACACGGCTCCTACAGCAGGAACAAATACATATTCAGCACAAGGCGAATTCTTAGGCCATAGTGCAATCAATGAAGACTTTGATGTTAAGGTAGGCAAGTTTTCAATTAACTTGTCAGGCTTACCAAGTGGTTACATTGACAAATTCGTAGGCAAGGAACCAGAAGGCAAAAGGGTTGTTGTTTACAAATGTTTCTTAGATCTAAACACTCTACAAATTATTGGTACAGATAGTGCTGGTGCTGTAGCCGCCATTAATATGTTTGATGGTGAAGTGTACAATGTAAGTATACAAGAGTCAGCAAGTTCTTGTTCAATATCAGTTGAAGCAAGTAGTCATTTTGCAGACTTTGAAAGAAGTGCAGGGCGTAGAACAAATGATTGGAGCAATTGGTTGTTCCAAGGTGTACAACATGACACAGCATTTGAAAAAGCAGGTTTTGTGGGCAACCAAGAATTTTTATGGGGACGTACAGAATGATCGTAAGAAAAATAAGACCAGAAGAAATAGATGTAACAATCAACCTATGCAAATATTATGCCACTGAAGCAAGTGAACTACTACCAGAGATTGGTGAACAGTTTGATCATGATAGTGCAATAAATTTAATCAGAGGTAGAACAGCACAAGACAGTTTCTTTTGGTTTAACGCATTTGAAGGACAAAGACCAGTAGGCTTTGTAAGTGGTACAATGACAACTCCGCAATGGAATGAAAACATTGTATACGCACACATTGATTTGATCTATGTGTTAAAAGAACATCGCAACATTTCAACATTCAAACAATTGATTGGATCTGTTGAAGAATGGGGTGCAATATTTGATTGTAAAAAAATAACAGCAGGCGACATAGGCATTGATGTTGAACGCAGTCGTAAATTATATGAAAGCGTAGGATTCAAAGAAGCCCTATGGATGTACAAGGATCTTGAAGAATGAGTGGTGTAGTAAAAACAATAAAGAAGGTTGTAAAAGGAATTGTCAAAGCCGTAGTAGGTGTTGTCAAAGCCGTTGTCAACGTTGTTTCAAGTGTTGTTAGTTTTATTACACAGCCTTTTATGGGACTGTTTGGCGGAATGCCAGATATGCCAGATGCAGGTGCAGAAGCAGAACGCCAACAAGGTGTCCTTGTTACAAGGAATGGCAGTACTGTAAACATACCTGTTGTGTATGGACTAAGACGTGTAGGTGGCACAATTACATATGCAGAAACAGGGTCAGCAGACAACAAATATCTTTGGGTAGCATACGCACTATCAGAAGGTCCTGTTGAAGGGTTGTTTGACTTGTTTGTTGATGACAATCAATTAAATGCAAAATACATACCCTTACTCAACAATGGACAAACAGTTACAGTTGATGAAGGCAGATACAAAGACAGAATTGTTATGCGGTTGTCACATGGTTTATATTTGTCTGATCCAACAACAAGCACAGTGGGTGGCACTTGGAATCCTTTAAATGAGGCACCAAGTTGGAAAGACTCTATGATCTACAATGGTTGTGCAACACTATTTGTTAGATACGAATGGAAAAAAATAGAAACACAAGATGACGCAGACAACAATCCATTTAGTGGATCAATACCTGCTATCAAAACAACTCTATTAGGTCGCAAGGTAGCAACCATTTCAAGTTCAAGTGGCTCAACAGCATACGACAGTGAAACAGAAAATTATTCAACAAACCCTGCAGAAATATTATTAGACTATCTTAGAAATCCACGCTATGGTAAAGGTCTTAAAAACTCAGACATTGACTTTGACAGTTTCTTGGTAGCAAAAAACAAATATGCAACAGAAGTAACATACACAGGAGGTGGACAACAAGGTCCTATCATAACCTGTAACACCGTGTTAGACACGCAACAAAGCCTCTTTGCTAACGTTAAAACGTTGCTTATGGGTTGTAGAAGTTATCTACCTTTTAGCCAAGGAAAATACAAATTAAAAGTTGAAGACGCAGGTAATGCCACAGACATAACAAGTGGTGTTGCAACTATTGTACAAACATTTGACGCAGACAACATTCAAGGTAGTGTTACATACCAAGCAATTGAAAGAAGTGCAAAATACAACGTTGTAGAAATCAACTTTGTAAATCCTGACAAAGCATATGCAGTAGAAAGTGTTATCTATCCTGAAACACTTGCTGAAAGACAAACATACATTGACAAGGATGGTGGTAGAGAAAACAAACTAACAGCAACATTTCCTACTATCACAAACTATGCTATTGCCAAAGACATGGCAAGACTATTGTTTAACAAAAGTAGATTCCAAGAGTCAGTTTCATTTACAGCAAGTTCACAAGCACTTGAATTAGAAGTAGGCGATAATATACGCATACAATCAACAATGTTGAATTTTTCAACAACACCATTCCGTGTTATCACAATGAAAATCAACAATGACATGACAGTGGACTTAGGTTGTGTAAGAAATGATGACAGTTTATATCCACACACAAGGGTAGGTGAAGAAGATATTGTGTTACCGCCATACATACCAAAAGGTGGAGAAGTTTATTATCCAAAAACAATTGGTGGTGTGCCAATTGGACTTATACCTCCAATCGTAGCGCCTGTTCCTATTATTCATCGTCCACCGCAAATTTATTCAACATCACCTACATCTGTATCAGGTGCAGGTGTGCATACCATTACAGTATCAGGACAAAGATTCTTTACAGGTCTAACAGGCATATTCATTGGCAATGATGGTACTGAAATTACACCAACAAGTGTAACAAGAAATGATGACAATAGTGTTACCATAGTAACAACAGCGGCAATGACCAATGCCAATCAACCATATGACATAAAAATTACAAACAACGCGGACAATGGTAGTCTAAGCACAACAGCACAAAATTGTTTGAACGTGGATGCTACAACACCACCAGTAACACCACCAATTACAGTTCCACCAGAAGTTAAACCACCTGACGATCCTGTAATTACACCGCCACCAACAGATCCGCCACCTGAACAACCTGATCCACCTCAGGAGCCACCTCAGGAACCAGAGCCAGTGGTTACATTTGATGAAACTGTTGAAATTACCAAAGCAGAATATGTTAAGGAAGGAGCATTTGTATATGCTACCCTTACAGGTATACAGCCTAAAAATCCTGCTTATAAAGAATTAATCGTATACTACAAACGAAACATAAAAAGTGAAACAGTATACCAACAAATGATTGTTACAACACGACCAGGTAGTGAACAATCGTTTACATTCCGCTTAGGACCATTTTTACCTAATGCACCATACCAAGTTATATCACGTGTGAAATACACAGGCGGCGAATTAAGTTCAAGAGTAAACAAAATTGTTTTACAAACAGATCGTATTAGTGAAGATCCAAGAGATTATGTTGAAGAAGCAAAAAGAGGTTGGCCAGCAGATCCAGGTGAACAACGTATTATAAGAAACAGCCAATTTGCAACCATTGAAGGTCTTACACTTACAACAGGCGGCAATGCAAGAACACCTAAAGAAATACAGTTTACAGTTAAACAAGAAATACTTAATTTACCTGCAAACTTTGACATTGTTGGTGTTGCTTACTATGTTAAGGCCAGTGCCGCAACAGAATGGAACAGATACACAGCAACATTTGATCAAAGTTATATACCAGGAGGCAGTGGTACTTGGACAGCAAGTGTGTTTGGCAATCCTGTGGGTTCGCCAACCTCTGATCAACAAAATTATGACTTTGTGTTCCGCTTCTTACTAAAAGATGGTCTGGAATGTAATGTGCAAACAAGATACATGAACATACCAACTGAACAATTTATTGGCAGTTACAGTTTCAATCCGTTCTATGGCACAACATCACCATTCAAAGAAAGTGTTACAGCATTTGCAATTAAATTGGTTGATCCAGGGGCACCAAGTGCCGCAAGTACAATGACAGTAAATCTAACAGATATAAACAGTAGCAATTTTCAATATAATCACATACGTTTATATTTTGATCCACCTGATGCAAGTGTACAAGCAAGTTGGATGGGTATGCGTGTTCGTTATAGAAAAATTATAGCAGGCACTGATCCTGATTTTGATGTTATTGAAAGTCCATCAGCATACATTTCACCTACAGGTGGTCAAGGCAACATATTTGTTCCTATTGACTTTGATGTAGATTACGAATTTGTTCTAACGCCATTATACAACAATGCAGGCGTAAAAGCAGACAGTAAGAACAGCATATTCTTTACAGGTTATGCACATAGACAACAATCAAGAGATGATTATCCTGTAGACAACAATTGGCTACAAAGCATGAATCCACGTGCAATGACAACTGAAAAAGCACTTAAACAAATTGATGAGGCATTTCCTGCACCACCAAATCCTATTGTAGCAGTTACGGAATGGAAAGTTCAAAAAGGTGCTCAACCACCTTGGAGCAACCATTTACAACACTACAAATTAAGTTTCAATCATCACATGGTAACTGATTTTAACCAACTTAATATCTATAGACGCAGTAACAACAACAATGTATTTGATCCTTCAGGAGTGAAACAAAAAGGTAGATGGGAAAAAGTACAAATTACCTCTGTGTCAAGTTCACCAAGTTCTACCACAGTTTATCTAAGACTGCCATTGTCAAACAGAGAATTTAACAGTCGTTTTGTACCAGGTGGTAGCCAACCGTTGTTTGTCACTTACCCAATAGGTGGTGGATACTACGCAGATGCCACACACGGATTCACAGACAAAGCAGGCAAGTTAGGAGATGAGTTTTTATTGGTGGTAGAAGGATCAAGCGGAGAAGAAACAGTAGGAGTGTTCTTGTTTGGTGGACCACTTCAACCACTTACTGAAGAAAATGATCTATTGCTTGGACAAAGACCAGAAGAACGTAATGTAGCAGATTTCAATGGTTTAGATTCAGCATATGAAAGAAACATTAGTCAAGCAATAACACCAATTACAAATGCAAATTGTATTGCAGGTCTAAGAGGCAAAAAATGGAGCGATTACCTACCAAGCGTGTCGCCAGCATTGGAGTAAACTATGGCAATACCAAGTACAAATTACATATTTGATGAACCAAACAGTTTGATAACCACGGCTAACCAAGGAACGTGGGCAGACAAAAGTGGGGCAACTTGGGCTGATTGGACACAGTGGGCAGACAATCCTGTAACACCAATGACATGGGACAGCCAAGTTTTAGACGTAGGCGAAGTAGCATATTTTAATCTTAGTTGGACATACGCAGGACAAGGTGTGCCAACATTTACGGTATATGTAAGTTCAACAGGTTTATTTGCAGGAGAAGAAACATCAACCACAATAAATGTAGACGATACTGACATAGCGGCATTTTATGGTCGTTATGTTGTGGTATTTGTTAGTTTGGCATTTGATCCTGCACAAGGATTTCCACAAATAACTGAATTTGAACAGACAGCAAGTGCAAACCCTATGCAACTGTTACAATATGACATTGCATCAAACACACTGACTGGTGACGTAGGTGCAAGAACCGTTACAATGCCAAGAACAGTTTCAAAAGTATTAACTATGCAGATAACTCCACACACAGGCAACTACGTTGATGAAAGTTATGTTGCAGACAGTTACATAGATGAATCAGCAACAGGGTTTCCTGCTATTGTTTCCAAAACAAGAACAGGACCACAAGTAGCATTTGTAAGTACAGCAGGAACAAAGGTAGACGCTGTATTTGATTTAACAATGACAGTACTACCAGAACAATACATGGATGGGCAAAATTTAACCGCAAGATAGGGGTTATTTTAGAAATTCGTTAAATATAAAGAGAGGATAACACATATGGCTTTTCCAACAGCGAGCATAACAACAACAAACTTAGATGCGGCAACTGACGATCCATCATTGGCAAGAGCAGACCTCTTGGATGCAGTTCAGAAACTAAACACTATAATTTCAGAAGGTGGCGCGGCAAATGGTGTTGCACTACTAACAGGATCAGGCAAATTAAGTTCTACACAAATGCCTACCACAATTACAGCAACAGGCGTTCAAGTTCTTAATCCATCAGGTGGCGTTGTACACATACAGGACATACTGAGATTAACGTCAATGACAACAGCAGAATTAACAGCATTAAAAACAGCAGGCACAGCCACAGAAGGTGACATTGCATACTGTTCAGATGGTAACGCAGGCGCAAAGACCATTGCTGTTTACAATGGCACAGATTGGAAGGTAGTAGCACTTGGTGCCACTATAGCAACATCATAATGAAGATAGATTCAGAAGCATTAGACAAACGTTTTGAACGCATTGAGGCAACACTTGATAGTATCAAGCACAATCACCTACATCACATTGAACGTTATACCAAATGGACACTCGTAGGTATCGCATTTTCAGTGTCAGCAAGTCTAACAGCAATCATACTCACGGTAGTCTAATGAAACTACCACAGGAAATCCTGGATCGTATAACCTGGCGTAAGCAAAAGAAAGACGTTGCTGAATTACCAGTTATAGAAAGCCTAAGTTATCCTGTTGCACAATGCAAACACCAAGGTTGCAGTCGCATAGTTGAAAGTTCACAACGCACACTCAAACAATTTCGTAAAACACCCACGCCCCATTGGAGTGAAAAATGTCTTAACTGTGGTTTGTTTAGAGACCACAGAACAGGCAGTTATAGTTACAGATGGCGCGAATTAGAAGCCGTTTTAAAGGCTGAATCCAAAAAAAGAAATAAATAATATTAAGGAAGGCGTTGTAAAGTTAGTAGGTGAGGCTGTCAATTTCACCACTACAGCATAGACGTTCGTTTATGTTTCTTTTTACTGATAATGCCATTTTAGTTAAAACTGTTGACAACGCCTTCCGCTTTAAAGAGACCGTAGGTCCCTGGGAGCGATTTTCTAAAGACTGACAACGTTACTCCTTAACGTTCAATAGACCCTATAACATTTGACTTCCCGTTGGTGTTATAGGGTTTTTTCTTCTTGACAATCCACTTTTTTGATGCTATTATAAGATATTGCTAAATACTATACAACAAAAAGGCATTATTAATGGCAAACAATTACAAACAAAACTTTAACAGGCGCTTCTATGATCTTGCTATGAAATACTATGGCACAACTGATTTAGGCAAATTAAGCACAACACAAATAGACAAACTTACCAATTGGGTTACTAATGTAGATCCCAACACAAAGGCACGTCAAAAAGGTCGCAAATACTCAGGCAACACCTACAAAAAACTCAAAGGCATTTACAATTAGCACATAAGGTTGGCGGGCCAGTTGACAATTCCGCTGTGAAAGGGTGGCGTGATAACCACACACAAAACAGTAAAGAAGAACTGAAAGCAATAGATTTGGATTTACTGAGTATGACGGCTAACATACACAAGCACTGAACACTCAAAAAACTATGCAAATAGGAACGAGAGCATAGACTGTAGCAATACAGTGACACGGTAGGCAGGGAGAAGCGTTGGATCCCAGAGTGAGGTGTAGTAACAAGTACCTACTTCCAAGTGTGCAAAGGTGATGTAAACATCAAGACACAGCGGGACCTTTGGGTAGGTTCCGTATGACTGCAGGATCACCAACATCAAGTATATCGCTTTGCTCTTTTATTACTTGATTAGTTTGAGCGATAGCAACTACGATATCACGGAGCAAAGCGTAGTGATTGAGTAAGACAAACAGAGTTTGGCTTTGATGTATAACACATTCTCTAAGAGGAATCACAAAGAACATGACAAAGACCTCGCTAACACATAAACATATAATAAACACATGAATACCTCAGACGTACACAAAAGATACAATAAACACTACAACACCTGTGTATGACGCTTATATTAAGTCTAACACACCAACAATAACAAAGGAACACTAATGAAAACAATATACAGTTTACACTTATTAGATGAAGAGTATGAACAGTTACAAAAGGATAAGCATACCAATTTTAGTAGTAATTCAAAGGATTGGTTCTGTTATGAAACTGAACTGAGTGGAGGAGAGTACTATGCAATAGACAACCCTTCAGCACGTTTGCTGTTGTTTCTAACGTTAAAAGGGTATGAATATGATGTAGAAACAGACTCAAAAGGATGGCAATCAATTGTGAAGAGAACGATGCAAAACAGCACGGGGGATATCTGTAGTTAGAAACAGCATAGTATTTGAGTAGACAGGCCCCACCAGATTTCTCTAATAAAAACAATGACTTATCCTGGGTAACCATGGCGGAGAGCCCCTTAAACACCGTTTTTCCATGATCTGAACCACTTTTTCACGGTGAAAATGGTAAAAAAATGGCTCTAAAACCAATCTAAACCATTGACAACCGTGTGCAATGATGCTATAATGTATATAAAAGTGAAAAACCGTGACCCCAACGGTATTAAACGTGGCGCTACACCGTTCTCGTGGCTGAAAAATGGCCTTCTGACCATACGTGAGCCTTAAAACGGTAGGGTACGGTGGATATAGTGGTTGACACCTTGGTCCAATGATGTTATACTGTGAGGGACCGTCCTACGGCGGTGGGCCTCTATGGGGTTGTTGTCACGCTGTGTCTCATCTCACAAAGACCAGAACATCGCCTTGCTCAGTTCTTGTTTCAAACCTGGTTCTACTGTGAGTCCTCAACTCTTTCAATAC
>CENS01067934.1_pt1 | contig 23618 bp, 20 predicted proteins | sample 530201 | NCBI WGS metagenome assembly CENS01 (sample SAMEA2619747, study PRJEB7988) | marine metagenome | biome: marine biome (ENVO:00000447); feature: surface water layer (ENVO:00002042); material: "saline water (ENVO:00002010), including plankton (ENVO:xxxxxxxx)" | depth 5 m | reverse complement strand
AACTTTCTGTCCTCCGCTGGATCAACCTTGCGGTTACTAACCTTTTGCGGGGCACCACTAGGTACAGACACCACCAGGTGATCAGGGCGATTGCCTAGAGCGTCAGAAATCGCGCAGCAATCAAGCTCACCCTCAGTGATGATCACCGTGGTGTGTTGTTCAGAGGCCGACTCAATGTTCCATAGGTGCTGGGCTGATCCGTCCTGGATGAAGTGCTTGCCTTCCGTTGAGCGCCACTTGATCGCTGACTTGTTTTGGTATCCGAAACCGATAGCTGATAGTTCACCAGCGTTGTGGAAATAATGAGAACCACCCACCACATTGAGGTGGCGTATCCGATCCGGGTCCATGCCCCGAAGGCGCAGGAAGTTGTCAGCGACTAGAGAATCGTTTTGCTTTGGAACACTGATCGCTTGAACCTTTGTTGGTGGATCAATGTCAAAATCATCGAACAGATTGTCCTTCACCTTACCCGATGCCTCACAATGCCAGCACTTGTACACCAACCCATCATTGACCTGATCTACATCTAGAGTTCGTTCATTTTTTTTCTTTCGCGTTGAAGCGCACACAGGACAAACGTGTCTGCCCTCGCCCTCGGACCTTACGAACAAGTCGAACTCTTCTTTTTCATCACGATTCATTTTGCCTCCTTGTGAATCTTCCCTTAATGTGATATTTATTTATCGAAAGCCATCGACGTAAGCCATCGAATCAACTTTTAAAGTTGATCGAAAGCCAACTCAAATCGATAGCTTTCGATGTCGATCTCCTTTTTTTTTCTTCTCGGCCATCGAAATCAATTTCGATATCGCTTTCCTTGACGCCGCTCTTCTTCTCACCCCAAAATCCTCAGCGAAGACGGAGCGTGCCAAACCTTCGATCTCCGACTCTGGAATGTTTAGTTGATCGCACAACAGCTCAATTCTTTTGCCACCGAGTAAGAGCTGCCCCGCCTCAAGCGCCCTGGTCGGGTCATCTCCGGCGATGTCTCTCAAAGCAATTTCAATCATTGACCTTGCTAGTCGATGCGATGCTTTCGACTTTGATTTCAGCCCTCGGCTTGTCTTTGTCGATGTCATGGAAGATGTGCTTCTCTTTCACTTGTCTGTCGTTTTGATAGGCGTGACCTTCAAGGCAATCTAGAATCACCGATTCATCTAAATCCGGCCTACGGGTCCGATAAAAAATCCTCATCGTCACTCGGACATCACCCTCAAGCAGTTCATCTAGCCTGGGACATTGCCTTTTGAAAGCTGCGACGTAATCGATTGCCTTCTGACTTTTGATGAACCTTGCACGGCCCCCGATAGTTACCAGTCTACGCGAGTTGGCCTTCGATGCAGGCTCTCCGAAAATTGTTGTTCTAAATTCGTTGCACACGTTACTAGCGCTTGGTATTCTTTACAAGCTGTTGGAGGCAAACATAATGAGCAAAATTGGAAGCTATGTATTGGAACGTGAAGAGCTTGGGGAGATGCTCTTCGATGAGGAGTCTTTGACTTATGAGTTTAGAAATCAAAAAGAACGTGAGCATGAAGGTGCGCCAGCCGGGAACGTCGCTGCCCAAGATACCGTGGGACGAGATGTATTGGAAGGACGCATTCGACATCCCCGTCTTGCCGGAAAATTATACAAGCAGACTAAGCGCAGCACGAAGCTCGTACAAGCGGTGGCAAGATCGTCAGTTGGGCGAGGTAGAGCGGGAGTTTTATATCGGCAAACACGGCGAAGGCGAGGATATTTTCGTGCGGGTTTACTGCAAAAAGGGGCCGGTGCGCGATGAAGATAACCAATCATCACAACCTCTCGGCCCCGATAGTCAAAGCCCTTTCTAGGGATGATTACACCCGTGGTCCCAGCCACCGATCCGTCACGCAACTGATCGACAGTCCACGCATTCGCATACTCCGAGAGCGGCACTGGGATGAGTTGACCGAAGACGTTTCTGAAAAGATGTGGAGCGTTCTTGGTACGGCAGTGCATCGTATCTTTGAAGATCATGCGGGTGATGATGTGATCAGTGAAGAGCGTTTATTTGTGGAGGTGGACGGCTGGGTGATCAGTGGTGCCATCGATGTTCAAGATAAAGATGGCCCCATCGACTACAAATGCACTAGCGTTTGGAGCGTGATCCATAACAAGATTGAATGGGAGCTACAGCTAAACGCCTACGCCTGGCTGATGCGTCACGCCAAGGGTGTGCGATCTAAGTCCTTGCGGATCATTGCAGTGATGCGTGATTGGAATCGCCGGGAGGCAGAGCGCAACGAAAGCTATCCACCTGCACCGATCCAGACGATCAACGTCACGCTATGGTCAGATGAAAAGCAAGACGCATACATGGCGGAACGTATATCGCTGCATCAGCTTGCGGAGTTTGCGGATTTCAATGACGAACCATTACCTCCTTGCACAGACATAGAGCGGTGGACTCGTCCGACAACCTACGCAGCGAAAAAGAAAACGAACAAACGTGCGTTGCGAGTCTTTGATTCGATGGAAGACGCTGAAACATACCTGGACTCCCAGGGGATGGCGGATAGTAAAGAGCATGAGGTTGAGGTGCGCCCTGGAGTTCATGTCAGATGCGACCAGAACTGGTGCAGAGTTTCGGAGTTTTGCGATCAATCGAAGGAGACCGCATGATCGAAATGGATAAAACGGTATACGAAAAGATGATCGGCATCTGGTCGATCACCAGCATACCTAACCTATTGATGGCACCACGCGGCGGTGAGGTGTTTTTCAGTTGGCGTGGGGGCGACATAGCCCAAATGCCATTCAAGATGTTCGATGACAGTTCCCCAATCGAATTGGTTCAGTACATCGAAGATCAAATAAAAAAGAAGTACGGAGTCAATGCCAGGCAGTTTAGAACGGACCTTTCTGGCTACCGCAAAGACCCCTTTTCCAGTCAAAATTAAGGAGAATCAAATGGCTGAGAAGACACTTGTGCAGGCGCTAGTCAAAGCACAATCGGAGATGGGACACGCAGTGTTCGACCAAGTGAACCCACAATTCAAATCTAAGTTCGCTTCTCTGAAATCGGTGATCGACGCCGTGAAGCCAGCTCTCAACGCAAACGGTATTGCTTTCGTGCAGCGGTCTATTCCGCTTGAGAATGGCATTTCAGTCGAGACCGTTTTGCTAGGCTTCGGGGAACAGATCGAAACCGGGCCCGTGCCGGTTCCGGCACAGAAAATTACGGCCCAGGGCTATGGTTCGGCCATGACCTATGCCAAGAGATACAGTCTATCGATGGCGGTCGGTATAGCTGCCGATGAGGATGACGATGGGCAAGCGGCAGAAGCAGAGCAACCACAGGCTGCGCCGAAGAAAACGAAGCCGAAGCCCGTCAAGCAGGCCGCTGGTGATGAAGACTACACCACAGAGGCTGGCGCTAAAGCGTTCTTGAAGGGTTGGGTAGAGACTGTATTGCCGATGCACGATGATCTATCTGGCGTCTTTGCAAACAACCGTGGCGCGATTACCACAATTCAAGAACATCATCCTGCGATCTTTGAAGAGATTAAGCAGGCATACAACAGCCGCAAGGCAGAAATAGAGGCAGTAAAGGAGAACAACGATGCCGAACTATAAGTTGAAGGTTACCTCAAACGGTGGTCTGTACCCAGAGAGGAACAGAAAGCACGACAAAGCCCCTCACTTTAAGGGGTTCGTTAACATTACTAGAGATCAAGCCAAGCATATTGCCCAGCATTTCAAGCAAGACGGTAGCCTCGACAAACTGCGAGTGACGTTAGCTGCTTGGAAAAATCAAGGTGAAAACGGTGTGCAGCTATCGATCCAGTCAGAGACCTATCCGCCTGATGACGTATCTCCAGCAGGCGATGAACCACGGCCTGGTCAAGGAATGTTCACTGGTCGCCAAACGAAGGTCGCAGAGCCGAAACCGCAATCTGAAGACCCCTTTGACGATCTGGAAGAGGACATTCCCTTTTAGCAAGAGGCAAATATTGTGACGGAAAGCGTGAAGCGGCGATGGTGGCGATGGCACAAGGCGAACCCACAGGTCTATGAGCTGTTTGAGAAGTTTTCAAAAGAAGCTATTGCGAAAGGCCACAACAATTTGAGTGCCTGGTTGATTGTAAATCGAATCCGATGGGAAACGATGGTCGAAACCAGCGGTGAAGACTTCAAAATCAGCAATGACTTCATTGCTTACTACGCCCGATTGTTCATGGCCTATAACCCAGAACACAAAGGCTTTTTCAGAATCAAACAATTGAAACGAAACTAAGGAGTTATGATGACCTCAACGAAAAGAGGACCATATCCAGCAATCTCGACGAGAGTGCGTGAATTTTTTAGAAACAATCCAGAAGCGAAGCCAAAGGATGCGATGGAAGCTTGTCGTTGCAGTTACCCGACAGCTTGGCGTTTGAAAAAAGAGTTGGCTCAAACACCTCCGAGTGCCGACTTACCAGTGGTCGTGCGCTCTAAAGATCACATCCCGACCAGTCTTAGAAGTGACAGCGGACCCCTTATCTTGAGGCCGCACGGTGAAGTCGAAAGCGCCGTTTCAGATGGTAGCACCGCCAGCTACTACCAGTTGCCAGAGGGCGCGACAGAGCTGCAAGACCTCATCTCCTTTAAGAACATGAACGCTCAGATCGGTGAGATATTTCGTGCGTGTTATCGCAACGGGCAGGCTTCTCACTCTGATTGTCTGCGAGACGCCAAGAAGATGCGTTTTTACATAAATGCCGAGATCAAAAGACTAGGAGGTTAGCGTGGAAAAATATGATGACACGGCTTGGGAAAATCTGATCGTTTGGCCCGGCGATTTAGACCGGGACAAAGCAGAAGAGGTGGTCAGTCATTTGTTGCTCAATTCCATGAAGCACAACTACTGTGAGCTAATGAAGATTCACTCTGAAACGAAACGAGTTTCATTAGGAATGTTTCGACTCTTCGGAAGTAATTGGACAAAGTCAAAAGAGCGCATTTGGCAATGGTACGACCTAGAAATAGGAGACCAAAGCAATTAGTTCAGTGGCTTGAATCTGAGGGGCGGTCGTATTTCTGCTTTATAGATAGGAACGATTGCCCTCAAAATTATTTGCCTTGCTTCCCTCAACTCATCTTGTTGTTTTTCTTTTTCTTTGACCGGCAAATCAGAAGATAGAATGATCTGCTCTACTTTTCTAAGTTTAGAAAGTTCATCAGCTACTTCATTCAATCCTTTACGATAACCAATGACGCTTGCGTTTGTGGCAGCGTAAGCAGAAGCTTCATCGAAGCGACCCTGTTTTTCTAGTTGTTTCATAGAACCGTAGAGTTGATCAACGTACTGCTTCAGCTCGTAGAAATCTTCAGATGGCCCACCACCAAATTCTCTTGCCCGAAATCTTCTCATCACCGGGTAATCTTCCATACGCATAGGGCGTTGTTTTGTAGGATCATCTCCTTTCAGAATCAAATCTACAACGTCGATAACGTAAGAGCCGAGCGTTCCGCCATAGCCGTGAAGCAAGTGATCAATCTTCAATGGACTAATCTCTACGTTACCTTTTGACAGAAAATCAGAAACATTTTTAGAGATTTCGGTTGTACGATCTGTCGATTGCAGCCGTGGCTCAATAGTTCGATCAATGTAGTACGGAACAATCGACCTCCCAGTAAAAAAGTCAAAGTTCATACTCGCTTCGATCAGTGGTCCGTAGGCTGCGGCGTCAAACGGATTCAACTCAAGAGTGTTGAAAACTCCCCTGGCGACAGACTCTTGAACGTCTTTCGTGCTGGATTCACCAACCATTGAATCAAGTACACGCTCTGGGATAGTCTTGAAAAGGAAACCAATTTCAAATGGAATTGGCAACTTATACGGTTTACCAGAGTCTGACGGGATGATGAAATGGTTATCTTTGATGTAGTCGGTTTGTTCTTTGTATTGCTCATCATCACTCACCAATAAGTAGTACATCCCAGTAAGCGCCGTCAGGTACAAACTCCGAACCGTAGCACTCACAGCCCTTTGCCCCCGAGTCTTTGTTTTATCTGCGCTGTATCCGCCAGTGTATGCTCGCGCCAGGACATCAAGACCCTGTAGCCTCGCGTTCAAGAATGGGATCATCGCAGTCAACGTCCTCATCACCGGGTTAGAACCACGACGACCGAAATTGATCACTTCAAGTGCTTGGAATGCCGCTTCTGCTTCGTTCCCGGTGCGAGCTAAAACATCATCATACACCGCTTTCCTGGTGGCAAAATCAGACCGAGTGCTTAAAGTACCCAAAGTGTCCCACATACCGCCGAACATATCTGTGACTACATTGTCCGTTAGACCTCTTTCGGTCCTTCTAGCTCCCCGGCGCTTGAGGTTTTTGTTGATAAACTTAACGATGTCCTTGGGGTCTTTCCCGAAATCGTATCCACCGACGACTCCAAATTTTTCCAAGTCGTTCATGTCTTTGGCGTAGTTTTTTACCGTTTCAATCACGGGCGTAAAAGAAGAGCCTGACGTAACGTAGGCACTGAGCGTGTCTCGGGCCATGTTCGTGAGAATAAATGCGGGGTCTCTCGTAATCATTTCCCGCAAAAATGTAGCTGGCGCTCCGAGATATTTCTCAAGCAGCGGATACCCAGCGTCTAGCGGGAGTAAAGATTCGTAAATCAACGGATCGTTGATTCTCACGTTGACCTTTTGTCCTTTAGACTTGAAGCTAATTACTCCAGCCCCTTCGGCTGTTTTTGCCAAAGGCGACACTCTTTCTGCCAACCCCATTTTGATCAAATCCCGAGCGACTCTTTGTTGGGCGACGTTTTTCATTCCCATTTCAACCGCTGCTGAAAGATTACGGGTGATCGCGTCGAGCATTGGAATGTTGATCTGCTCCTCACTGCCCTCAAGCTTTTTGAATTGCGCGGCACTCGTCATACCAGAGAAAACTTTCGGTACGTTTGGTCCTAGATCAGCGTCTGGCTCTGTGCTTTGACGATAAAAAGGAACGTAGTCAGATTGTTTCATCCACAACGTGGCGGTCTCTGCATCTAGAACCCCGGTATCCATTAAAAACTGGACCGTTTTGCGATTGTAAGCCTGCCAGGTTTGATACCATTCCTCTATGATCGGTCTGCCTGTTTCTTCGTTTATGTATCTATCGACGGCTTCTTGTATTCTGGCATTCGCTTCTGGATCGCCAGGGACAGCTTTACCCTCTTGATTTAAGCGCATACCTCTTTGGGCTATGGCGTAAGCCTGGGCTAACTGTTCTAGATTCTTTCCGTACTGATTGTTAAAAAGCGGCTCCATCACACCGATCAACCCCTTGTACTTTTTGCCTTGATGAAAGAAAGATTCTACCGAGGTAGCGCCGTCCTTGTAAACTGGAATCCCTTTTTGTAGAGCCGTGGCACTCACTGCGATAGATCGATCTGCCATCAATAACGCACTCATGGAGCTTACGTCGGCTAGATGATTTGAGAATCTACCATCCTTGTTTAGTAATCTCTCAATCCGAGCATACCTATTGATCGCACCAGATTTTACTTTGTCCAACCAAGTCCGCCACTCAGGTTCTTCAACGGCACCCAAATAGGCCATACCAGGTGTGCTGTCAGGAGGCGGTTCTGCAACCAACTTTTCTAGCGCCTTCTGCTCTTCTGGCTTTAAGTCTGGAGTGTTTGATCGTGAAAACAAAGCGTCGTCAAGATCGTCAAGCGTTTGACCTTGATCGGGGTCTCTCGCTACAGCTTGAGTGTATCCGTCGCTATCTGGGTTGATTCGGGGGATGAAAGTGGCCGGTACTGTTTCTGCAATTTCTTCGTCTTTTTTTACTGCCAGATTAACTTGGGCATCACTTATCAGTGGTGGCTTTGGTATAAACCGCTGAACTAATTGATCAACGGTTCCTACGTCTGCTTCTGCCTGTACCTCGGCGGCAGCATCGCTTCTTCCTCTGCGCCTAGCTGCCGAGTTGGGTCTCGGTCTGGGTATTCCGCTATCAGGTAATTTTCTCTCGTAAGTGGTTGCTTCGTTGAAATCAGATACTGCTCCGTCAGATCGATACCATTCTGGGGGCGTGACTTGTCCTGCGTGTTCATAAATTATTTCTCTCGCTTGGTCCAGTGTTATTCGTTTGTTATTGTACTGTCTCCATACGTCATTCACAAACTCAATGTTTTTCTTCTGTCTCTTGTAGTCTGGCTGGAACAAACCCCTGGACGCCTCCCAGGTAATAGATTGCATTTCTCTAGGCAGAATGCCTCGCTCCTTAGCGGCACGGCGATATCCTTCTTCATACAAAGAATAAACACCGTTAATGCCAGACGTTTGTGAGGATGAACCCTTGGTTCCAAAATTGTGAGATACCTCAAATGCACTGCCGCCGAGGGGCTTCAGAAGCCCCGCTGCAACGGCGTGAGTATCGATAGTCACATAACCAAGATCGGACTCTGGATCATATATGTTGTTGTAGAAGTTTCTGACTTTATTTGCCGAGCCAAGGGTTGCAGATATCACATCAATGTCGGCTTCGCGCAACGCTTCAATTGACTTGGCTATCTCAGACAAAGACCCCCAAGCTATCTTAGAGTTGCTGCCGTCAGCGTTCTTTGCGTAGTCTAGAAGCCTGCCGTCCGGGGATACAATCCTGTAGCTTGGGTCGTTATAGGTCTGGTCAAACGTCCTGATCCACATAGCGCCTAGCCGCTGGCCAAGTCCTGGCTCATTGAATTTACGCAGTATCTGCTCCAGGGAGCTAGAACCTATCAGTTCAAGCATCTCACGGTTTCTAGCCTGAGCTTTAGGTTTGATATCCTTATGAAAGAACAGCTCCTCAGCGCGAGCTTTCATCTCGGGAGTGAACGGTTGTCTTGCATGATTGAAGAACGTATCGATAGTTCGCTCTGCAAGTGAGGCGTTCTGATACCAGTCCTTTTGTGGTGATAGCACGGCAGCCACAGCAGCAGCCTGTTGCATGGTTATCTTGTGACGATCTGCAAATCTGCGAACCACAGAGTTCGCACCGTTATACCAAACCTTTGATTGCTCTCGGATATCAACAGGCACACTGTCGTGGATGTAAAGCAAGTTGTCTTTAACAAGATCAACGAATGCTTCTGCTTTCTGCTCATCTGTCCTTAGCTCTCGGCCTTTTCGTAGCAGCGGATATAGAAGAGCGTCTTTGATCAGTTTCATGTTTTTGATAAACACCGGGCGATCATCGACAAATGCCCCATAATCGTTGACTAGCAAGTCTTCAATCGGGTCTTCTTTTGCTTTTTTACCTGTGGGGAATCGTGTGCTGACGTTACCCTCGACGCCTCCCTGTTCAGCAGCTCGCCTTGCAAAGACAGACTCATCTAAAGATAGGTCGTCCTCAAGACCGTCCCGACCCTCTCGGGATGTCCACTCAGGCATGAGGCCCATCTTTTGTTCTGCAAAAACCGTATCCAAAACTCCGGCGGTTCTGTTCTGCTCACCATAGGGACCAAAATTAAGCCAGCTATTTTGACCCCTGGTCTCTGAAGTGAGCGCCTGTAGCGCCGGACCAGTGAACAGTTTTGCATGAGCCTGCCAGGCGTTTTCTTCGCCACGGGCGCGGAATCCAGCGCCTTCGATACCATGACCAAACGCATCATGCACCGCTCTGAATAAATCGTTATTGGTGACAATTCGATCTGCACCAGACTGGTCCTTCCATCGCAAGCCACTGTCGCGCAACATGACTCTGTCTGGATCATTTAGATCATCATTGAAGTCTTCTAATGTGCCGTAACCATCGTAAGTCCCATACACAGCCATACGCTTATTGTTGCGTAAATCACGCATCGCGTTATACGGGTTGCCGTCATAGGGGTCAGAGTTTGAATCGTAAAAGGTAAACTCAAAGCCAGCATCGATAAGAGCGTCGTACTGATTTCTAGTTTGTCGGACCAGGTCTTCATAAGCTTCTTTGACGATAGGGTCGGTAGGATCATCGACCATATCTTCATAAGCTTGAGCTATTCGTTCAGCTCTATCTAGGTCTACCCTTACATACTTCTTTTGCCTGGTGACTGGTATGTCGAAGGTTTCTGCATACCGCTTTGCTGCGACGTTGATCGCTGGGTCTGGGCCTGTCGCTCCGACTCTAACAGGCGCTTCTGGGAGTGCATCTGTGCTTGCATCCTGATCCTCTGTCGGCGCAACGCTTCGTGTCTGATCGCGTCCTCTTCCGTCTCCTCTGCGTTGGGGTCGTACACCTTCATCTCCAAGCTGTGAAATATTTCTTGCAACGATGCCTCGGGTTGCCGATGCGTCGATAGGCTCTGGCAACCTCTCAGGATCAATCATCTCATAAAGAAACTTAGATTGCCCTGGCTTTATATCAAATTTGCTGCCCTCTGGCACAAGATGCTGATCTCTCGAACCAGAAAACTCTGTTTCCCCAACTTCAATAGGCTCACCAACGGTAGCATACCCGACCAGCTTTGCAGGACCAGAGCCTGTTTCTATGATTCCAACACGTTGTCCGACATACGGACGAAGAGAATCTTTATCTCGGCTCTCGTATCTTTTTTCTCCGCCAACAATCAGGTCAGCATAATTTGATTCACCATCAGTTCTCACATTGATACCCATTTCGGCTTTGATCGGAGCCACCTTGGACATCTCAAAGTCATCTAATCTCCTTTGCCTTTCTTCTTCCTCAAGTGAGAGTGGCTGTAATATCTCTAAATCGCTAGTGAGACGGCCAGTTTTTTCTAGCCGGTAAGGCGTTCTGACGACAGACTGCCGCTGCCCATCGATGACATCTCTACTACCAATCTCACCCGAATTGATCTTCTGGATCATGTCCTCAAATGAAGCAAAACCCGAGCCAGAGAAAGAGTTATTGAGCCTTTGGAAAAACTGCTTGATCTTGTTAATGATCGACTGAGGCTTGCCGCCAAACATCCTGGCATTTGCGAGTCCGTCCCTGACCATTTCTGCAACCGCCTCTTCCACTATCGAAGCATTGCTCAACTCATCTCCTTGATAGGTGCTTGCTGCCCACTCAAGATACGTTGAACCGTCCGACCTTTTCTTTTTGGCCGATAGACCTGACAGCAGTTTCCATTCGGTTTGCTTGAAAACATCAAGCTGCCTAAGAGCGTGAACAATTTCATGGTCCAGAATGCTGATCATGTCATTAGCTATTTGCTCTGGGGTAGCATCTGGTCTCTGAGCTTTTATCCGATCTATGCCTAGAAAAATCTGACCGATATTGGGCGAGTAATATCCTTCGACACCTTGATCTAGCTCGCTACCGACGAAAGCATAAACATCGCCTTGCCCGTACAGCTCAACGTCTTCTGGCTTGAGATTCTTGAGAGTTTTGATCGGTATAGCTTTGATCCCATAAACCAAGTTGCCTTGACTATCCCTCGCTACGGTTCTCAAAGCATGATCTATATTGACCGCAACATCACCCAACCCATAACGCTGCATCTGTTCTCTTAATGTTTTTGTCAAACCGTCAAGCAACGAGTCTTGCTCTTCCAGTGGCGCAACTGGGTCAGCTTCATCAACTTTCGATGGTTGAATATCATCTAAATCATCTGCGGCGATGTCAGCAGATGCTTGATCAGCAACCGTGAGTAACAAAACCCCATCGAAGTCTTCAGCGATAACCGCGCCTTGCCTTATTAACCGATCAACAATTTGTGATTCTTCTTCTATCGTCCTCCCGGTAGCCTCAGACAATTCTTCTAGGGTCATGCCAACAGATAAATCTATGGTCTCCAAACTATCTCTAGAAATATCGTCAATAGAAACTTCCTCAGCTTGAGCATCCTCTCTGGCCTGCTCTAACTGATCGTCCTGTATACGTTTAGCGTTTGTCTCAGCAAGCTCTAGCGTTCCCTGGCTTGCTAAATCTTGCTTGAGAGACGCGAGTTTATTTCGGCCACTCTTTTTTGTAAGGTCTATTCGTGCGGCTGCTGCGATTTCTGAATCGGTGGCTGTGGGATTTTTGTTGAGTAGGTCACTTGCGGCGCTGAATTGAATAGCAGTGTAGTTGGGAAGCCTCAGATCGGGCAGTTTGGTCGGAGACTCAAAGCTGGGTAACTCTTCAAGTCTTTTATATAACAGGTTGATCTCGCCTTTTGTGAGATCGTACAGCCTTCTGTTGCTTGAAGCGGGTACACCGATAAACTTTTCCATCAAGAATCTAAGCTGCTTAGAGCCTAAAGGTGCTTCTATATTTTTAAATTCAAGAACTCTTTTTATCGAATCAACCGTGCGCTTACGACCCTCTGGAGCAAGCAGCTCAAACTTATCACCAAGAGCTTTCTTGGCGTCTTCGACAGAATGAGTGACATCTTCAGAAAGGCCACGCTCTAGTCTTTTGGCGTTTATTTTTTGAGACGGGGTGTAATCTTTTTTCTTGACCCCTTCTTGCTCTAGCTCTCTGACGCTTTTGTTGGGATTGAACCCCGCCTCTTCATCAGCTTCAGCAGCCATATCAATCTCAAGTGATGTGAATCTGCCAAACGAAGGAGAGTTAGCTCTCAGACCCAGGTCTAAAAGCTTTTGGGTCTGTTCTTTTGTATAAGAATCTGGGCTTGTTTCCAGGCGATCTATCAAAGACTTTACGATATTTTTTGTTTCTGCGATCTCATTCAAATGATCCGCAAGCTCAATGGCCTCTGCTTTGCTCAAGGTAACACCATGCTTGTTACCGTCAGAATCTAGGACTTCAAACTGATTTTGATTTTCTGCTGTCGGTGTTGCCACAAAAACATTACCGACGAAAGGGAAGTTCGCACCCTCTACCCCAGCAATTTTCTGAGCGTAAGCATACATTTTCTCGCGCACACCAATTCGTTCAGCTTCTGCTAAATTAGCTGCTCGTAATGGGTCCGTCTGCATTTCTGCAACAGGAGGTATAATTGTTGAAGGGTCTGTTTCAGGAGTCGGTTCAATGACCGTAGGGTCTAGCCTGCCACGCTCTACTAAATCAAGATCGCGCTCTGCCATTGCGACTTTTTCGGAAAACCGCTCGCGCTCTTGTTCTTCATTCTCAAGAATGGCTTCCATACGCTTTTTGCGAGCTTTACCTATGAACGCACTGGTGACTAAATCAGCCCCCGCACCAATGGTTGCACCGATAGTGAAGTCATCGAACAATGACTCACCAGCCGGGAGGTCTTCGTTATAAAACCTACGCTCAATGGAGTCCTGCAAAACACTAGCCAATACTTCCTGAGTACCTTCTATTGAGCCAGTTTTCAATGCGGAACTAATGGCACCCCTCACACCGTCTATCTGCTCTGGGGTCATGTCTTTTTTGGACAATCTTCTGAGAAGCATATTCACAGTGAGCAACTCAGTCGCACCAACAGCACCGCCAAGAAGGATCGCTGCGTCCTCGTCTGCCTGAGAGATATCAACGCCTGCCTGTCTTGCAGCTTCTATCCTTTGCGCTTGATCACCAGCACCGCCACCCACAGCAAGTGCGCCAGTAGATGCGGCTTTTGATGCCGCTGCACCCTTTCCAGCCAGGCCAAGCAACTTCACAAAACCAGCCGGTCCAAAGAAGGATGCAAATGAGCCAACACCTTCACCTAGCTTTGTTGACCATAGGTCTTGGTAAGCCTCGTTAGCACCAAGAGCGCCCTGCACTGCTCGACGCCCATCTCTGGCAAAGGAGACCATTGCATTGGCGTCACCAGAATCAATGGCTTCTTCAAGACCAACCACGTTTGTAGCAGCATCACTTATCTCTGCAAGTCCCTCAGCAGAGCTGAGATAAGAGTTTGCAAATCCCCTGGGTATTGCTTTGAAGAACTCACCCACGCCACCTAAAACGGTGACATCTTCTTCTGGCTCTAACTCAGATTGCGGCTGTGGCGCTATATTGGACTGATCAACAATCTCTTGTGTAGCAGGTAGCTGTTGCTGTTCAATCTGATCTAATAGAGCGTTTGAAAAAATCTCAATATGTTTTTCGTTTTGTTCTTCAACCGCCTGAGTAAGCGCCTGTTCTAACAGTAGTCTTTCTTGAGATGACATCGTTGATATCTACCGCCCTGCTTACTTGTCCCTTTCTGTTCGCTGCTCTCGCATCGCATCTTGCACATCTGGAGGAAGATTTTTAATCTGGTCCTCAAAATTATTTCCAGACACAACCCCAGGTATTGTAATTCTTGGAAGCGTTAGACCAAACTGTTCACCTATCGTTGCTGCTAGTTGGCTCTGCAAGGCGACGATATCATTTTTCTCCATTGTTTGAGTTACCTGCACAGGCATTTTATCCAGCAAATTGGAAGCGGCCCTGAGAACCTCTCTCTTCAGAAGCTCTTCTTGTTTGAACCTATCGTTTGCGTTTTTTGCAAGAGCCAATTCTGTGCTTTGATTTAGGTTTGCAATAGCTTGCTCTATAGCTGTTTCGCTAACGATGGCAAATTGTTCAGCGGCAAAGCGACTTGCCCCAAGTTTTTCTAGAGCGCCGATCTCAGTCTCAATAGCTCTCAGCCTGTTTTCTTCTTTCTTGACAGCCCGATTGTATTCGTTATCAATCTCCGCCTTGGTGAAGCCAAACTCAGCAGCCTTGTTTCTTGCTGCTATTGCTCTCTTCTCAGCGTTTGCTGCGGCAGTGGCCTTACCCGCTTCGCTCAAACCTTCTGCAATATCACCTCTGGCGATGCCAGCACCCAGTGCGATCAGTGCTTGTGCTGCGCCAGCCTTTTTAGCCTCTGCTATTTGACCTTCTGCAAACTCTTGCTGCTGCGCCTTCAAGCTAGAGTAATTGATTGATGGCACTTTCATGTCTTTAATAGAGTCAGCGTAGCTTTCGAATTTGTTTTCTAAGCCCTCTAATTGCTGGATGCGCCTGCCAGCAAGGTCGGTTTTAGCTTGCTTTTCTCTTCCAAGAGCAGCCCTGATGTTAGATGCGTCAGCATTCTGATTGAATCTTTTCGCATCCTCTCCAATCGCGTTTGATCCAGAAAGTCGAGTGATATCATCAGGGAAAACCTCTGGACTTATGTACCGTTCAATGTTCTGAAAAACGTCAGATGGGTCTTGACTGAGATCGCCAGCTATAAGGTTATCTAAAGGGGTTAGAACATTTGCCGCTGGCTCACGTACCACTTGTGGTCCGATGTTTTCCTCCTGATTATTGAGACTAGCGTCCATCAATCGGAAGTCCTCAGGACTTGCATCTGGTCCAGTGTCATCCAACCCTTGTCGGTCTGACACATATTCAACTACATCATCGATAAATGATTCTCGCTGGCCGCGTCTAGGCAACCTCTCACCCGGCATCACGCCTTCATATCCAGGAAGAAGTTCACGAATAATTTCATCTCTAGAAGTTGCTCCTGGTTGTGGTCTAGCTCCGCGCCGAGTGCTGATCGTTGGCCTCTTGTAGTCATATAGGTCTTCGGCTATTTGCTCTATGGTTTTACCACCCTCAAACATACGAACAACACCCCCTCCATACATACCCATAGGAGGTTGCTCCATAGGCATTCCTTCAGGAGGCATCGGCATTCCTTCAGGGGGCATCATTTGTGGTGGCATCTGCTCCTGTTGACCCATCATCGCAGCCTGCATCGACTGGTCTGGCGGTGCCATCGCCGCTATACCCTCTTGTATGATCTGATCTTTAACGGTGCCTTGAGGCTGTTGCTGCTGCCTTTCAGCAAAACGCCTACGCATATCTGAACGTCTCTGAATCTCAGACACAACTAGAAACTGAGGCACTTGCCCAGTGGGCATCTCCGCCTCTTGTTGCAGCCGATCATCGGGCAACCCTTTCACCATGTCTTCGATTTCAAGTATGTTCATATATCGCTACCGAGTTGCGTTGTAAAGACCAACGCCACCAATCCCAGCACCCAACAGCCTTTCTGTCTGACTCGGACCCCCGAATGTGGTGGTTTGTGATCCCGGTGTAACGGGTAATCCTTGCAACAGTTGGCTGAAGAAAGCTAACTGCTCGCGTGGGAACGCTTGTTGACGTAGGAAATCCTGATAGCCTATATCAAGCCCCCTTTGGCCTAGCTCTCTTTCAATCTGACCGGATGCCTGTAGATTTCTCAACCGCTCAATAGCCATATTTTGCTCATCAGTCCCAAGTCTGCCCAGCAAACCAGCAGCCTCTAATCGTTGAGCTTGGGTCGCCCGGTCAGCGTCAAGGCCAGCGAATCCTAGTCTCGCTCTTGTTTCTTCAAGCGCGGCATTTTCTGCCCTGGCTCTCATCCGAGCCTCATTCTCGGCCTGTAAAGCTCGCTCTTGGATTTCTTGTCCGCTGAGACCAAGCCTAGTAGCCTCTTGCCTTGCCCTTTCTGTAGCATCAAAGACAGCCCTTTCTTCCTGCTGCTGGGCTAACCTTAGCTGTTCATTCTGCTGGAATTGTTGTTGACCAAATTTTTCTTGCGCTTGCCTTGAAGCATCTTCTTGTTGCTGGGCAGTCAAACCCAACTCTGCCGCTCGTTGCCTGGCTTGTTCGCCAGCCTGTAAGGCGCTTTGTCGGAAAGCTTCTTGCTGCTGCCTTGCTTGCTCTAACTGCTGAGAAGCCTGCAACCCGAACTGGCCTTCTTGCAGACGAGCGGCACGATCCGCTTCAAAAGCTTTTTGCGCCTGCTCAAACGCTGCTTGACCACCTCTAGATTGGATGTCTTGCAGTTGCTCAGAAAGATTCTTTTCTCTTTCAGACTGCAAGATGGCCTCTCGGTAACCACCAAGACCACCAGCTTGTGCCGCTTGTTGCTCAATCGCAGAACCTTGCATTTCGGACTGCTTTCTAGCTTCACGCTTTTCTATGTCCGTCACCAGTTGTTGGTACGGGTTCATATATCTTTCTAGCGTTTCAGGATCAGCAACAGTGCCAGCTTCAAAGCCCGACCCCTGATCTACCCTACCAGAACGATATCCAGATTGACGAACAGTCGCTTCATATCCAGGGTCAAAGCTTCCTGCTTGATAACCGACGCCTCTCTGGCCCGCTTGGAACCCCTGACCTAAATCACCCGCCCGATAGTCACTGCCGATACGGCTTGCTTGATATCCTGACCTTTGCATCTCGGGCGTAAAAGACCGCGCAATATCCATGCCGCCACCGACATCTTGATACCCAACTTGGGTAGCAATATCTGAAGCCGTTCTCGTTTGTTGCGGAGAGCCAGTCGCAGCCATCTCTTGGAAGCCCTGCATCCCTGCTCGTTCAGCATCGGTAAAGTCTGCTAACCGTTGACCAGGAAAAGCTTCGTAAGGCCGAGTGCTTTCAAACACAGTGCGCTTGAGCATATCCTCATAATACGGACGCGCATACTCTGGAAGATTTGTCTGAGTTACGACGCTTTCTTGAACGCCACCACCACCACCACCTTTACTCATTTGTCAAACTCCTTTCATAAACAACGTATGAGCGTTGGAATTCGTCTTGCTCCAACCACTTCCAAAAACCCATCCGAGCAGTTGCCTCAATGCCAGAGCATCCAGTGTCTTTGCCAAAGGACTTGAACTTGTCCAGCATATCCCAGACCCAGTCGTTGAAATTATCTCCGCCCAAAAACTGTATTGCCAACATCTTTTTCTCTGGATACTGATAAATCTCTGTCGTTCCCACACCATCGATACGCTTGTCGTCATCGAAAGCCAACCAAATCTGTTGATTACCGTTCAAAATAGCCGCATAAAGAAACTCAAGATTCCACCTACCATTAGATCGGGCGACAGCTCTACTCAACTGACCCTTCACCTCCGGCCACATCGTGCTGATATAGTGTGCAGGAACCATTGTTATAGTGTGTGTAACGTCTCTTGGCTGATCCCGCCTCCTTACTTTAGGTTCGCGGGATATGTCTTTAACCTTTGAAGAATCAAAATCTAAGAGATTGTTCATGCTGGCAGTATGCCTCCCTTTTTAGCCATCAGCGGCTGCGGCTGTTCTGTCGTCCCTGTTCGCTCCATCCGCACCCGATCCATCATCTGCTCCAAATCCTCTGCCCCTGCGTCAGTGTCCCCATCGCCCAGACCTGAGACGACATCAGCCGGTACAATGAACTCACCAGGGGAAACTGCTACCGGCTGTTGATCACCGATCATGCCAGGTACAAGATCATCCATGCCACCGCCAAGACCATCTATCAAACCCTCTTTTTGAGAGCCAGGAACTACCTCTTCTAGTACCGACGATCTCAACGCCTGGAAAACCTCTATTCCGAACTCATCAATAAATCGTTGTATGATCGTTTCTGAATCATCTTCATCCAGTCTGCCCAATATCGCCATCCGAGTCTGCTCTAAAAGTTTTTGAGCGTCTTCTAAAGCTTTATTTGTCGGGCCTCCTTCTTGAAAACGCCTCGTCATACCCCGAGCGTCTCTCAACACATCGCGCATGATGAGTTCTCTAGTTGCGGGATCAATGTTGCTATCAGCAAGATTAGCTTGAAGAATAGATTCGATACCCGTTCCAGCTTGAGGTGATGCTACCATTGTGGTCTGTGACGGAGCCTCCACTACCGTAGCTGGTGGTGTTGTCACTGCTGTCGCTGGTGGAGGGGGCGCTCTATAATAATTATCTTGAACGGACTCCTGCGATCCAGGCAACCCGAACTCCCTTTCATATCTTTCGACTCTCGCCTTTGCGGCTTTTCTTTTTCTTTGAGAGCCGAATCCGCTATCTACCGTTGCCTTAGCCTTTTCATAGAGGCTTTGTTCTTCAGAAAAATTCCTGTTGGGGTCTGATCCAGCAGCACTTACAGCAGCACTAGGAGCTGAAGCCCCGGTCGTTGGGGTTGTTGTCGTTTCAGCTTGTTCTGACGCCTCAATCTCTTCTGGGGTTGGGTCTCTAAAATACTTTATCTCTGGGTCAAAACCCGGCCTATATCCCTCAAGCTCTTTAGGATCAACAACAACACTGCCTCTGATTGCTGCCTGTGCGGCTGATGAACCACCTAACCCATAAGTCGGGGCCGGGTTGAAATTCGGAGGGAACGGCCCTCCTTGCTGCATCCGCTTCACTGGCGGCATCTCTCCGGCAAGCCCATACAGCTCTGCTTGTCTTTTTCTAAAATCCTGTGGGTTGATAGCCGTAATGCCGCCCTCTGCCATGCCTGTTGGGAAGTAAGGATCATCCCCAAGATAATCATATTTACCATAACCCTCGCCGGTCACGTTCAAGAATCTACCAGAATCTAACGCCTCCTCTGCTCGACGCAAATCCTCTTCAGATTGTGCTGACCTTCGACCAAACATTTCTTCCATTTCTTGCCGACGCGCCATAGCGGCTCGCTCACCTTCGCCAATCGCTATAGGGATGGCTGCCCCAGGTGTTAGCAAAGCTTTGCCCGTAGCGGCTAAACCCTTTCCTGAGGTAAGCAACTCGCCTGTTGTAGCTGGAGACTTTGCTGCTAAAGCATCTTTGGCAGTTCCAACACCGGCTTCCAGTTGTTGTATTACCGGGTTCTGAGTAACCCTCGCTAAGTCTGTTCCAGCCTTCACTGCCTCCTGTGTTGCCGTTTCAGTTCCCTTAGCTAAAGCCTTTTCAGCGGCAGTGACTGCTTCCGTCGCCTCTGTAACGCCGCCCACAATATCTTTAGCAGCACCCAAAGCCTTTCCGATACCAAAGCCCGTGAGTCCAGAGACTAAGCCCTCCTTAATGTCGCCGGTCACTGCTGTGGTAGCGAGACCAGAGCCAATAGCTCCCATAGCAGCAGAGCCTAAACCTCCCAAACCAAGGCTTGTCGCCAATGTGCCCCCCGCTAATGCACTACCAGCCAAGCTACCTAGCAGTGGCGCTAAAAAGGGCAGGAATGCTTCAGGCTGTCCTGTCATGGGGTTGGTTGTAAGCTGCCCTGTGGGCGACAGAGAGGCGATACCAGCGACCTCTATCGGGTTCATGTGAACCATCATGCTGTCGCCAAACCGGCCTTGTTGAGCCATCTGGTCTGCCATAGGCTGCATTGGGAATGGGGGTTGTTGATACATCATTAGCTGGTCTCCACTCCAAACATATTGAAGCTAACATTTGCTGCACTTGAATAAACTTTTACGACATCTGTCTGCTCTAAACAAATACCGATTACAACGGTGCGGCTGGTTGTTGCCGCAAGGTCTTCATCAAAAAATATAAACTGTTTATCGTCCGCCGAAGCTCCGGCGACATGAATACTGACCCGGAAAGTGATACCCGATCCGCTTCTATTGCAAATGACCAGGGAGCTGACGGTCGTTTGCGTCAAATCTGGTACGGTATAAAGCGTTGTGGTGGTGGTTGCACTCACATCCACTTGGCCTAAAACTTTAATAACGTCCGTCACGACGCACCCATCAACAAGAACTGAAACCTTCTCATCGCAAGCGAACCAGTTTTGTCGTCTTGCGTTTTTGCCACCAACAGGTCGTTCTCTATACGGTCTAAAGCAAGCTCAATGGTCCTTCTATTTATCGCCTCTTCAGTAGGATCATAGTTGATTGACGGTACAGGTAAGGGCGTTTGCCTTGTCGAAGCCATTAGCGCCTACCGTCCTGTCTCATATCAAATCTCAAACCACCTAGCCGCCAACCATACCCCAGGCCCGAACTTTCAACCCTAAGTATGGTATGTCTAGCCCTAGCCCTAATATGATTTTGCTTTGTTGAAGAAGACACCGTAGATGTTGCTAGAGTGCTTTGAGCTTCAAGCGGGAAATCACTACCCTTAATGGTGAGGTCAATACTGGCATCTGTAGAATTACCACTAAACTTAAAATCAGGAAGTATCCTGCTAATCATCATAAACCGTTCACCATCACCTATCTCCAAATCTCCAGACTCTACAAACGCAGTGATAGCCGAACCATCATCATCGTGACCCACCTCATGTTCAAACAGATAGTTCACAAGATCATTGCTATCAATACAGCTTGTTGCTAACGGCTTGTCGTTGACCGACGCCCCAACCCAAGCACCCCTTTCTAACGTACCAATAGCCCATAAGTTTTCTGAGTAGTTGTACGAGACATAGTTTGTGATTTCTGTGTTGCCGGACCCAACTGGGTAAAACCATATCACCTCAGAAAATGCATTGTTTTCTGCCGCAAAAACCTTAAACGCTTGCTCTTGGTTGAGGTTGGAGAAAACGTGTTCTTTTACCGAACAAGGCAATGGCTGCACCGAACCGTTGTAAACGTAAAAGCCACCTTTATCCATGAAGAAAACCGAACCCCTGGCATTCACTGCGGCGTTTGGCGCAATCATGGAGACATCTGTACTAAGCGTAGAAAACTGAAAAGTGAAAGGTGCGCCCACAAAACGCATCGAATGCAAGCTTGCATCCGTCCATATAAGTATCTCCTGCCTTGCCTGCACCGCACCGATAATCTCTGACCCAGAGTTTATCCTAACTCCACCGGCAGTATTCGTCGCTGTCGGAGTCCACACCGCTGCATTTTGCTGATCGGAGAATCTCACAAACAACGGATCAATGTTACTTGATCCAATGGGATTTGAGCCAAACGCAATAACGTGTTGATCGATGTCCGAGACCATGACCTGGAGAGCAACCGTTGGAACATTAGAAGCACCAGACAAAGCTGTTGCGTTGATTGCCCTTGCCCCCGTACCAGAAGATTCATCCCAATAAAAAATCCCACCACCTCTGATGTTGAAAATTAAATCTTCACCGAAATTATCCTGGCTGATCAGCCGTAACTGTCCTGCTGCGGAAACGCTACTAGAACTTCCCCACGTTCCAGAACCCCAACTACCGGCACCAAACCCAGTGCCTTGAACGAAAGCATTCAGACCCGTATTGATTTGATACGCTCCCACCGTGGAGCTTCCACCATTTCCAGAATCGCTAGAGTTTGCGGTCACCTCCGACCCGGTCGTGTCTTTGGCGGTGATTGTGAACGTGTTAGTGGTCGGCACTGAAGCGATTTGATACTCCTGATTGAGTACGGAGGCTATAATGTTGCCCCCCAAAGACGCAGCGTCACTAAAAGTAACAAAATCATTTGCCACAGCGCCGTGAGCAGAATCAGTCACAGTAATGGTTGACGATCCGTTAGTCGCAGCAAACGTAACGTCGCCAGCAGAAGTGGTGTTTCTCAAAGGCGTGACATCTTTGATGCCGCTGCCCTCTACAATATAAAACTTTAGATTGGTCCCTAGACCTATATACTTGATAGCTTCCAAAGATGCCCAGTTGTGTATTGAACGAGCGATACCCTGGAAAGCAGATTGAACTAATTTTTGCCAGCCACCAATCTTTTCGACCCGACCTTGTCGGAATCTGATTTTATCAGAGTCAAACCATCCCGAGTCTGCCGTGTACTCGGTGCCCTCTTTGTTGACACCTGGTGCAAACTGTATCTTAGCTAGAGGCATTAGCCGAAAAATCCGCCTATCCCAGGCTGAGTCAGCCCACCACGGTTAAATGCAGTGTAAAACTGCTGTCGCATCGGAAGGTTAGATGAGCCAAAAGGATTCGCCATAGCGTTTGATCCTCTCATCATACTAGGCACACCGTAGTTTTGTGTGAACCCCATGCCTTGATACCCTGTTGGAGAGCCTAAGTTTTGGGGTAAAGGTTGCTGTTGATACGGCTGATTGTACCCCCCGCCTTTACCGCCACCTCTGCCACCTTTCCCACCAGGGGATGGCTGTGGTGCAAAACCACCGTAAGATTGCATAGGTGGGATTGTCGTGGTACGACGATTAGCTATTTCTAATCCTTGTAGAGGCTTTAATTCGTAGCGTTGTTCTGGGGCTTTTTGAGTTCTACCTCGCCCTCGGTTCCGTCTACGATCTTGCGTAACAAATAAATCTTGTGGGCCTTGACTACCCATCAAACGAGAGCCAAGCATTGACCCTGCGCTTGGCATAAAAGGCATACTTTGGTAGGGCACAGAACGGCCTCCGCCTTTACCTCCTCCCTGTGCGCCTGCGCTCATAAGTATTCTCCATGTCTAATCATCTCAGTCACCTCTATGGCACGATCACCCACCTGACTTGCCCAGCGCGAATCCATAAATTCATCCGCTGCTACGTCATATTGTTGTCGTGACATGGCATTCAACGCCTTTACGAACCCTCGTAACCGGGTCAAACCAAGGTTAAAACACAAGTTGATCATCGCGTCACGGCGCGGTTTATTCAAAGACCGATACCATCCATAAGCGTTTTCTAACTCCTCATCACAACGCTCAATGTCATTAAGAAGCAAATAATCAATCTCATCATCAGAAAGGCCGATACCGCCATCTTCGTCCACGCAGCGCCCGACGCCGATGGTTAGCTTGTCAGAGGTACATCGGTAAGCAAAAGCTTTAACACCTTCGTGCCGCTTCAGTGCCTGTATTAACTGGCCTGCAAATGTCACCATCTACTTTTCTCGTGCCACGGAATTGACCTTCTCGTATGAACGCATAGCGCCGAGACCCAACATTCCCATCATAACAGGCACAAGAAGCGTGGTATCCACTTCAGGCACCTCCATCCATATCCCTAATACGTTAGCTACAATCGTGTTGTACAGCAGTCCTACCGCACAAATCCAACCAATGGCAGGTCGCCACCCAGCAACAAATAAGCTCTTGTGTGCAGCTTCCATCTTGTTGATTTCTAGCTGGCCCTTCAAAGCCTCATGCGCGTGGCGCTCCGACATGGTTGCGATCTCATGGGCCAAAGCCGC
>CENS01040649.1_pt1 | contig 24376 bp, 10 predicted proteins | sample 530201 | NCBI WGS metagenome assembly CENS01 (sample SAMEA2619747, study PRJEB7988) | marine metagenome | biome: marine biome (ENVO:00000447); feature: surface water layer (ENVO:00002042); material: "saline water (ENVO:00002010), including plankton (ENVO:xxxxxxxx)" | depth 5 m | reverse complement strand
GACCTCAAGGCCCTGTAGGAGCAAATGGACCTGCCGGACCTGCCGGACCTACAGGCGCTGCTGGTGCAGACGGTGCCGATGGTGCAGACGGTGCTCAGGGAGGAATTGGTCCTCAAGGACCCGCAGGGGCTACCGGACCCGCGGGCCCTACTGGAGCGGCAGGAGAAAGAGGATTTCCAGGACAGACAGGTGCACAAGGACCTGCGGGACCTGCTGGAAGTACAGGTGCACAAGGACTTGCAGGTACTGATGGGGCTGGATTTACTGGAGGAGCATACAATTCTTCTAACGGTGTTATAACATTTACATCTGATGATGGAATAGGATTTAGTACTGGAGATGTTCGAGGAGCTCAAGGGCCTCAAGGAGCTCAAGGGCCTGCAGGTACAAATGGTCAAAATGGTAATACAGGCCCACAAGGGGCTACTGGAGCTACGGGTCAAACAGGGCCTCAAGGACCTACAGGAGATGGATTTACTGGAGGAGCTTACAATTCTTCTACAGGTATTGTAACATTTAGCTCTAATGATGGAATTGGTTTTACTACAGGAGATTTAAGAGGTGATGGGAATAGAGGTATTTCTTCCGCAACTGTAAACTCAAGTAATGATTTAATTCTTTCACTGGCCGATAATACAAATATTAACGCAGGAAGTGTTGTTGGACCTCAAGGACCCCAAGGTTTACAAGGAGTAACAGGGCAAACTGGAGCTACAGGTCAAATAGGCCCCCAAGGTATTACAGGACCTCAAGGACCTCAAGGACCTGCGGGTCTTACAGGAGATGGTTTTAATGGAGGAACTTATAATTCTTCCACAGGTATAGTTACTTTTACTTCTGCAGATGGAATAGGATTTAGTACTAGTGATTTACGAGGTGATGGAAATAGAGGTATTTCTTCAGTAACTATTGACGGAAACGATGATTTAATAATTACACTTGCGGATAGCTCAACTATAAATGCTGGAAATGCTACAGGTCCTCAAGGCCCACAAGGAGTTGCAGGTACTGATGGAGATGGCTGGAGTGGCGGAACATATAATGGCGCTACAGGGGTAGTTACTTTTACATCATCAGACGGGCTTCAATTTACTACAGGAGATATAAGAGGCGCAGACGGAGCAGACGGTGCAGATGGCGCTACCGGGGCTACTGGCGCCGCAGAGTTGAGATTTAATACTGAGCCAAATAGCACATCTACAGCATTTAAATTTGACGGAGCAGGTTTTACTTCTTCTACAGACAATCCTACTTTAAATCTACAAAAAGGTTTAACATATCATTTTGATATGTTTGATGAGAGTCTTCCTCTAGATAGTACGGCTTGGACTGCTTCAGGCTCTGAATTTTCTAACTATACTACTCTATTTGGAGAAGCTACAGGAATAAGTAGTGGAAGTGCAACATTATTAAATCCAATAACAGGAAGTGCTTCATTTACAACCCATGCAGGGTATCCTGCAATACAAGTTACAACTACTTTTTCTCAAGGACAACAAAGTGGGGCACATACTCGCCGAGGATATGCATATTCAAACGAATTTACGGTACCGGCAGGAGTAGAGTTAACTTTTAATGTACAATCTTCAGGACATACTTCTGACTACGAATCAGTTAACGCAATAAGTATTATAAACTATACAACTTCATCATATACAATTTTATTCAATAGATTAAGCTCTAGCTCTGCTCTTAATACTTCTGGAGATAAAACTTTTACACTTTCTCAAGCGGGCACTTACCGTATATTTATGGCAAGTGGAGGCAAACGAGCGCAGGGAGGATTTTCCTCTTCAAACTTTACTTTTGGAATCACCTTGTCCAACCTTGCACTGTCCAACGGGCATCCTCTTTGGCTTCAAACTTCTTCCGGAGCTTATGACGCAAATCATACTTTAGGAGCTTCAGATGGAGTAACGAACAATGGTGCGTCTTCGGGAACTTTGACTTATGAAGTCCCGATGGATGCTCCTGATACTGTGTACTACGTTTGCCAAAATCATTCCGGAATGGCCGGTACAGTGTATACTACTGATGTAGCACAGGCGGGTGTTGTATTAGATAATTTGGCGCCTGCTCTAAAATTTGATGTAACAACTAACATTATAGCAGGTGCTGTCCAATCTATAAACAATGTCACACACACTGGAGGTAATAACAGAACACCCGGAACTTATACTGGTGTAGCAAGTTCAGGAACAGACGGGTCAACATATGATATTGTTGTAAGACCAGATGGTGGTCATGAAGCAACATCAAGAAATTCGGTTAGTGTAGGTATTATACCTGGCTACTATTATGGCGTAACTGGTACTAGTTCTGGTTCAGGAACAGCAGGAACATTTGATATCAGGATTTACACGGGCTCGAGCTCGACAACCAATGGTGATTCGTATCACGAGATAAAAAGTTATGGTTCAGGACATGCTATAGGCGACTTAATTACTATAGCTTTACCAGATAACATTGGCGGTACTTCAAACTATGTGATAGAGGTTGATGCATTAACTACAGCAGGTGATGTTACAGCTAGCGATATTACTATTGTAAGTGGTGGTAGTGGAATAGTTGTAGGAGATACAATTACTATTGCTGATACCGAGTTAGGTAATGGCGGTGCAGGACCAGTAACTTTTGATGCATTAACTGTTAGTGGAACAGCTAATCTATTTGGATTCCAAGGTTCAGGATTTAATAGTACTACAACCAATCCGACTTTATATTTACAAAAAGGTTTAAAATACGAAATTGATTTATTTCAAGCTTCATTAACAACAGATTCTACTGGTTTCTCCGTAGATACCGAGTTAACAACAGATACGCCTTTGGGAGTCGACTTTAGCGCTTACGGTGTAGAAGCTAGTGATAATACTGGATGGTCGGCGTCCAGCGAGTACACATCTGGCGGATCTAATTATATTACAGGATTTAACAATATTACCCTAAGTGGTGTTACGTACCCTTCTGTAATGATTACTACCGCAGCTGTTAGTGCCAGCACTTATCAGAAGGTTGTTAGAAAAGGCTGGGCCTACTCGAATGAATTTACTGTACCTGCTGGAATAATATTAAGCCTATATATAGATGGCGCGGGCGGCGCGTCAGGTACTTATTTTGATAATGAAGTTAAGGTATTGTTACATGACTTTAATAGCAGCACTACCACTGTCATGTTCAATGCGGCAAGCACTGACGGGGATCAATCATATACTTTAACAGGAGGAAGATATAGAATATTTGCTTTCACCGGGGCGAAAAAAGCATCTGGTGCTCCTGGAGGTGCTAGCCCTACGCAGCTTTTTTCTGTTAGGCTAGCAAACGTAAAGTTATCAAATGGTCATCCTATTTGGTTTCAGACTTCTTCCGGTGCATATAATGCGGCAAATGTACTAACAGCCTCTGACGGTGTAACAAATAATGGTGCAGAAAATGGAAGCCTAATTTATGAAGTTCCTATGAATGCTCCAGATACTCTTTATTATGTATCTGAAAATAGTGCTTCAATGGCAGGCAAAATTTATACAACTGCTCCTACTGCCCACGTGACCAATTATACCACTACAGAAAGAAATGTTCTTACTGCAGTAAATGGTGATTTAGTTTATAATTCAACTACACATAAGTTCCAAGGATACGCAAACGGAACTTGGGTAGATTTACACTAACCTAATAGGAGCTATAAATGTCATATGATTTTCCAAATAACCCAAGTAACGGAGATTCCGTTACATTTAATGGAATTACTTATGTTTATAATTCTTCTATTCCTGCTTGGACTGTTGACCCAGGCAGCTCTGGTCAATCGGGGAGCTCTTACGGAAACAAATTCGTAATGGTAATTCCGCAAGACGCACTAGCAACAGGAACTCCCGCGGCAGAAACATTTATAACTTTTGATAGAGGGTTTGGACGTAGCGTTAAGCATCGAGTTTTAACTGCTCAATTTGGAGACGGATACGATCAAACTCTTAACGATGGAGTTAATATAAAAAATGACACTTTTACAGCAACTTTTAAAAATAGAGTTGCTTCTGAAATTAATCTTATTTCAGACTTTTTAGATGTGCGTTCCGCAAAAGAATTTGAAATACGAGTACCAAATAGAACTGGTATAGAAATTATGTATGTAAGACCTAAAAGCTATAGTATTACATATGACTATGACCAATATCACACTTTGACTGCTCAACTAGCTAGAATTTATACTCCTAGAAGTAATACTTAATATGGCTATTTTTAATTACTATCTTGAAGTTGATGATGTACCCGCAAATACTTATGGGTATCATCCTCCTATTGCAGATGCTTCCTCTAACTATACCGTAATTATAAAAACTGGAGATACTGTAAATATTCGTACAGTATATACAGGTTCAAATACTGCGGATGCTGGTGAAATAAGGTATATTGCAGCACCAAATAATGATACCGGACTAAATGATCCCGATGCAACAGGATCTCCGGGGTTAGACACAACTTGGACGCTTACTGCCACTGATAATACGGATTATTATGCTAGATGGTTTTGGTACACTGAAGTTAAGCCTGGACTTACATCACCTATAATTCCGCACGCCCAGTTGTCCGCTAGACTTTTAATTCTTCCTGATGCCTTTGGATTCACAGGTCTACCTAATTATATAGGTCCTGGAGGAGTAGAAGATATAGAAATAACAATGCCGGAGGATTTGGAGCCCTTCTTAGACGGTACTTATAATACTGGTGACTATGACGGCCCTGTAGGAGGCCCAGAAAAGTTTTATTGGAAAATTACTACAGATGCAAATGCAACTCAATTAGCTCCTATTAATTCTTTTGAACGCAGAAATGGAATTCTAACTGGCCCTAAAAATGGCACTACAATTAATATCCGACCTAGCCAGAGTTGCCCTCTTGCAACCTACTATCTTAGCTTATACCACTTTGATACAACACCTCAATTTGTAAATGGGTCTGCTACTCCTTCTACAAGTGGAGGGCAAGTAACTTTAATTCAGACTTCATCATTCACAGTAGCTACAGACCCTTATATTGCTATAAGGCAATCTCAGCAGCAGTCAATTGATGATGCTTTAATACAATTATTCGAAGTAACACTCCCAAGTGGTAGTGTTTTGTACATACATAATGGACTTGACTACGATGCTGGAACAATTGGTGAAAATATTTATTTTCCAAATGAGCTTGGAAATGCTTTAAATGAATATTTAGCCTTTCCAATTGAAATTACAGGAATATCCCAAACTTCTCAAGGGTCTAGTAATCGTCCTTCACTAAGAATGGCAAATATACCTATGCTAGCAGGGGGAAGAGGAAATAATGGAAACGGAGTAGAAGATGAACAAACAATTTATAATGTTCTTCAAACTGAAGGTCTTTTTACTGCGGATGATTTAGTTAATAGTAAAGTAGTTTATAGAAGTACTCTTTTTAAACATACATACAGAGTAGGGGATACTCCTCAAGTACCTACAGAATTCCCTAAGGGTACTTACTTCATAGAAAAAGTGATCCAAGAAGACAATATATTTGCCAACTATGAACTTGTAAGCCCTGCAGATATGGAGGGGATTACAATTCCTGCGAGAGTTGCAGTTGGAAAATATTGTTCTTGGGAGTACCAAGGGCTTCTTCATGGTAGAGGAGGTTGTCCTGTTCCTGCAAATGCTTTTAGTCTTTGGATTGATGAGAACGATAGATTAATTGCAACTAGTGCTGCATCTAGTGGAATTTCAACTTGGGCTTCCGCTACAACTTATGAGAGCGGGATAACAAATGGAACAGGTATTGGAGACAAGGTAAAAAGAGTAAACCCTAACACTAATGGTTGGCAATTTTATGAGTGTGTTATTACAAATAGTGGTAGAGAGCCAGAAAAATATCCTACATATTGGAAGCGTTTAGATGTTTGTGGTAAAAAGTTAAGTTCTTGTAAGGTTAGATTTCAAACAAGACATAGCATAGTGTCGAGCCACTCGCCGGTCGCAGCAGGCAGTCTAATACCGGACACTGAATTGTATAGAAATTCTGCAGAACCTTTACCTTTTGGAGGCTTTCCAGGGTCTCAAAAGTTTAGATGAAACCTATTAAGAAACATTTTGAAGATTGGGCACCCAAAGAAGCGTGTGGAGTTTTTATAGATAATTTTACATTTTTAGGGTGTAAAAATATTTCTTCAGAAGATAATGTTTTTTGTTTTTGTCCTGAAGAGTATTTTAATATTTTACGACAATATAAAATAGAAGGAATTGTTCATAGCCACGTTAATGAATCAAATAGTCCTTCAGAAGCTGATATAAATACGTGTAATGCAATGAGTATACCTTACTACATATATTCTTACCCAACAATGGAACTAAATGTAGTTTTACCAAAATTAACTATAGGAGTTAGAAAATGAGAAGAAAAGTAGTCTTTGAAGGAGAATTAGGCGAAAAATTTGGAAAAGAAACTTATATAGATGTAGCCTCTTTCGGAGATGTTATTAGATGTTTTTCTGCAAATTTTGATAACTTCAAACAATATTTATTAGATTGTGATAGAAGACAGATTGCTTTTATATGTAAAGTAAATAATGTTGCTATTAGTGAAAAAGAACTTCCTTTACGATACGGGGAAGGAGATATGGTTATAACTCCAGTACCTGCGGGGGCATTTAGCATTGGCAAAGCGTTTAAAAGCGTCGTAAAAGCAATAGCTGGAGTAGTTTTAGTTGTTGTTGGAGCGATGACTGGTAATTGGCAGTTAGTGGTACAAGGGGGACTGATGGTTTTTTCAGGTATTGCGGAGCATTTAGCGCCTGATCCCCTTGGAGATCCTTCAGACCCAGATCCCGACTACTTATACTCAGGAACAGCCCAACTAGTATTAGAAACTGATCCTATTCCTGTTTGCTATGGTAGAATGAGAGTTCCAGCTAAAGCAATAAGTTTTGATATACGTGCAAATACTGCAGCAATTTCTGCAAATGCTGCATCCTCCGATAATTTAAAAGGGGCAAAAGGTGGAACGTCTAGAAATGCCAGCATGGGCAAGTATACTGCAGCAATCGCTGCTGTTACAGAGATTAACGCGTAATGGGCGTTATTAGGTCAACAGGCAATGCCCTACGAATCCTTCGCAGCGCCGATAATACTGCGATAGGTACCTTTGTGGGCGGAGAGTATCAAAATGTATCTTATACTGATTTAGTTAGTGAGGGGCCGATTTGGGGCTTGGTAGATGGGGCACATTCTGTTTATTTTGATGATAATCCTGCGGAAGAAGGTAACTATACAGGATTCAAGCCTAAAAGAATAAATGCAAAAGTTACTTTTACTGGAAGTAGTACAACAGGCACTTTTGATGTTGATACAAGATTACCCGTAGATTTTAGCTTGGGGGAAGGTAGGGAACTTGTTACAGCCCCTCATACAGTTTTTAATGTTACAATAACCTCAAAGACAAAAACGGACGGAGGATTTGAGTTTGAAGTTGAGACAAATGGTAGTACCCCCGCCCCCTTTAATTTTACTTCGGCAGTATTTGATAGTACTTCGTCTAAAGACTTTGATAGAATCGTTGCTTTAACTCTTTTATTTCCTAATGGGGGGATTAAAAGAGTAAGTTTACAAGGGAGTCTATCTACTCTTAGTACCAGCACAGCAAATTTTATTGGATCTTTAAATGGAGTATCCTCAGCAGTTTTTGACGATATTATTGTAGGCACACTTAATAATGCAGGTAATACAACTGGATATATTACAGTTATTGAGCACCGAAAAATTAATTCTATCAATGTAGCACAACGTGAAGTTGTAGTTGATGGATCTAACCCTCCTGCGCAATCTTCTCTTTTTTGGATAACTGATGCAGCAACTTTTTCAGCAGCAGTTACAACGGGGACTAATGTAGATATAGGTTTAAGCGCTGCCTCTAATATCGGAAAAATTGATGATCTAATGGTTCAAGAGAATTTTGGGACTGTTGATCAGTATCCTTTACCGCGTATTCAAAATGTAGGAGGTTCCGCAGCAGTTGCTCCCAGCCCGATGCCTAATGTCCCCATAAGAATGTTTGATTATAGAGAGATGAGTAATCTTCTCCCAGGTCATGTAGGCTTAGTTCATCAACCTATTCAGCCTACGCATTTAGCTCCAAAAGAAGGGGAGGTAGTAGATTATGATGCTGAGACTGATCAAGATCCAAAGAATTTCCCCCATGGCGACTTTGGGCTCCAAAGTCTTACTCAAGTACGCCAAGCGGATACAATACAATTTGATATAGTTTATAATCAAGGGTTAATATATTTTGGAGGAAATGGAACTCCCAATTACTATCATATGACAGCAATGTATGACGTAATTTTAGAGTTATATAATGGGACGGACACTTTAGCCATAATAAATATATACGATAATCCTGCTCTCGTACATAGAGGAAAAAGACAGGGACCTCTTGCATTTACGCATGAAATTGATATTAGTCAATATAGAACAAAATTTGGGGACTTTACAGGTTTTAAACTTTACATTTATAGATTTACTCGGCACAAAGGGGCCACTATGAAGGCCGACGGAACTAGAGCAAATAAAGACACCGAGTATTGGCAAGTTTTGGCTGAATCAAGTATTACTAACTTGGGAGCAACTTTTCAGGATAAATTCACATATCCAAATTCTGCTTTAGTGAATGTAGTATTTTCGTCTCGTCAATTTAAAACTGCTCCTAAAAGAAGTTATGATATACGAGGAAGATTACTCAAAGTTCCTCAAACATATACGCCTAGAGAATATTCTGATACTGGAATAGCAAAATATCAGGGTTTTTGGGATGGTACTTTTATTAATAATGTTTATACAGATAATCCTGCTTGGATATTTTATGATATAATAACAAATGATAGATATGGAGCAGGAACTTGGGTTGACCCTGCTTTAATGGATAAATACTCTCTTTACAGAATTGCAAAATATTGTGATGATTTAGTTCCTGCAAGTGAGGAAACTAATGCAGACCTATTTCAAGTAGACGAATTTTATGAAATAAAAGTTTTATCATCACAAACTCAATGGAACGATATGGCAAGAACTACAGGAGTAACTTATTCTGTAGGCGATTTAGTACGAGTTTTAGAACCCGGGCCTTCAGGAAGTGGTGCAATAGGAGTCCGTTATGAGCCTAGATTTAGAATGAATCTATTTCTTACAAAGCCTGAAGCTGTATATAAAGTTTTGAAAGATATAGCAAGTGCATTTACTTCTATCTTATATTGGATGGATGGCCAACTAACTTTAATTCAAGATCAACCTTCAACTTCCGTGCATACTTTTTCAAAAAGTAATGTTATAGAAGGAAAATTTGAGTATCAAACAACTTCTGCAAAATTACGTCCAAATCAGTATATTGTTTATTATAATGATCCTACAAGTAACTATGAAAGAGTTCCAGTTATGTATGAAGATCCTGTTGCTATTGCAAAAAATGGCAAAGTAATAACTAAAAGTGCTGTAGCTTTTGGGTGTACCTCAGAAAGTCAAGCAATACGATATGCAAAATGGAAATTATGGACTGCTCAAAATCAAAAAGAAATTATTATATTTCAGACAGGACTACAAGGTAAATTTGTTAGACCAGGAGATATAATAGGAGTTCAAGATAGGGATCGACAAAATGTAACATATAGTGGGCGAGTAAGCACTTCTACATTAAGTACTTTAACATTCGACAGACAAGTTAATTTCAATGGTAATTCTAGTTATATTTTAAATGTAATGTTTAGTAGACCTGCAGCAGTATATGTTGGATATGAGCCTGTAACGGTAAATGGAACTACTTATTCAAAAGGTGAGTATATTCCTGAAGCGTTTATTCGAACTAGTGGCGGTGCATATGTTCTTTCAACTTTAGACACAGAAGAAAAAGCATCAAATGCTTTTAAAGATACTTCTAATAATGAGCTTTTACCAATACTTTGGAAAAAATATACGCATGTTAAGCAGTATGAAATAGTTAATCCTGCTTCGGCAGGGACATTTCTACTCGCGGATGTAGTTACTTTAGCAAATAGCGAAGTATTTGAAGAAAATGTAGCAGATGGTTCTGTATGGTCTTTATTTGAAACAGCAAGCACTGGAGAAACAGTTTTAGGCTCTGAAAAATTATACAGAATTATGGCTGTAACACATGAGGACAAACATTTACATACAATACAAGCAGTAGAACACTCAAATGCAAAGTTCGACGCAGTAGATACTGACTATGAACTAGGAAATATTCCTCCCAGTATTTTTCCAGAGAAAGAACCAGAAGTGGTACCTCCTCCTGAAAATGCTAGAATTCAACCTTTTTCAGATAATCCAGCATTATTATTTTCAGAATTTCAGCTACAATGGGATGCTCCCGATACAATTTATATTGCAGCATACGAAGTATCAGCTACTCCAAATCTGTTTCCCGATGAACAAACTATTAAAACTGTTGGGGATACTTCTCTATTATTTAAAGATGTTCCTCAAGGAAAATATGTTTTTAAAATCAGAACTATTTCTCCAAAGCAGAATCGCTCTCCTTGGGCCTCGGTTGTATTAGATTATGAAGAGCCTACTAATGAAGACGGCGATCCCATAGGAGTCCCAGACCAAAGTATAGAACGTATTCACGGTTTGCCTGTTTGGGCACATGCAAATATGCAAGGACGTATACTAAATGTTTCTTCAACTCCTGCAAGTACTACAGAGTTTTATCAAGTAACTAATAGATACACGACAGGTGGCTTTTCTAATTTACCAAATACTTTGAATATAGCTGCAGGAGATTATTATGTACTGGAGACCTCGGTTATTGCTACTAGTGGTACAACTTGGAAAAGTCAACAGTGGATTTGGAATGGGGTAAAGCTCGAGACCACCTGGCAGGCAACTACTTCAATTAGTGATACACTTTTTAAAGAAGGAGAAACCTATGAGAGAGGTACAAAAAGAGAAGGCCCTACAACTTATGTAGCTAATCAGGGGTATACAGTTTCATATGAAATTTTTGCACTAAAAGGCGAGCAAGTAGAAGGTCAAGAAGGCTATGAAGTTTGGGCCTTAGATTTTCCTGAATTGCCTGGTGGTGCAGGATATAAAATTGCAGAATTAGCTAGTTATGGGTCTCCCAGTAGTTACGCTACAATTACGAAAGCCTCTGGAAATGGGGTAGTAGACTTATCTGGAATTCCAGATGGAGACGATAGAGAGCTTTATATAATTTTTGATCATAGTATTCCCAAATTATTTTTAGGATATTTTGACAGAGAGGTACACCCCGACAGTGGAGCAACTGGCTTATGGAGAAATATTACTCCTGGAAATGGAGACTTAAGTCTTACTTATACAGCTATTACAGGTACTGCGGTTTTACCTGCTAATTCTAATATTTTAACAGGAACTAATACTCAATTTCTTACAGACCTTCGAGTAGGAGACTTTATAAGCTTAGCTAATGCTTCTTCTGCCGCAGCTATTCCTGCTCCTAGTCTAGCTGCTCAAGTAATAGCAATAGAATCTGATACAAAAATAACTTTAAATGGTGTTTTTGACACACAAGTAACTTTAACAAATTTATATAGAAATACATATCGTCCTGACTATGCAAGAGATGCTGTCATTGCATTTGTAGAAAGAGAATAATAATATGCCTAATTCAATAAATACACAAGTTTGGTTAAATACAAATGCTGGAGAGGGGGGCGATGGACCACAGACCGATGCTGATCGAGTATTAGACGTTGAAAAAGCAATTAATGCAGGAATAAATGTATACCAAGAATCTGGAGGGCTTACTTTTTCTGGTGCCGGTCAAATTAAAGGCGGAAAAACTGACTATGATGTAGGAACGGGATTTTGGATAGGAGCTAAACCCGATGATTTTGCATATAAGGTTGCGATTGGAAATCCTAATGCTAATACATTTAATTTCGATGGGGAGTATATAGATGCTCAGATGCGAAATCTTGAACTTACAGGCTATTTACGAGGGCCTGCAAGTTTTACAATTGACCCCGCTACTCACGGAAATGATACAGGTACTGTCGTTATTGCAGGAAACCTTCAAGTTGATGGAACAACTACTACTATAAACAGTACGGTTGTTGAAATTGATGATATTGCAATTCAATTAGCAGCAGAAGCAACCACAGCATCTTTAGCAAATAATGGAGGAATAATTGTAGGAACTTTTACAAATTATCCTTTTATTCTTTACAGAAGTAGTTTTGATTCTTGGGAGGTAAATAAAGACTGGACTCCAAATACAAATAATACAAAAGATTTGGGGAATACTAGTAAAAGATGGAGGAACTTATATCTTGCGGGTGGTGCAGATATAGAAGGAAACTTGGAGGTAGATGGAAATGTAGTTTTAGGAGACTCAACTTCAGATACAATTACAATGAATGGAAAAGTCTTTAGTGATATTCTTCCGGCCGGAAATATTCAGCATGATTTAGGTGCTCCGAGCCTACGATGGAGAAATATATATGCACAAAATGGCGATTTTTCGGGCGACTTAGATGTTGATGGGAATGCCACGATTGGTGGAACAATAACTTCAACTGGGGATATTAGTTCCCCAAATATGGCTGATGATTTAAGTGCTACAGTAAGCGGCTCAAACATAGATATTAATTTGTTAGCTACTAACAATTATGTTTTAGGAAATGTAACTTTAGCCCCGGGATCGAATATTAGTTTAAGCGAATCTAGCGATGTAATTACTATATCGTCTTCTCAGGTTCAATCAGATTGGGCTGAGACAACTGTTTCTGATCCTTCTTTTATTCTAAACAAACCGCTACTTGCAGATGATTTAAGCGCATCTCTAAATAACTCAACAAATAATATTGATGTTTACCTTTTAAACTCAAATAATCAGCATATGGGAACAGTTAGTTTTGAGGCAGGAAATAATATTACTTTAAGCGAATCTAGCGATGTAATTACTATATCAGCTTCTCAAGTGCAGTCAAATTGGACTGAGACAAATTCAAGCAATCCTGCGTTTATTCAAAACAAACCTACTATTCCTTCAGCTCCTGTGCAGTCAAATTGGGCTGAGACAAATTCAAGCGTTCTTTCATTTATTCAAAACAAGCCTACTATTCCTGCAGCTCAAGTGCAGTCAAATTGGACTGAGACAAATTCAAACAGTCTTTCATTTATTCTAAACAAGCCTACTATTCCTGCAGCTCAAGTGCAGTCAAATTGGACTGAGACAAATTCAAACAGTCTTTCATTTATTCTAAACAAGCCTACTATTCCTGCAGCTCAAGTGCAGTCTGATTGGAATGAAACAAATACTTCTAGTGCTGCATTTATTCAAAATAAACCTACGAGTCCTGCAGCTCAAGTACAATCAAATTGGACTGAGACAAATTCAAACAGTCTTTCATTTATTCAAAACAAACCTACTATCATCAGTACCTTTAGCGGTTTAACAGATACTAATTTTACCTCTCTTGCGGATAAAGATATTGCTAGGTATAACAATTCTACTAGTAAATGGGAAAATTTTTCTGAAAGCCCTGTTCAGTATACTACAAGTTTTACTCCTAGCGGCTGTAGTCACTATAAAGTATTTGTAACTCAAAAAGGAGACTTAATTCATCTTCAAACTCGATTTCATGTAAGTCAGGAAAGTAACAGTACTAGTGATTGGAACGCAGTACTTGTGGCTCCCTCTGGATATAGTGTTCCTGTACCGCCTTCTTTTGTTGGTACGCCCAGAATTGCTACTGGTAGTGGAATAACTGTAAACACCTACACCCCGGGTGCCACAGTAACTACAGGTCTTTGGGTAGCTACCTATGATAACACTGGAACTATTAAGGTTATTAAACATGGAAGCACTAGTTACGCGAGTGTTACAGACGTGAAGGCGAACAATTCTGAATACTTATTAATAAATATTACATTTACAACATAATATTTTTAAAACATCCTTCAAAAAATATATCTTGACAAGGCAGGTGTGCTTTGTTATAATCATACCATAGAATATTTAAAAAAGCCTTCTTTAGTAAGAAGTTAGCGCCCTTCCAATGAATAGACAAGTAACTGTTGTTAAAAATGATACGGGACCGGATCTAACGGTTGTTATTGTTAAAAACGATGATAATCAAAGATTCGTAACGACTCCCTCTAATGTACATTTAAATATTCGTAGAAAAGATACAACTACTAATATTATTACTATTACTGCGGATGCGCTTAAATCCATTGGCACCAGCGCCCAATATACATTTAATCTAAGAAACTTTACGACGCATACAGACGTAACACCCGATTTTTATGAAGCCGAGGTAGAGTTTATCGTACCTGACGGTACAGACGAGCAAGGAAATCCTCAAACTGCTATTTTTACAACATTTGAGCAGATAACAATACAGGTGCGGGATGATTATACATGAGCAAAAATTTAACATTCCTATCGTTAACAGATAACTCTTTACTTATACAAGACAAATCTTTTACGGGCGCAGAAATTGATTCATTAGTTAGTACTGGAATTAGTTTTTTTGATGCTAAAATTACGCACAATCAGCTGTATAGGTACTTTTTTCATGAAACTGCAAAAGCAGATGAAGTTTTTGACAGAATAGCTACATATCATAGAAAATTCTTTGAAACTATTAAAGCAGAAGAAGTTTTATTTAAAAATATAACAACTAGCTTAGATACTGAAGAAGTAAAACTAGATTCTAATAATTTTGCTTATGAATGGTTACGAATTCGTAAGTTTAATGATAATGTAAAAATACGTGATTTACTTGATCCTGTTAAAGTACAGAATTACAAAGATGCTTTCAAAATTGGAGAAGAGCGAGTTGAGAAAGTCCTTCCTCCAATTACTACTACTGATGAGGCGGTATGGTTTGACCCTCGGATAATTATGGAGCTGACAAAAGGATCCCTTCCTTTACAGTTAGCTGGAGGCAAAGATGATTTAGTTTTTGTTGGTAACGTAGTTTTTTCAAGAGATGCAGCAAAAACTTTTGAAAAAGTCAGACTACAATTAAATAGAGTAGCAAGTCTTGATGAAGCAAAGTTTGATGATACTACAATAAACTTTGAACAAACTAAATCGATTACTCAAGATGCCGCAAAATTTTTCGATACTCCTTTAGTAGCAGGAAAGAGCTCTTTAATAAAAGATAGTGCTAAAGTTTTAGATAATGACATTTTGCTTATTGGAAAAAATGTTATTCGATCAGACACAGCAAAGTTTGGTGCAAGTTTTATCGATCCTAGCTCTAATGAGCAACTCTTAAAAAGAAAAGTAAGCAAGACAGTTCCTACTGAAGTTGCAAAAGCGACAGAAAATGTATTAACTTTAGGACAGTTTGAATTAGCTCGAGACGAATTTAAAACTTTTAGTGATGAAACCTTTTTAGTAGGTAAAAATGTTTTTGATGTAACTAAATTACAGATATTTGCAAGTAAGAAGATAAGTACAAATAAGCATACTGATGCAACTAAATTTATAGAAAAATTGATAGCTGGCGGGCGGGCAGTAATTTCACGGGAAGCAGTAAAAATTCTTAGCCCAGTAGCAAAAAGTGCTTCTATAATTGCACATATTGATCCAGTAACTAAAGATATTGACAAAATAAAATTTGCTGCCAATAGAGATACTTCTCCAACTAGTGATAATTTTGTAAACTTAGGGCTTGGCCTACATAAAGAGGAAGTTGCTGAATTTTTAGATGAATTTTTAAATAGTGGTAAAACATCAGTTGACGTACTTGCTAGAGACAGACTGGGCACTAGTGAAGATAAAATTAAACGAGTGTATCATGTAAATAAGAGTATACCTCGAACTTTTTCACAGGAAGAACACAAGCCGACTTCCCCAGTAGACTTTAATGAGCCTGCTATACAAAATCCCGCTGCGGTCAATACAAGACCTGCTTCGCATGACCCTTACTTTACTTATTTGTGGCAGAATTTTTATAAAGATATTGTAAATCCAATAACTGGACAACTAGAATATCCTAGCATTTATCACCCAAGATTTCGACAAGTAGATATAGATGATCGTAGAAGAGAAGACTATGCACTTGTCTCCGCAGGAAATGATAGCCTAAGAGGAGATACAGATCCTCGATATGCTTCTGCAAACGGGGTCGCTTATTATAGATTAATACCTATCTGGGACGGACAACAATGGAGATTCCCGACAGGTACTCCTAGTATATATAATACATTTCCTACACATAATGCCGTAGGAAGAAGAATTAATTTAGGACTACGAGCATTTACGCCGTCAGATTTTGAAAAAGCTAGAAAAGCAATTTACACTTCTGAAGGGCAACTAATAGGATACCAGCAGTTACCTTTGGGCGCTCCTACAGGAGAAACAGTTTGGGACAGCCTTCGAAGAGCAGGAATTACTTTAGGTAGATTTCAACTACATTTAAAACCTGGTAGCATTGAAGATGCTCCCACGCGCTTTACTGAAAATATAGTTGCTAAGGCTGAATCTTTAGTTCCCTATGATAGAGTTCTTTTTGGGTTTTATAATCCCGGACAAAATCCTTTAGGGCAACCGGAAGATGTAAAACTAAGACAGTCTTTTGGAGGAAGACTAGATATTGCTAAATTGATCGGTCGAAGATTTAAACGAGTTGAAATGACATTTAGGGAAGCTAATAGCAGACCCGGTGAGGTATTTAAAGGAAAAGATTTAATTGCTGCTATAGCAGGCAAAGCACAAATAGAACACGATAGATTTCATGCCTTTTTTAACCCAAGAGGGCATGTAACTCCAGATGTTAATTTTGTGCAAAGTAAAGAAGTGCCCACAGAAATAATTAAATTAGAAGGTACTCCCGCAAAAAGATTAGAGACAGAAAAAGGTCCAGAACTAAATGCACAAACAAAAACTACTTTAAACGCTATAGCTTATGCACAAGCTCAAGTTTTAAATTCTGAAAAAATAATTACTTCTTCTTTTTCAAGAAATCTTTTAGCAAGAAGCATAGATGAAGGCATTAGAATTTTACATTTAATTCCAAGTGGTCCTTACAATCCTTATAATGAACCGCCTCCAAATAATCAAGGAGTAATTACTAGAGTTGGAGAGGACTTATATGCAAGTTATAGCGTACTGACAGGTATCCAGACTACTTCGGTATATACATATACAAATTTAAATGAGTATACGGAAAGAGTTATTCCTGATTATGAGCTAGGTCCTTTAGGTTGGCTGGGAAGTATTCAGCCTCCAACAGAATACGCAGGATCATACTCATATCAACAAAGATCAGGCGGTGGCTATGTTTATAGATATGGTACTTTAAATTGGGTAAGAGGTAGTCACTACTTTTCAACTGGATCTTGGGGAACTACTTCCGCAGGATTTTTCTGGGATGATATAAGAAATCATTGGGTGCTACTTAAAAATGTAGATTTTCAGGATAACTTAGGCCCTTTTGAAGACGTAATTGATTTACCTAGTAGAACTAATAGTTTAGACCCGGGCCCTGGAGCAATAACTTTTTCAGATCCTATTCATGGAGGGTTAATAAATGCCACTTTATTTAGGGGTACGGTATCTAGACCAACTACAACAGTACCTAGATTATTTTGGGAAAAGTTAGGTAGTATTGATAGTTTATTTGAAGGAGATGCCCCTGTATATGACAGTAATGGGCCCTCAGTACAAAATCTTTTTAAACAAAGTAGTGTATATAGACATACTGATGGTCATTTATATCTTTGGCTATATTCGATAAGTTTTGCTTTAGGCGGAGGATATGGTAATTCTTTCTTTGGTACCAATTATACTGGTACAAGTATTGGCGGAGGCGGCTGGAGAAAGATAAGTAATCGTACAAGTGCAAGTTTAACTCCTCCGGGAGAAATACTATCTATTCTCACCGCTTTAGATACTGAATACAGTCGTAAAATAAAATACGACAGACCACATACGGAAACGATTAAGGTTGCTGACCCTGGATCGGCTTATATACCCGTGTACTGTGCTTCATATTTCTTGGAGCCATATGTCAGCGAAGCAGGCAAAAGTGCCAATTTTTAAGGAGATTAACTATGCAAAAAGACAGTGCTCAAATTAAAGGTATTGTCAATCTCGTGCTTCGAGATAAAGAGGGCCGGGTGAAACAGCATAAGACTATTCGTAATCTAGTAACTGATTATGGTCTTGCACATATTGTGGGTCGAATGATTGATCCGCATCAAGATATTCGTGGAAACCATAAGATTCCTCGTATGATGAGCCATATGGGTCTTGGTATTGGACCAGGTACTGCAGTTTCAGATACTGCAACTCTAACTGCAACTTACCATCGTATGTTGGAATCTGAAGTAGGAAGCCGCGTTCAGGTTAAAAGAGATACTAGTTTTAATTCTGAGTATGCTACTTTTGATGTAGCCTTTGCTCCAAGCGGAAGTTTTACTTACGGTGCCAACGGTGATACCACAATTCGTGTTGTAAGTACTATTCCATATGCTGAATTTATTCGTGCTCCCGCTCTTATCACTGAACCCGTACTAATGACTTGTGAGTCGGTAAATGCAGGTCATGGTATTGCAGCAGGGACAGAAGTTAAATCAATTGTTACAGAGACTGGGGGAGTTTTAGCTATCACTCTTGGAACACCAGTTGCAAATGCTACAGGTTTTGATGGTACAAATACTGTAAGCATTCGTTTTACCCCTGTTCAAAGCCAATATGGACGTATTTATGAAAATACAGGCGCACACCAAACAGACAGTGATTTTAGTGGCGGGGGTGCTACAGTAGCAGCTTTGGCTGCTGGTGACATTGGTACTACTAGAGGTGTTATTGGTGGTTATTATAACAATGTAGATAACTATATTACTGGTACAGATTTAATTCCTCCTTTCTTTGGAGATGAAGATGATGTACCAACAGATAGTGCAAATAACCCATTTACTCAGTTTGGTACCTCAGTAGATGGTGTTTTTCAAGGAACTATTGCCGGAAGTAGTGTTGTAATTGATGCTGGTACTGAACCCGAAGGCTACCCTACGGGGGAGCACGCATATTCTGGTTCGGGAAGTGATCCGAATGACACAGCGGTTACCCCGAGCTTACTGGGTACTGCTGTTCCAGGTACTAAGAAATCTGGTAAGCGAATTGTGTTTGTTGCTACTTTCAAGGCAAGTAACCCTACTTTTACAGGTCCTCTTGCAGGTCTTACAGAAGCACCTATTAAAGAGGCGGGTATCTTTAATAAGCATGTAAAAGATTCTGGTGTTTGGGAGTATAATACTGACTCTACTAACCCAACTGCCCAAGCTACCGCTGCAAATACTACAGTAGCTACTACTAATGGTGGAAGTGTTCTTATGAATGCAGATGGTGCTACTGGTGATACTATCACTCAAACTATGTTGTGTCGTACAACATTTAATGTAGTAAATAAAGCAGGAGATGATACTTTACAGATTACTTGGTCTGTTCAGTTGAAAGATACAGCTACTCCGTAGTATTTGTAGCCTATCTAATAAGTAAAAGGGGTGATCAATGGCTGCAATTGATATTGCTATTGTAACTAAAGGTACGAATCAAACTTATTCGGCAGGGGGCTCTACCATAGGTGGAGCTAGCTCTGTAAATAGGCTTCTTTCTGTATCTGAGGTTGACGCAAACTTTATAAACTTAAAGCAAGGAGTAGTTAATCTAGAGTATACTGCATCAACTACTTATGCACCATTGAGCTCCCCCGCACTTACCGGTACCGGTGGGAATCCAGCAACGTATTCACGTACTATTCCCACTGGTACTTCTACTTTTGAAATTGCAACTACTTCATTTGTACAGCAAGAGCTGGGTCCTACTGCAACTATTGTTAGTGATACTAATGTGGGAAACCAAGTACTAAATACAAAAATATCACTAAAAGCAAATTTAAATGGACCAACTACATTCACAGGAGCAGTTCGTTTAAGTGGAGTAAATAATGCTACTTTAGCAGGAGATGCCCAACGGATTGTAAATACTGGATATGTAGATTATAAACTTCAAAATATTGACGTTAATCTTTTACCTACCACTGGAGGCCAAATAAATATTGGTACCTCCTCAAATTACATTAATGAAATTCATGTAAAACAAATACTTCCTGCAGGAACTAATACAAGTATAGGTACTGCTTCTAATCCTTTTGATGAAGGTTACTTTGCAAATAATACAATTTTTATTGGTAGTGCAGGTCTTTCACAAGGTGCTGCTGGAGGTATTGTACTTCCCGAAGGTTCTGCTTTTGGAGATGAAGATAGTACTATTCCGCGAAATCTTATTTCTACCGAATTAGATAAAGCATTTGGTGACTTAACAAGCGGTCCTAAAAAAGCAATCAAACTGACTTTGGTTGCAAGTGGTGGTATTTCTAGTGGAAACGCAATCATTCTTAATTCGAATGGAACCGTATCAGCTATTTCTACTACAAATACCAGCTTTATTGGCTTTGCGGCCACTTCAGCAACAAATGGAAATAATGTAGATATTATTGTAGCAGGTCCTGTCACAGGTCTTTCTGGGCTACTAACAAATAGCGAAGTTTTAGTAAGTAGTACAGGAACTCTTAAATTTAGTAGAACTTTACCTTCTGATATTAAAGTTGGTACTGCTACTTCTACTACAGAACTATTTTTATACTCTACTTCCACAATGGATGTATACGCTTTGGCAAAAGCTAAAGCAGAGCTTGCAGATTTTTCTGTAAATACTGCGAGCGCCGGTAGCAACGGTTTAACATATAATTCTTCTACAGGTGTATTTGATTTTACACCTGTAGACCTAACTACATTTGCTACTCAGTCTTATGTAGATACTGAAATTGCAAATTTAGTAAATTCTGCTCCTACATCTCTTGATACGTTAGATGAACTTGCAGCAGCATTAAATGATGATGCAAATTTTGCATCAACTGTAACAAATAGTATTGGAACAAAAGCGCCTTTAGCAAGTCCAGCTCTTACTGGTACTCCAACAGCGCCTACAGCTTCTAGTAGCACTAATACAACACAAATTGCTACTACTGCATTTGTACAAACTGAAATCACAGATAAGATTGAATTTACAAATCTTAGTGTAAGTACTGCAAGCGCTTCCTCAGGAGGCGCACTTAGTTATAATAACGCTACAGGACAATTTACATTTACTCCCGCAGATTTGTCGGGGGCAGGAAATGCTAGCTTAAACAGTTTTAGCGTAACAACTAATACGCCATCAGGAAGCGGTGCTCTATCTTATAATAATTCAACAGGGGTATTTAGTTTTACTCCTGCGGTAACTTTTAATGGAGCTTATGGATCTCTTAGTGGAGTTCCTACCACCTTTGCACATACAAATGCAGATATTGATATTGGTAGTAACGATTTTATTACAACAGGTAAAGTTCTTTTTGCAAATATGTACTCAGCAACGTCGGATTTGCCGAGTGCAACAACATATCATGGTATGTTTGCGCACGTACATGGTACAGGAAAAGGATATTTTGCACACGCGGGTAACTGGGTAGAGCTTGCAAATGCTGCAACTACTCTTTCAGGGTATGGAATTACAGATGCTGTTTCCAGCAGTACGCATACTACAGATTTAGCTACAAAAGCACCTCTTGCAAGTCCTGCATTAACAGGAGTTCCAACGGCTCCCACAGCAACAAGTAACACAAATACGACTCAACTTGCTACTACTGCATTTGTAACTTCAGCGGTAGCAGCTGCAAGCGGTACCTATAATGATGCTTCGGTTGATGCACATTTAAATACGGGTACTGCTTCTACAAACGAAGTACTTTCTTGGAATGGTAGTGACTATGACTGGGTAGCACAGTCTGGTGGAGGTGGTGGAGGCGCTTCTGTAACTACGTCAGATGCTGCACCAAGTAGTCCCAGTGCAGGAGACTTGTGGTACAATACAAGTGCTGGCGGTTTATTTGTATACTATCAAGATGCAAATTCTTCTCAATGGGTAGAAGTTGTAGGTAAAACAGGTGCTACAGGTGCTACAGGAGTTAGCGCAGTAAGTATTAGCGATGCAGCCCCGAGTAGCCCAAGTGCTGGAACTCTATGGTGGAACTCTTCTGTAAATAAGTTATATATTTATTATACTGATGCGAACTCTAGTCAATGGGTGCAAGCAACTACTCCAGGAGCTGATGGAGCTGATGGTACTGATGGGTCTAGTGCTGCAATAACTCGTTATGCAAATGTTGCGGCATTCCCGGCAAGTCCTACTGCTGCTGATTTAGCTTATGCAAATGATACAAATACATTATATTTATACAATGGCACAGCATGGGAGGTAGTAGCTTCTGGAAATGATGAGACTCCTGTAATTACTACTGAGCCTGCAACTGAACACAGTTTAAACTCAGACGGAACAACTAGCACAGTTACAATGGTAGCTCAAGACCCAGAAGGTTTTGATATTACATATGGTATCGCATATAAAACAGCAAGCAATGCAAGACCTTTACAGCTCTCTGCAGACACTACAATTAATCAAAATACCGGAGTATTTACATTTACGCCTACTACAACAGAAGCAAATGAAGGAACTTTCCGCGCACGATTAAGTGCTTCTGATGGGGCAAGAATTACAACTCGTTTTGTAGATTTTAGTTTGGGTTTTTTTGCTGTTCCAACTAGTGCCATACTTGGACGGTATGAATTTACCGACACAAATTCCTATAATCCTTCTATAAGTACAACTGCTTTGAATGATATTTCTGGAAATGGTAACAATCAAACAATTGTTAATCCCGGAGCTCATACTGGAAGTGGTAATATGACTTTTAATACTAACACTACTATTGCTTTCAGTGGTTTAAATGCAACAAAAGCTTGGTTTATATTATACTATCCTACTTCTGGTTGGGATCAAGCTATTCTCTTTGGTGCGAGCGGCACTACTGGCTTACACTATGGCACTTTCCAGAATGGTAATACAAGTACTTACTATGGGGCAAGCTACTCCGCACACTCAGGAGAAACAATTGTAGACAGAGTAAATGGAACAAACCCAGGAAATAATAGAGGTACAGCATATGGTGCCATGGATATAAGTAAGATGAACAGTATTATAAACTCAGGAACAGATATGTCTCCAAGTCTTCAGTATAATAGTTATGGCAGCTGGCAGAAACTGCACTATGTAAGAGCAATGCTATTTTTTAACCGAGCAATTACTTTAACAGAAATGGAAGCTTTACACAATCATTATAGAACAGGGTGGCTTGCAGCAGGTGGCACAATGCCAACATGGGGTAACTAAAAATGGCAACAGATTTTCCAGCAAGCCCTTCGAATGGCGATACTCACGCAGGGTTTACCTATAACTCAACTACTGGTGCTTGGGAATCAAGCGCTGCGGGAGGGGGCAGTGGTAGCGGTGTTACAAGCCATGCAAACCTTGCAGCATTTCCTGCAAGTCCAAGTGAAGGTAACTTAGCATACGCAGAAGATACCGATGCTTTGTATCTTCGAAAAGCTTCAACGTGGGAACGAGTATATACTGGTGTAGATGAAATTTTATCTTTTGATAATGATCCTCCCGCTAGTATACAATTAAATGCAGGAAGTAATTCAACTGTAAACTTACCCGCTACTGATCCAGAAGGGTTTCCTGTAACTTACAGTCATGATACAAATCCATCAAATCAAGCTTCAGCAACTATAACAAATAGCGGATCGACTTATACAATTAGTCCAACTACAACTGCTGGAAACTTTACACTAAGATTCAAAGCTACCGATGGACTACATTCAATTTCAAAAACTTCGACTGTAAGTTTATCTCTTGCATTTGATTTAGACTATTTAGTTGTCGCTGGAGGAGGTGGAGGCGGTGGCAACCGAGGCGGTGGTGGAGGTGCAGGAGGCCTTTTATCAGGTACTACTACGGGTCTTGCTTCAGGTGTAGTTTTAGGTATTGTAGTAGGCCTTGGAGGCACCGCAGGTACTGGCTGGGGCGGTGGTAATGGAGGTAGAGGTGGAAATAGCTCTGTAACTCAAACTACTGGAACAGGCTTTACTACTGTAGAAAGTACCGGAGGTGGTGGTGGTGCTAATAATGGTGACGATCCTTGGAATAGTGCAACATATAATGGAGGCTCTGGAGGTGGTGCTAGTAAAATGTCTAGCACTACCAATACTGCCGGAGGTAAGGGTATTTATCCCGGGTCTGCATTTGTAGATGCTCCTCGACAAGGATATGATGGAGGCGCTAGAAGCGGTATAGGTGGTGCCGGTGGTGGTGGTGCCGGCGGCGTTGGAGGTACTTCTGGCAGTGGCGCAGGCGGTGTAGGCGTTGAAAGTTCGATTACAGGCACAGCCACTTACTACGCTGGTGGTGGTGGTGG
>CENS01060473.1_pt1 | contig 24443 bp, 31 predicted proteins | sample 530201 | NCBI WGS metagenome assembly CENS01 (sample SAMEA2619747, study PRJEB7988) | marine metagenome | biome: marine biome (ENVO:00000447); feature: surface water layer (ENVO:00002042); material: "saline water (ENVO:00002010), including plankton (ENVO:xxxxxxxx)" | depth 5 m | reverse complement strand
GGAGAGCGCGACAGCAAGGCAGGCTCTTACTTCAGCACGAAGCCCATTCGGTTGGATAAAGAGGGGCCAGCGCCGCTATTTGGAGATCTTGGTGAAGTTACGCCAGAGGATGCAAAGAGATACGCCGAAACGGTTGGCGCGGAGCGGCGCGCAGGTAGCGCATACCTAGAGGCGCTGGAGAATTGGAGGGAGAAATGGCAAGAGGAGTCTCAAGAGTGGAGAGAGTGGGATCAGCGCCGCAATGAGCGTTATCGGAACGCGAAGAATCAGGTGGTGTCTGAAGAAACTCAGGTGACCGAGGAGGGGGTTACCGAGCGCATGGACATCCAGTCGCGTGAGGAACGCTTCGACCGCTACATGCAAGAGTGGTATGCGGCCAACCCTCAACCCGAAAGGTTTGTCACAAAGGAAGGAGCGCCTCCAGCACCTCAACGACCCAGAAGAGACACCCTCTACAGCAAGGAAGACGGAAAGAAGGTTCTAGGCACCGCCTCCTTCGAGGGCACGGACGCCATCCAGAAGATCCTGCTCGACCCCGACGCCAAGCCCACAACTCTGATGCACGAGTTGATGCACTGGAACTTGGAGTTGATGTCCGACATGTCGTTGAACATCGAGCAGAAGGAGGAGGCGCAGCGTAACGCGCTAGAGAAGCAGGTGCTCAAGGACACGACGGCCCTGCTGGAATGGTCAGGCTACAAGGGCACGCTCGAAGGCTGGCGTCAGATGGACCTCGACGCTCGCCGTCCGTTCCACGAAGCCATCGCCGCGTCGTTCGAGTTGTTTCTCTACAAGGGCGAAGCGCCGAGCAGGCAACTCAAGGGCATCTTCCAGCGTCTGCTCAAGTATCTCAGCGAGAGTTACAAGCAGATCGTCGCGAGGTTCCAGGCTGACTACGAGGCTGAGTTCGGCACGAAGTTGCCTGCTCTGAACGACGATGTCCGCGCCATCTTCGGGCGCATGATGTCCGCCGAGCGGGACACGATGGACTTCTTCGACCAGTATGACATGACTTCTCGGCTTGTGACCCGCAAGCAGTGGGAAGAGGCTGGCCGTGATCCGAAGGACTACGACGAATACGACCGGGACTTTAAGGACGCCATCGCGGAAGCGCAGGCAGAACTGACCCAGCGTCGGATGGAGGAGATCGGCTGGCAGGGTCGCGCCCGCGAGCGCACGGGCGGCACAATCCGTGAGGAGCGTCGTCGCACGGAAGCCAAGGCTCGCGAGGAGATCGACGCCGAGGTCCGCGAGACGCAGGTCTTCCAGCTTCAGAGTTACATCTACAACGGCTACTACCGCACGGAGGAAAACCCTCAGCAGACGGCCAACGATGTTCCGAGCACACGCCTGAGTTACGAGGCTGTTGCTGCCATTAACGAGGAGATGGCGAAGAAGCTGGCAAAGCGTGGCTTGCTGAAGAAGAAGGACGGCATCCCGCTCGATGCAGCCCGCAAGATGTTTGGCTACGAGAGCAACGAGCAGATGCTCCAAGAGTTGTCCGAGTCTCGGTCAATCAAGGACGAAGTGGAGTATCGCCTAGACCGCTACATGGTCGAGGAGCAGTCGGGGCTGACTGACCCGGTGTTGGTCGAGGAGCGTATCCAGGCTGCGATTCACAATCGGATGCGCGAGCGCGTGATCGGTCTGGAACTGCGCTACATCCTGAACGACGGCAAGAACACCAAGGCAGAATTGGCACTTGCTCGGGAGTTGGCTCGGGAGATTATTGAGAAGACGCCTACGGGTGACATCAACCTAACGTCCTACAACCGCGCTGCTGCCCGTGCTCGCAAGAAGGCGCTGAAGGCGCTGAAGGACGGCGACATGGAGGCCGCTGCGTTTGCGAAGCGTCAAGAGTTGTTGAACGAGGCGCTGATCCGTGAGGGCGGCAAGGCTCGCGAAGAAGTTCGCAAGTTGGTTAACGCCAACAAGCGTGTCTTCCGCCGCCGCTCTGACAAGGCTCTTGCAGAGTCGGGATACGACGTAACCCTCGTCAAGGGCCTACGTGCCCTGCTTGGGCAACTAGGCATTGGCGGTGCGTTTGATGGTGACCCTGCCGCTGCGATGGACGCCTTCATGCGCTACGACCCGAACTTTGCAGAGGAGTTCAAAGACGAGATCCAGCGGTTCTTAAGCCTAGACTTGCCTGACGCGCAGGTTGGTGACCGACGCAAGCAGATGGAGCGACTGACTCTGTCGGATGCCAAGAGGCTGCGGACGTTGATCAATCAATGGCTTAAGCGTGCCAAGGATGTTCGGACGGCCACCTTGGAAGGCAAGCAAGCCTTGGTCGAGGAGCACCAGTCTGAGTTGATGGAGCAGATCGTTACCATCCCTGCTAAACCCAGAGCTGTGGGTCAAGACCCAACCATCTGGTCCAACATCCGCGATGTCTTCTCAGAACTAATCCGGTTCGAGCACTTGTTCCGACGCATTGACGGAGGCAAGGACGGCGCTTGGAGTCGCATGTATCGGATGGTCAAGGATGCGGGCAACAACTACCGGCAAGAGTTCATGCAGTTTATGACTGACATGGAGTCGGCCCTCAAGAAGTTAGACCTCAAGATGCCGGGGGGTGAGCGAACGATCTCTGCTCGGTTTGGAAAGACAGACGTTGTTCTGGGTGGCAAGAACGCTGGCGCAAAGACTGTCCTGATGCACATGGCGATGCACTTCTACGGCAACGCCAGCAACCGGGAGCGTTTGGTCGCAGGTTACGCTGGTGAAAACGCCGACAAGGATTTGCTGGATCGAACTGAAACCGACATCGAAGCCTTCTTGAAGGAGCAGATCGCCAAGGGCGTGCTGACCGAGTCGGACTTCGAGTGGATGCAGGGCATCTTTGACCGCTTGTCAGATGACGACATGTTTGGCCGTGCTCAGAAAGTGATGAAGAGGATGCGCGGCTATGAGATGACAGCGATTCAGCCTACGCCGTTCTCGATCACGTTCCCGAACGGTAAGGCTGTTGGGTTCGATGGCGGTTACATCCCAATCAGGTTTGACGAGGGCAGTCCTGACTCCATGCCAGAACTGGAGGAGGGCGATCTTTCTGTGGAGCAGCAGAACAAGCGCATGTTGAGCACTGTCCCTTCTTTCACGAAGGACCGCTCTAACATGCCTGCGCCTAAGCCTCTGCTTCTCGGCTTGCAGGGAATCGCTCACCACGCTGGCGAGGTCTACCGCTACATCAACATGACCGAGCCATCCACGCACATCTACCGCGTGCTGAATGGTCTGAGTGGAAACAGCCCGGTTCGCAAGGCGTTTATCGACCGCTTCGGCAAACGCGCTTACGACAACATGATGAGTTGGCTGAAGCGTTCTGCTTACCAAGCGTTCGAGAAGGACACCAGCGAGGTTAGCAACATGATCTACAGGCTAGCTCGCAACGCCAACATGGGCATCATGTTCCTCAACGTCGGCAACTCCCTGCAAAACTACACGGGCTTGGTGATGCCGATGCGACGACTGGGTGCTCGCCGCGTCTTGTCTGCTTTGACCCGCACGTTTGTTGGCAAGGGCATCCGTGAGGAGATTGCTCGGAAGTCTCCTGAGATGAAGGCTCGCCTAGAGCGCCAAATCTACGATGTCATGCAGGGTCAGCGAAAGCTGATGACTAACGAAGACAGCGCGTGGGCTACAGCCAAGGGTTGGTTCAACAAGAACGCCTACATCCTGCAACAGATCACGCAGAATCAGGTGGACGTAGCGGTGTGGCAAGCGGCCTACAACAAGGAGACTGAGGCTGCTCTCAAGGCAGACGTTTCTGAGGCAGAGGCGGAGAAGCGTGCCGTTGCGTTTGCAGACAGCATGGTTCGTCAGAGCCAGATGGCTGGCGAGAAGGAAGACCTGTCAATGTTTGAGTCGCGAGGCGGACTCTGGAAGGCGTTCTTCCCCTTCAAGTCTTGGTTCATCAACTGGATGAACAGTGCCTACGCCCAAGGCCGAATCGACATGTCGCAGTCTGACCGGAACAAGGCAGTCGAACTAGCCACGACCTATGTCTACATGCTGATGATCCCAGCGGTGCTGGCTCAGGCTGTCACAGAACTGGCGCGAGGCGAAGACTGGGACGACGACGACGACGGTTACAGTGATGACCTGACGGTCTTCTTCCTGAGGAGCCAGTTTGACCAAGCAGTGGGTGGCATTCCTGTGGCGTCAGACGCTTGGAGATATATTGCGAGCAACTGGTTGGACGACGAGTCTTGGAACAACCGTTTTCCAATCGCGCCTTGGCAGTCTGCACTTGAGAATGTCAAGCGGGCCGTAGACAAGGCGGGCGACGACCCCCTTAACCTAGCCTCTGAGATGGCGACCATAATGGGGGTTCCCGTTCGCGGAGCATTCAACCGGATGAGCCTGATTGGCGACGAGATCGCAGGCGACCTCGAAAGCGAAAGCACCTACGACTTTGTGCGGGGTGCCCTCACAGGAAGTCGGAGCGACCTGCAACGACTCAGCCAGTAGTCTTATCTGCTAATGAAGTCCATAATCCCCATCCACTTGTAGGCTGTTTGGCGCGGCTGGCTCTGATACTCCAGCAGCCCGAACGACCCGAACCGGCTAGGCTGGCCGGTCAGCCGGTAGGCCATGAACAGCCCGCCGCCGTTGGTGTCCCAGCGCAGCAGGTCGCGGTAGTAGAGCGAGCGCATGGCGGGGTGCCGGTTGGCTGCGATGAACAGGTCCGTCAGGGTCTGGTTATTAAGCGCAGTGCTTACGCCGACTAGGTGCTGCCCGCCCTCGTAGGCTAGGAGATCCAGCCCTCGTTGCTGTGCCTCGATCGCATTCTGCGCTGTGCGTAGTTGGTGCGTGGACTGGCTGCTGACATCGCAAGCGTAGAGCAGTTCGCGGATGTCCATGCTAGCCGTGCTTGAGTTGCCCAAACTACCGCCGAAGTAAGGAGCTACAGCGTAGGCGTCGGCGTGCTGGTGGGCGTTCTGCCAGTCCATGATCTGCGTGCCTACCCACGGGTTGACGCTCTGCCCAGCGAGGACACGGACGAGGTGCCTGCTGCTAGACAGGCTGCTTTGGAACAACTGGAAGACTTGGACAGATCGCTGCGAGTAGAAGCGCCACGCTGCTGTCCACGGGGTAGAGGCCAGCGCCTGTCCCTGCGTCGAGGCGTAGGAGTTCTGGTCAAAGATCCCGTTCCAGACCTCGTTGGAATACTCGACGTAGATCGACAGGCTAGGGTCGAGCGTGCTGTCCAGCAGGGCGGCGAGGTTCTGCACGCACTGGTCATCAGCCATGTGCGGGACGCACACCCACATGTCGGCGTCGATCAGGTTGCACAGCGCAGCCATGTAGGCGGGGGCGACCCCTGCTGTCAGGGCTTGCGTGCTGTAGTCCGTGTCTGGGATGTCCTGCCAGGAGACGACGGGGCTGTTGTTGGTGCGTTGCCAGTTCATGAACCGCAGCACCTCGAACGGCTTGACGCTGTCTACGAAGTCGGGGTGGAAGACTTGGTCGGACTCGTCGAACCCCGGCAGGTAGATGCGGATGTTGCGGATGGGCTGCTGGATGCTGCTGATTCGCAGGGTGAAGTAGCCGCTCGTGGGCACCCGGATGTCGCAGCGGATGAGGCCCGGTGACTGGTGCAGGATGGTCAGGGTGCCGTTGCCACCCAGCCGTGGTTGCACGGTGCCAACCCCTTCGTAGCGGATGGTGTAGATCCCGTGCGGGTAGTTGACCCCTTGGTCTGCGAAGACGATGGCGTCCAGCAGTTGGTCTGGCTGCAAGCTCTGCGGCCAGCCGTCTGCGTCTAGGTTGGGGGGTGGCCCTCCTCCGTAGACGAAGCCACCGGGGTGTGTCCACGACTGGTGGCTGATCCAGGGTCGGGACGACTTGAAGGCGTCCACGAACGGGGTCTGCCTGTGCCAGTCTAGGACTGACTCAAGGTTGACCCCCACCTGTGGGGCGAGACATGCGAGGAGAGACAGCAGCATTTGCGGTCCTGGGTATTAAAAGTATCAGAATTGTAATAGGCTTAAGCGCTGCGCTTATTCGGCGACCTTGGTCTTCGGCCTGCGGGCACTTGACATACAGGGTTGCGGAACACCGTATTTTTGAGAGACTACTAGTATGGCATCCACCATCTCAGCAGCCACCCTGACCGTGACGATCACGGAGGCGATCACCCTCAACGGGTCTGCTCAGGGTGCGACCAACACGGTCACGGTTGGCAGCGTCAACGAGATCTCGAAGCGGATCGTGACAGTCACGCACTCTTCCGAGTCTGGGCTGCTTGGGTTTCTGTCTTCGGACTTGTTCTCGACTGGCTACCTAGCAGGCCAGTTCACGGCGGGTGATGTCCGATACATCCGTATCACCAACAAGGACGATACCAACCACGCCACGCTCACCTTCCGCAGCGCAGGCAACCATGAGTTCGCTGTGTTGCTCGACAAGGGACACTCTTACGTTGTCTCTTGCGACATGTCTGGAGGCGTTGCTGCCACCATGGATGCGAGCGCCTCTGCACTTAGCATTTCCCTTGCGGATCTAATCGACATCACGGCCCAAGCGAACACCGCTGCGGTCGATCTCGAAGTGTTTGTAGCCTGCGTCTAACCATGAAGAAATACAGCAAGAAGCCCATGTCCAAGAAGCCCATGCCCGCCAAGAAGGCTGCTAAGAAGGCAGCTAAGAAGCCCATGATGGGCAAGAAGAAGGGCTATGGCCGCTAAGAAGAAGGGTCTCTACGCCAACATCAACGCGAAGCGGAAGCGCATCGCTGCTGGTTCGGGCGAGAAGATGCGGAAGCCGGGTGCCAAGGGTGCCCCTACCGCCAAGGCATTTAAGCGCAGCGCTAAGACTGCGAAGAGGAAGTAACTATGGCTGGTCCCTACAGAAACAACAAAGTGATGGCGGCGAGTTACTCGACCACCGCTTTTTCACCCCCGCTCGATGCCATCTACGTCACAGCCGCCCCTGGTGGCACTGTCACCATGACGGTTAGCGATTCGAGCGTAGGCATACCTGCTGCTCAGTTAGCTGCTGGGACGCTGTTTGAAGTGGGTGACATTTCTCAAGTCAACGCCGTATCAACCTTTGCGTTCATCGGCCTGCGAGTTCGCGGCAAGCAGGGATCCTCAAACACGACCAACGACGTTAGCGGCTAATGGTCGAGCGCGGCGGAGAGAAGTTCTCAGGCTACAACAAGCCCAAGAGGACACCCGGTCACGGCAAGAAGTCGCACGCTGTGCTGGCTAAGGTCGGCGGCAAGGTCAAGCTCATCCGCTTCGGTCAGAAGGGCGTGAGCGGCGCGGGCAAGAACCCGAAGACTGCCAGTGAGAAGGCCCGCCGCAAGTCCTTCAAGGCCCGCCACGCGAAGAACATCAGCAAGGGCAAGATGTCTGCGGCTTACTGGGCCAACAAGGTCAAGTGGTAAAAGGTTCCGCCGTGCGCCGGGTTGCACCTGAGCAGCCCGCAATTGCCTCCGCATGAGGGCTGTAATCAGCCCGACGCACGACGGTGCCAGACCATCTGGCGAATGCTAGTCTTCCTCGCCGTCCCAGCAGAGGCAAGATGTTTCGATGACCTCGGGGAACAACTTGCCCTGAGCCTCGTCAGCCTTGAGGAATGCTTCCCAACTGAACGAGCGGCCTAGTCCTTTGACGCTGCTCAGTTCTGCGTTGCGCTCCATCTCGATGGCACGCTGAGCAAGCTCGGGATACTGGCGCTTGAGGTCGAGGATCTCTTTCTTCTTGGAGCCAGGGCAGAAGAAGCACGCAGACTTGCCGGGGTTAGGTAGCCCTGCCCGCTGCAAAGCTAGCAGGCATTCTTCTCGCTCCCACATCCAGTCGATGAGCGGGTATTGGTAGCGATACTTCTCGTCTTCTGGGATCTGTGCTCGCCGTCGTTCCCCGCTGTCGATGCCCAGATACTTCGTGACCTTCTCGCCTGCTGCCCAGACATCCTTGGCGGGTTGCCAGTTGTTGGCCCAGACCTCCTGCGGCTGCTTCTTATACTTGTGGCTGCACGACTTGAAGCCGTAGGCCAGCGACGGAAGCATCTTCTTGTAGAGGCAGTTGTGCTCTAGGTTCTCGTAGGTCTTCTGGGAGGCGCGGACGCGGGTGATCTCGGGGAAGTTATGCTTCTTCAGCCACTTCTCCATGATCTCTACGAACTGGTAGGTATGCGGCTTCTCGCCGCCAGTGTCAGCGAACAGGATGGCGTCGCACTTCATGCCCCGCTCCTGCATTCCGACGAGTAGGGCCGCGCTGTTCACGCCGCCACCAAAGGAGACGATGATCATTTCCGCTGGTCCTCCCAGTAGAAGCCGAGCATCTGCCCGTCCTGTCTCAGTCTTGAGACGATGGCGTCGCCTAGGAAGTCAACGAGTTCTTCTTTGCCCATGTTAGAGATGAGGATCGTGGGTCGGATCTCCCGGTAGCGCCGGTCAAGCAGTGCGAACAGGCTGTCGGCAGCGTGCTGGCTGTCCTTGTGCCGCCCGACTTCGTCGAGGACCAGCAAGCTCGGGGCGACGTAGTCATCGAAGACCTCGGTGTCTGACTCCTCGCCCATGCTCCCGTAGCAGTTGCGTAGCCGTGTCAGGAAGTCGTTGGCGGTGACGTAGGTGGCGGTGTGATCCCTCTTTAGAAGCAGGTAGTTAACGATGGAGCAGGCTGCGAAGGTCTTGCCGGTGCCGGGGTTGCCGACGAAGATGAGGCTGGACCCTCGTTCCAGCGCGACCTCAAACGACTGGCAATACTTGCGGAGTTTCTCTCCGATCTGCTTCATGGCCGGGGTGTCATCGCTCCACTCATCCAGCGTCGCGCCGAAGTAGCGTGGCGGAACCCCTGCTTGGACCAGCAGCAGTTCGTTGAACTGGGTCTCGGTCTCGGGGTTGAGTTCCAGCCAAGAGTGATAGCGAGCTTGGAGTTCCTTCTCCTCCTTCTCGATCTCCTTGTTGCAGTGCGGACACTTGGTCCAGAAGGCTTGGCACCGGGGGTGCCGGTGAGCCATGAGCGAGGACTCGTAGTTGCCGTGGTCGGGGCACCTCTTCAGCCCCTCCTCGACCACCCGCCAAGCGTTCATGTATTCTGCCTTGTCGCTCTCTTCCATTCTGACAGCCCTCCCTGGGCATCTAAGCCTCGAAAACGTGTCGCCCCTGCCCAGACAGCCCGGACAGAAAGAGGCGCTCAGAAGTCAATCTCGCCAGCCTCAGGGAGATGCTCCCTTTTGGGCGGCTTGTGAGGTGCCACCATCTCATCCTCCCAGCATCGCTGGTTGATCCAAGTCGTGGGGTTTTTGCGGAACCGAATCTCGGGGGTAGCTGCTACGTAGGCAGCGACGGCCCCCATGGCAGCCTCACGGTCCCGTTTGGTCAGGTTCTTCCAGGCAGTGAGTGCTTTCTTGGTGCTGGTCTTCTTGCCGTAGGCATCCCAGAACTCGTCGAACCCCGTCTCCTTTCGGATCTCCTCGTCGGTCTTCTTGGGCTTCTTGGGCTTCTCGTCCTCGGAGGATGGCTGAACGGGGGGGCCTCCTAAGTTATCTAGTACTGTACTAGTACTACTAGTACTCTCACTAGGGGGGGTATGGGGGGGAGGAGCGTTTCCGACACCGTTTCTGGAACGCTCTCTGAAACGCCTGACCCGCTGGTTAGACTTAACCTGAGACTCGCTCTGGCGGTATCGAAAAGTTCTGATGCGATGGACCGTGATGGTCCCGTTGTCGAAGACCGTGATCAGCTTCGCCCGCTCCAACTCTGCCAGTGCGATCTCAGAAGACTGGATGCCAAGCCCTGAGATCTCAGAGCAAACCCTGTAGTCCTCGTCTACAGAGATTTCTCCCCCGTCATCGGTTCTTAGAAGCAGGCAGATGAACAGCCAGCGGGCTGCGACGGAGACGTGGTCGCTCCACAACGCAGACTCGATCAGGCCATCGCCAAGGATCTGTGTCTTTCCCATGGCGTTTCCGTAACCGTTTCGGAAATGCGTTTCAATGGAAAAGAAGGAGCCGGACCCTCGCGGTCAACGGGATGTAGGGGGAGGGCGGGCGCGACCGGGTGCGAAAAGACACAACGTCAGCGGTGCGCCGCAGGGACGAGGGTCCGACTCCAAGTGTGTCAAAGAGTAGCGGCGACTAGTGAGGAAAGCGTAATCCACTAGCCGCCGCCACAAGCGTCCTATCGTCTAGCCCCTCTCGAAGTGGCAAAACGCGCACCCCCTAAGTAGCATCCTGCGGAACCAGTGTCCAGCCCTACCCAAAGATCTCTGCAACACTGCCGCAAGAACGGTTGGATCGCAGGCGTCGTCGAGAAGTGGAACCAGTGGGCCAAGGTCCGCCAGGATCTGTTCGGCTGCATCGACATCATCGTCATCGACGACCTCGAACAGGGACCGCTGGCAGTGCAGGCGACCTCAGGGTCAGGCCACGCAGCCCGCCGCAAGAAGTCGATAGCGGAGCCACGACTGAAGCTCTGGCTGGAATCGCCAGCACGCTTCGAGGTCTGGTCGTGGTCTCAGAGGGGGCCGAAGGGCAAGCGTAAGCTATGGACCCTTCGGCGAGAGCCGATCACCCTGGCTCACCTAGAAGCGCCTCAACCTTTTGAGGATCTGCCTGAAGAGACAAAGCCAGAAGTTTGATCGTGCTCCTGTTGGGGGCGTGCAGCCCGTATTGACAGTTGAAGATCGTTCGGACGCTGACGCCAGAGTCTTCTGACAACTGCTCGATAGATGTAAAGCCAGCGGCTCTCATCAATCCGTATAGCCCTTCTTTAAGGCCCGTATCCTTTCTAGTATCTCGCGCCTTTCCCATGGCATGCAGTGCTCCAGTTCGGTGGTAAGTTTCAGAAGTTTGTCTGCTCTCTGGCGTTCGATGGCGTCGTTGTAAGAGCCTCGCCCCTTGCAGACGTTGCAAGAACCGTCAAGTCCCACGCCTACAGCGTGTGTGTCATGTCCCTTCGGGCAGTATCGGTTCTGCATGTTATATGTGTGTGATCTGGCGGGTTGATTCATACAACCTGCCATACTACATGAGTTCTGCCGGATGAGGACTTCCTGCGCTTGCCGCTGTCCTGAACCAGCCCCATACGCACTAACTCAGAGCGCCGGGATCGGGCACCACTCGCCGACATCTTGGAGTCCATAGCCTGGACTAGTTCGATGTCGGTCAGCGGGCGGAGACGCAGGGTCATCAGCACCTGCCTGCGGCTCTGATTGAGCCTAGGCATCTTCGGCCCCTGACTGCTGGTCTCGGGGTTGCTGCTCCTTGAGTAGGACTCTTGGTTCATCAACTCCACCGCGTTACGCAGGTCTGCGATGGCGCTCTCTAGGTGTGATGGGATCAAGTCCGTAGGAGTGCGCCGCCATGCTGAGATGACGGAGCCTGCTTGCTCAAGCACCTTGTCGCGTGCGCTCATCAGCCTTGCTCCTTCTTGCCCAAGGCTTCCTTGAGGATCGCCATGTGCTCTTGGCCTGCGTCACGTAGTTCGGACAAGTCGTCGCCCGTGATGTTGCTTGCCTTCACGCGAGCGCCCCATGCCTTGAAGCCCTGCGAGTCCGTCACGTTCTCCAGTGCAGAGAGCGCGTGCTCCTTGAGCGGGAACGCATCGACTACGGGCTTGGGCTTTGGCTTCGGGGCCGGGGCTTCCCGTTCCATCGGGTCGTCCTTGCTCCAGAGCTTCCAGCCTAGACCGAACAGCAGCGCCGCTGCCTTGCACATGCCACGCACGAAGGCGTCGCTGATGTCGCGTGCGTCGGCGTCCTTCTTAGCCTGCATACGGTGATCCATCACGGCGTGCGGGATCAGTTGCGTGGCCTCACCTTCGGGTCCGATGAACCCGAGCAGCAGGTAATACGAACCATCCGGCGCACGGTGCGCGATGCCGCCACCGTCCAGCACAGGCTTGGCATACGGTTGCCACCCCGGCGCGTGCTCGCGCAGGTAGGCAGCGATGCGCGCCCAGTTCACGTAGTCGGCAGCGAAGTTGCCACCGCCCTTCTTGCTTACGTCGTCAGCCTTGACGACATCATCTAATCTTGGGTAGGTCATGTTTAGTTTTCCCACTGCGGCCTGTGCTGCCGCAGAGCTTGCCAGTAGTCGATTTGCGCCTTGAACATGGCAAGCCCACGCTCAAGCTCCTCCTCCGTAACCTCTACGAAGGAACAAATGCCGGGGTGTGTCCGGCTGATGTAGACGATCGCGCACCGCTTGTGCGTGTCGCCACCGAGAGCCTGCCGAGTTGCAGCTAACTGCATCCAGTGGCTCTCGTAGGTAACCATCCCGCCGATCTTCTCTTGGTTTCCATCCCGGCTCTTGAAGTCGATCACCCAGGCTTCGCTGTGCAGGTCAGCCTTTGTGCCGTAGCCCCAAGGGTGGGCGACCCCTGTCTCTGCGAGCCAAGGGTGCAGCGTGTCCGCAGTAGGACAGTTCTCTTCGATCAAGTCAGCCACGCTCAGAACGTGGGCGCGGTAGAACTTGTCGAACTCTTCGCCTCGGTAATACTGCTCGATAGCAGCGTGGATGCGCGTGCCTTCTTCGGCTGCGTCCTTGGCGATCTTGGCTGCGTCTGCAAGGACTCGGCCATACCAGTCCTCCTTGCTCTCCCCGGCGAACATGGGAAGAGAGACAGCCGAGTCGGCTGTTCGATGCTGCCTCCAGCGGTTGAGACCGGGGGCCGCAGCGCAAGCGATGATGGTCGTCACGCCTGGTCCCCAGTTGTTCTTGCGAGCGTCGCGCAGCGTGGGCTTTCTCATACCCTCGCCGCTCGAACGCTCGACCTCGCCGATCTGATTACCGTGCTGGTCATACCAGTGCCCGCCCTCAGACGGGCGCTCTGCTTTAGTCGGCATCCTCTTGCTCCTTGCGCTGAAAGGTCTTGACGAAGACGCTAGCAGCCTGGAGGTCGTTCAGCGCGGCGTCGATGCGGGTCTCAATTATGATCGCGTTCCGCAAGACGTAGGCGTTGCGAACCGCAGGATCGACACCCCTGATTACGTCGGTCGTAATGCTTTCAGCATACCTGCCGACCATATCCCGCATGGTCTTGACTTGCAGACGTTGAACTTCCAGTTGCTTGTCGATGTCAGAAAGGGAGATCCGTGTCGTCGATGGTGTCATTGCCTTCCTCTTGTCCTTGGTTGTTGAATGCGACGAGTGCCTGCTGCACCTCGTCTGAGAAGTCGCTACCTGGAAGCACCGTGCCCTCGTCATTGATGCGGGCGAAATACTTGTTGTCGCCGAACGGACCACCGTCGGTGACCGTGACATGGCCGGGGTTCTTGCTCTTCTCACTGTTGAGCGTGACTTGCACACCCTCTGCGACTTGGAGCTTCGGTCGCCCCTTGCCCGGTTTGTTGCGGAGCATGGCGGCGATGTTGGTCAGCCCGAGATCAAGCGGGGCGGGCCGTTGCTCGTCGTCGTTGGCAAGCTTGTGAACCCAAGCAGCCTGCTTGTCGCTCAGCCCGAAGCGTTCGTGCTTGGTTACGAGATCAGCAGCAAACTCGCTGCGGTTGCCGCTGGCTTTCAACGCCTCGATGGCGTCGTCCAGCGTGTCGAACTTGGAAGTAAAGGTCTGGGGTTGTCCCTTCACGTTGACGGTAAACTCTTTCATGGGTCAGGTATCGTAGCGGCAGGATTGCCGGGGTCAAAAGAAATAAAACTACGGCCACTCCCAGCGGATCTTGGCTGAGAGTGATCGCATGTCGTTACCGAATAGGTCAGTCTGCACGCGCTTGCGTGTCTTGCCCGACCAGACTTTGCCAGCCTCGCCTTTGTTGACGGCGCGGAACTGGCTCGCTCGCAGGCTACTCCCCGGCTCTTCCTCCAAGGTGTAGGTGATCACGCGCTCGTAGCCCAGCGCAACAGCTGCGCGCTTGCACGCCCCGTAAAGCATTGAGCAGATGTTGGTCGCGCCGTTGGTGCAGACGCGGGTGATTTCAAGCGTGATCCCGTCGTCAAGTTTGCGGGCGATCGGTCGCCCTGCCATCGCCACTCCCACCACCTCATCATCCTCCTCGACCGCAACGCAGAAGATGCAGCCGAGCGGCGGGTTGGTGTGGCGGTGGTTACGTGCGATGTATTTCTTGGCGTCCGATTGGAAGATGGGCCGCAACTTGTAACGGGTGGCGCTCATTGGATCTTGAGGTGCTTTCGCACCTTGTGCCAGTAGCCAAGCGTCGCCTTCTTGCGGTAGCCCTTCGGCCCTCCGTTGTGGCACCGCGCGATGCGCTCCACATCATGTAGCGTAGCCGTGCCCGCATCCAGGCGCGCCGCTTGCGAACGGCAGTAGCGCCGCATGTATGTGCGGACTACCTGCTCGGAGTAGTCCAAATCTGTTAAGCACTGCGCGTAATTGGACAGGCTGCGGTTACGCTCGGCAGCGTCAGCGTGGTATGCGCGCCAGATCTGGTAGGGGCCGAGCGCGTTGCCTCCGTCCCCCTTGGCACCTCTGCCTTGGTTCGGGCGTCCGCCCGTCTCAACTTGGCGGATCGCGTCGAGCGCGTCACGCCATCCGTATTGTGCGCTGGCAACGGGTGCCAGAACTAGAATCGCTGCGAGTAGATGCTGTCTCATACGTAGCTCTCCTGCCTGATGATGGCGCTAACGTTGCAGCCGCAGCAAATGCACCGCTGAGTTCCAACGTGAGCACCGACGAAACGTCGGCCAAGGGTTAGATAGATCGTCTCGCCGCAGAGGCAGGACGCGAACGGGATAGCGGGGGTCATGGCTAGTCCCCCTGCGCGCAGACGAAGCGCGACACGTCGCCGATGTGCTGGAACATCGTGTTCAGGATTGCGTAGACTTGGTCCGGGTGTCCGGCCACCTCGCAATCGAGCCGACCCTCAATGACGATCGGTCCCACATGCTCCACAGCTAGGATCTCGATTGAGTAATCCCACGATGGCTTGCCCTCCACGCGGCGTTGGCGCTTGCTGGGTCGCCATGGCTGGATCACCATTTGCTCGCCGCTGGCGATGGCGTTAACGGCTTGGTCGATTCGGGCTTGATCTGCCTTGCTAAGTTCTTCGTATCTGTTCTGCATGCTTTCCTCCGTTTGTCTGTTATCGGTGAACCCGCGCCCATGCTTCAGACGACGCGGTTTTGTATGCTTCCTGCCACTCTCCGCCCTTGGCGATCGCCAAGTGTTTGAGCCTCTCGCATTCCTCCATGCCCCGGCGGAACTCGCGCCCGTCGTCGGATAGTGGATGCAGCCAGTCGGCTACCTTGAGCTGTCGCTGGAACTCCTCGAACGTGATTGGTTCGCCGCTCATGGCGTCACCTCTGCGGCTTTGCCAACAACGCGCCACACGTTCGCGCGGTAAGTATGGAACACGCCACGACCCGCGACGGGGATGTCTCGCTTGCCCCAGTTCCAAGCCCAAACGAGGCACGACCCGACCAACTCGTAGCGGAAACCATCCAACCACGGGCACGGTCCACCTGACGCGCTGACGTGGTGGTCCCTCGTGACTTGGTAACCCGGCCCCGGCTCGCGGAATGGGGGGGCGCAGTTGAGGGTCGCGTATGGCAGAGATCCGCCGCCGACGATCCCGTAGCCGCTGGCGTGGTAGTGCCCGCCGTCCTCGGGAAAGTGGACTACGTCGCCGGGTCGGGGCCGATCATCTTTGTATGGCATCGGATCGCGTAGACGCATTTGGCTAGGATCGACTGCCCGACTAGGGCGGAAGCCGTCCCCGGCGAACTCGCCTAGTTCGTAGCGTATCCGCTCGCGTTCGTCGTCCGTGCAGAGTCCAAGGCTAGGCGGGGCGCAAGCGCGGCGAAGCGCGGCGAGTTCGTCGGCGGTCCACTCCGGCAGCGGGACCGCTTGCAACTGATCGAGGGAGCGCATCACTTCGCCCCCCGTTCGGCTTGCAAGTGCAGCGAGTAGGCTAGACCTTCGAGGTTGTCGAGGATCTCGACAAACATAGCACGCGGGACAGAGGAATAAGTTCGCCACCACGGGATGTTGTCGTGACCCGTGCAACCCGCCGAACAGATGTAGGGGCGGACGCCGGGACCGGGCGGATAGTCCAGCCCGATACGGGGGCCGTCATCCTGTCCGGGTTCGCCCCATCGCCGCACGGGGACATCTAGCGCGGCGGCTAGTTCTTTAAGTTTGGGCGACCAGCGTTGACGGGTCGGGAGCGCCACGCCTAAGTGCTGCGAGGCGTCCGGCGTGACTTTGTTAAGTGCGTGAGCGAGGCGGATGATAGCCGCCCAGCAATCGCGGTCTGTGGTTCTAGTGGTCATGGTTTGCTTTCCGGGTTGGGTGAGCCGTCACCGTAGCACGGCATCGGCAAGATTGCCAGCGTGGGTTGAAGATTATTCGGGGGTCTGGGTGGTGTAGTCCTGTTCGGGTGCGAACGTGTAGCCGCTCCACTGCTTACCGGGCAGTAGTTGCCCGCGATCGTCGGCCACGGCGTCGATCTTCGCGCTGTTGGCAGGTGAGAAGATCCGCAGAGCAGCGCGGACGGCTTGCAGGCGCTCAACGTGCTGGTCGCAGGACTGGCAGTCCTCCTCTGAACCGGATCGGAGGTGCGCGATCTGGTCGCCGATGTCGTCGAAGATTTGCCACAGTTGATCGATCTGGGATGCGGTGATGGTTGGTGAGTTGGTCATGGTTCTAGGTGTCGGGGTGTGGGCAGTCCGGTAGCGCGCCGACAGCTGTCGGCTGGACCTTCTGCCGGGTTGGTTGGGTTGGTCAGTTGGTCAGGGTGTCGAGGATGGCGTCGAGAGTGCAGGTTCGCTCGCCTTCGGAGAGCGCGTCGGTCATGGCCTCGCGGCGTTCGCGCAGCGCGTCGAGTTGGTCGGGGGTGGGCCCGTTCGGGTAGGCGATCCGCGCCACGACTCGCAGCGCGTCGTCCCATGTCGGGGCGTCGGGTGCGGCGCGGTGAACGTCGCGCATGTAGTCCGTGACGGCGTCCAGGGCTTCCGGGTCGTACTCGACGGCGGTCGCTTCGTTGATGATCTTCTGAGCGTGTTCGGGTGTCATGGGTCTACTTGGTCAGGGTTCGGAGGATTTCGGCCATGACGCGGTCGGCGTCTTCGTTGGGGATGTTGAAGGCGGCGCACCAGTCGTCGTCGCACCGCACCCAACCGGGCTGGCCTTCGGGGTGGTCTGACACGCTCAGGTAGACGCACGCCCTGCCGGGTTCCTGGTCGGGGTGGTCGAGGACCGCCCACGCGAGGTGCTTGCCTTGGTGGTCGTTGTCGTCGGGGCCGGTGTCGGTCCAGGCGGTGCGGACGGGGTGAGTCCCGCACCCGAAGAGGCACCAGAGTTCGGTTTGAAAGAGCAGCCCGTCGCGGGTCTGCATGTCGTCGGTGTTGGTCATGGGTCTAGTTGTCGGGGCCAAGGAGGGAGTCCAGCGCAGCGGACTGCGCCGGGTCGAGGATGCGGAGCACGGCGCGCAGCGCGTCGAACTCGTCTATATTGCTGGGGACGTGCAGGTCTTCGGCGATCAGTTCGCCGAGATCGTCCACCCGCGCCCAGAGGGCGCTGAGGTGCTCCGGCTTGACTTGGTTGGGGTTGGTCATGGGTCTAGGCGTCGGGGTTGGGGGTGGCGAGGAACTGCGCCAGGACTGGCGCGGCGCTCTCGGGGATGGGGAGGGTGGCGATCTGGTCGGCCATGGCGGCGAGCACCTCAGAGGCGCAGTCGCGGCGCGTGCAGGCTTCGTCGCTGGAGCACTGGAACTGAGACTCGTCCACGGCGTCGAGCATGTCGAGGACGATGCTGGGCGTGAGCGGGGTCGGGCGAGTCTGGGCGGCGAGCACCGCCTCCAGGGCGGCGAGGCGGGCCTCTGGCTCGATCAGTTGCTCGCGGATGTCGGCGATCGTGTCCTCGTGACCGCCGCCGAGATGATGGCGGATGTCCTCTTGCAGTTCGGCCACGGTCTCGGCGAGTTCGTCGATCATCTCGCGGATGACGGTCTGGTGTTCGGTGTTCATGGTCTCGGGTTGGGTTGCCGTGGAACCGCCACGGCGTCGGAGTGGGCGGGCGCTTAGGGATGCCCGAAGCCCTGCGGGCTAGACGGCGGGAGCCTGTTCGACTGCCCACTTGCGGGCGGCGGCGAGTTGGGCGCGGGGCGTCTGCCCGGTGACGTTGCCGTCGCGGTCGCGCGGGATCTGAAACGTCTGCTCTGCCAGGGTCTTACCTTCTGCGTCCCAGAGTTCGACGCGGTAACAGTCCGCCAACCAGCGCGGGTGCAGGGAGACGGGCCCGACGCCGATACCGTAGTCGCGCTTCTCAAGAGTGATGCTGCCGCAGGCGCGCCCGCTGGTCTCTACGGTCCAGGTGCGTTCATCGGATGCGAACTCAGGCGTGCCGTCGGAGGTGATGGTGATGGTCATGGTCTTGGGTTGGGTTGAGCGGCAGGATTGCCGATGTGGAACTTGTAGCACATGATCGGCGGGGAGCGCTCAACAATTCAGCGAAAGTTTCGGAAACGCGTTTCAGAAACGGAGGAAGCTCTGAAATCGCAAGGGGTTACAAAATATCGCCGGGGTGATACTTTCCTCGCATGAGCGACACACCTGCCAGGGTCGGAAGGCCACGAGAACCCGTCCCAGTCCAGCGAGCAGCGCGTCTGATCGAGCATCTGAGCGAGGGCCGAACGCTCGCCGACTGGTGTCGGGCTGAGGGTGTGGGGGCACGAACTGTGTATGACTGGTTGGCGAAGGATGAGCAGTTCGCCGCAGACTACGCGCGAGCGCGAGAGGCAGGGGGCCACCTGATCGCTGATGACCTGCTGAGGATCGCCGACAGCGCGACGGATGAGGACGTGCAGAGCGCACGCCTGCAGGTGGACGTTCGCAAGTGGTTGCTGGCTAGGTGGTTGCCTCGCGCTTACGGTGAACGGCAACAGGTCGAGCACGGCGGGCAAGGCGTGCAAGTCGTGGTGACGACAGGAGTTCCACGCGATTCCGGCGAAGCGGTAATCGATTACGGTCCAGCGAAAACGACCCCCACCGGGGGGCGGTCACCGCTCGCGCCAGCTCGCGACGGGGAGGAGGAACACAACATCTCCAACACACAAATGTCTCCTGACTCCAAACCCCGCGTCACGGTAGAAATCGACCCCCCATCTCCCGACGACCCCCTCTAAAGCCTCTGGTCGAATGACCCGCCCCCCCTTTTTTTGGGGGGCGTTACTGAAACGCTTTATTTTTTGACCTCCTTTCAGGAGGTTATGTAGATGCCTGAGAGCGTAAATCTATCCTTGGACTACGAGCCTCGTGACTGGCAGCGGATGTGCCATGTCAACAAGGCTAGGTTTACGGTCTTGGCCTTGCACCGTCGCGCGGGGAAGACGGAGCTTGCGCTCATGGAACTGCTGGACTGCGCCATGGCCTGCAAGCAGGATCTGGGGGCGTTCTTTTACGTCGCGCCGCAACTCAAACAGGCCAAGGCTATCGCTTGGAGCAGGCTCAAGCAGCGCGTAGAGGGGCTGGTAAAGCAGGGGGCTGCGGTCATCCAAGAGGGTGAGCTTGCGGTCAAGTTCAAGCACAACGGGGCGATCATCAAGATCTACGGTGCTGACAACCCGGACGCTATGCGGGGGGTCAGGCTCGACGGCGTGGTCTTGGACGAGGTGGCCCAGATGAAACCCGAGGTCTGGCACGAGATTATCCAGCCTGCGCTGGCTGACCGGATGGGGTGGTCGCTGTTCATTGGCACCCCGCAGGGGATCAACCTGTTCTCAGAACTCTTCTACAGGGCTTCTGCGTCCATGAAGACCAAGGGGTCGTCTTGGTATGCCGCCAGGTTTACCTGCCAGGACACGGACTCTCTGCCCTCTACAGAGATCGACCGGATGCGGCAGGAGATGAGCGAAACCGCGTTTGCGCGTGAGATGCTCTGCGACTTCTCAGCCGCTGGCGACGACCAGTTGATCAGCCTAGATGTGGCTGAGGTCGCCTCCAAGCGGATGTATCAGGCGCACGATCTCAACGCCGCTCCCCGGATTCTGGGCGTAGACCCGGCCCGGTTCGGCGACGACAGAAGCGTTATTATGAAGCGGCAAGGCCCACAGGCTTTCCCCGCTTTGGTCTACCGAGGGGTAGACAACATGCAGTTAGCAGACCTTGTGGCGCAAGCCATCGGGGACTGGCACCCAGATGCTACTTTCATCGATAGCGGGGCGGGCGCTGGGGTCATCGACCGCCTCAAGCAACTGGGTTACAATATTGTAGAAGTGCCTTTCGGGGGTCGCGCCAACCGTCACACACTTCACGTTAACCGCCGAACCGAAATGTGGTTCGAGATGCGGGACTGGTTGCAGGGCGGGGGCGCGATTCCCGATTCTTTGTCTCTGAAACAAGAGCTTGCGACCCCTACCTACAGTTTCGACACCTCCGGGAGACGGGTGCTAGAGTCCAAGGACCAGATCAAGAAGCGACTCCAGAATGCGGGGAGTCCTGACCTTGCGGATGCGCTGGCTCTTACGTTTGCCAGCCCGATCCAGAAGTCAATCGACCGCTATGAGATGGCCCGTGCCGGAAGCAAAAGAAACCGAACATGGTGGGACAGAAACCCTTACGACAGCATCTGAGCTAGAGATTGTCCCGATCACCCTAGAGGTGCTGGTCGGAGATGGCTACCACCTCTTTGAGCAACACTGCCAAGAGCTTGATGGTAAAGAGTTTGCGCTAGATTTAGAGCGATACGAGACGCTCCAGAAGCAGCGAACCTTGATGTGCTTGGGGGCTTACCTAGGCACGCACATGATTGGCTACAGCACCACGGTTCTGTATCGCCACGGCCACCACGACACCCTAATTGCCAGCAACGACAGCCTCTACATCGACCCAAACTTCCGTCGAGGAGCCGGTCTAGTCCTGATACGGCAGACAGAAAAACACGCCCAAGAGTGCGGCGTAGACTGTATGGTGTGGGCGGCTAAGCCAGGGTCATCTCTGGACTTGATCTTGGCCTCACGGCGCAACTGCAAACTGTCTGAACACCATTACCGGGTCAACTTCCATGGGTAGCACAAACGCTGGTTACTTGGGGTCTGTAGGCCGGGGTGGCACCTCTAATCAGACCATTGCCAGTTTTCAGATTGGCAGGGCACAACGCTCAATTCGATACCAGTCAAGCCAAGACCGGATAAACACTGACTTTTCAAATTATTTTCAGAAACAAGGTTTTCTAAAACGTGAAGGTGGGAGGCGGCGTAGCAGCAGCGCACTGATGAACTGGGAAGACACGCCTTATGGCCCCGCCCTAAAGCGCGAAGCAGCGGTTAGTCAGTTGGGAGGGAACCGTTTAATGGGCAACCGTGCTCAACCTACCCTTCTAGATCGCGCTACTTTACGTGGGCCTAGCTCTAACATGACCGCAGAGCAAGCCCGCACGGGTGGAGACCGATACATGCAGATGCGGTTTAACGAACCAGGTTACAGGTCGAGGTAGAACTATGGCTGAAATTGCATTCGCTGCTGTCATGGCTGGTGCGTCTATGTTGAACACCCGCGCTCAAGGTAAGCGACAAAAACGAGCATCTGACCGGGCGATGAAGCGTCAAGATCAAGCGCAAGCTGTTGCGCGCAGCGCCGCTGCTAGCGAGCGTTTGGCTCAAGCTGCTGAGTCTAAAAGACTTCGCAAGCGAAAGCCTGATACAGCAGCCATTCTGGCAAAGGCTCAGTCTAAACGAATGGCTGGAGAGACTTTCCTAACTGGCTCGCAAGGCCGAGGCATGATGGGCAGCACCCGCTACTTGGGTTGAGGTAGATTATGTATCCAAGCTCTCAGGTTTCGATTGGCAACGGCGAGCACCGAACGCTTGTCCAACACCTTCGCGCCCGCAAGCAAGCTTTGTGGACCGAACTGTCGTCTTGGGAGCCGCACTGGGAGGAACTCAGCAAGTTCTTCCTGCCTAGAACTGGTCGCTTTCTTACTACCGATCGCAACCGAGGCACTAGGCGGCACAACAACATCATGGATAGCACTGCTACGCGAGCCTTGCAGGTTCTCGAAGCAGGCTTGATGGCCGGTGCTACTAGTCCTGCGCGTCCTTGGATGCGCCTTGCTGCACCTGACCCAGATCTCAACGAGTTCCAGCCGGTCAAGGAGTGGCTGCACGACGTAACGCACCGGATGCTGCGCGTCTTTGCTCGTAGCAACACCTACCGTGCGCTGCCTCGCATCTACAGCGAGTGTGCTCTCTACGGCACTGCGGCGTCGATCGTCACGTTTGACTTCAACAAGGTCATCCACCACCACGTTTTGACGGCTGGTCAGTATGCAATCAGCACTGACAACCGTGACCGCGTAGATTGCCTCTACCGCGAGTTCGACATGACGGTGGGGCAGATGGTCAAAGAGTTTGGCCTCAAGAACCTGTCAATCAGCGTTCAGAACCAGTTCCGCAACGGCAACCTCGATGACTACCGCACGGTGTGTCATGCGATTGAGCCGCGTGCTGACCGGAGTCTGGACAGTAGAAGTAACCGCAACATGCCATTCCGCTCCGTTTACTGGGAGCAAGGGCGAAGTGGCAGCGAAACCAAGACAGTCTTGAGGGAGTCTGGTTTCCGCCAGTTCCCGGTCATTGCTCCTCGCTGGTCGGTGTCGGGTCAGGACATTTACGGCAACAGCCCAGGCATGGCGGCGCTGGGCGACGTTAAGCAACTGCAACACGAACAGCGTCGGAAGGGTCAGATCCTTGACCACCTGACGCAGCCGCCCACTCAAGGGCCACCGCTGATGAAGGGCAGCGAAGTAGACACCCTGCCCGGTGGTCACACGGAGGTTGACGGCAACAGCCAAGGCATTCGCCCGCTGTGGCAGGTTAACCCGGACCTTCAGGGCTTGCTGTTTGACATCCAAGATGTGCGTCAGCGCATCAACAGCACGTTCTACGCAGACCTGTTCTTGATGCTTTCGACTACCAACAAGAGCATGACGGCTACGGAAGTTGCAGAGCGTCACGAAGAGAAGTTGCTGATGCTTGGCCCTGCGCTGGAGCGTCTGCACCACGAAGGGCTAGAGCCGCTGATCGACATTACGTTCGATCACATGATGGACTCTGGCTTGATCCCTGAGCCTCCAGAGGAGTTAGGCGGCATGAACCTTCAAGTAGAGTTTGTCAGCACGCTGGCGCAGGCTCAGAAGGCTGTGGGTGCTAGCACGGACGACAGGTTCGTTGGCATGATCCAAGGGCTGGCACAGTCGCACCCAGAGGCGCTGGACAAGCTCAACCCGGACTCGTTCCTCGACGAATACGCGGACAAGCTGGGCATCAACCCTGCCAACGTCCGCTCTACGGAAGAGGTCAAGGAACTGCGGCAATCGCGAGAGGCTGCAATGGCCGCGCAACAGCAACTGGACGCGCAGTCTCAGCAGTCCAACATTGCTAAGAACATGGCAAAGGCAGCGTCTGATGCGCCGCCGGAAGTCATGGATCAGTTCTCGGGATACGGGGAGGTCTAATCCATGGCTCCTGACCGCTCAAAAGCTGGCGGAAACAGGAACCGTCCTGATGTGTTGATGGATGAGCGCGCGATTCGGCGCGTTCACTTAGATCACCACCGCGTCAGCAGCCATCAAACTGTAAAGACAACAATCCGTAAAACGCCGGTTACGGACTTAGCAGATGTCCAAGTAGACAAGACTTCTGACGACTTTGCAGCAGGTCAGTCTTTGGTTTGGAGCGGCGACGCTTGGATTGCAGGCGATCCCGAAGTCTTGGTTCCGGTCAAGGCTTCCGAAGAGATATCCAAGGGAACGCCCGTTTACGTCAGCGCCGAGCACGCTAGCGGCAAGCCTGTCGTTAGTAAGGCACAATCCAACGGTTCAGGGACTTACCCTGCTATTGGCTTGCTGCTATCGGATTTGGCCGCAGACGCAGAAGGACACGCTGTTGGGGGAGGCATTCTTTCGGGCCTCAACACTGCCAGCTTTAGTGCTGGGGACTCTCTTTACTTGAGTTCATCGACGGGTGATCTGACAAACACTCGACCTACTGCTTCATCAGAAAAAGTGCAGAAGGTCGCTGTTGTTGTACGGTCTCACGCTTCTGCTGGTGCAGTGATTGTCATGGGGGCTGGTCGGGTTAACGATGTCAACAATGAGTTGACGGCGCTGACAGGTGTGTCTCTCAATGCTACGAACTTAGGGACATTTACTGGCAGCACTATTGCTGACAGCGAGACTGTCAAAGGCGCGCTGCAAGACTTAGAGACGGCTGTTGAGAGTTCGGTTCAAACGTCAGACATTGCAGATGGAGCTGTTACTACAGTTAAACTTGCGGCTGACGCAGTTACGGGCGCAAAGTTGGCGGACGATGCAGTTGCTAGCGAACATATCGCGGACGACGCTGTCGTAGCAGCAGCTATTGCGGATGGTGCAGTAGACGCTGCGCGGCTAGCCACCAACGCGGTAACTACCGTCAAGATCACGGACGCAAACGTGACGGCGGCTAAACTAGCCACGGATGCCAAGGTCAGCACGATGCTGGCTGTTGGCACGTCAACAGCGTCGGTGGCT
>CENS01015314.1_pt1 | contig 24499 bp, 37 predicted proteins | sample 530201 | NCBI WGS metagenome assembly CENS01 (sample SAMEA2619747, study PRJEB7988) | marine metagenome | biome: marine biome (ENVO:00000447); feature: surface water layer (ENVO:00002042); material: "saline water (ENVO:00002010), including plankton (ENVO:xxxxxxxx)" | depth 5 m | reverse complement strand
TACTTAAAACAGTCTGGGGTAATGAAGTTAATTTAGCATATAAAAATAGATGGGCAGGATCAACAGACTTAGTTGGTTTATATGATGAAAAACCTACTATAATAGATTTTAAACAATCCAATAAATTAAAAAAAGAAGAATGGATTGATGATTATTATTATCAAATAGCGGCTTACTCTTTAGCTCATCAAGAACAATATGGACCTATTGATCAGGGTTTAATTTGTATTTGTACAAAGGATGGTATCTATCAAGGTTTTAAAATGGATGCACAAAAATTAGATGAGTATGAAAATAAATGGTTTGAAAGAGTTGAGCGTTATGAAAAACTTAAAGCCACTTCTGAACCTCTTCACCCAGAGTCTTAGCCGATATTTCTATTTTACCTTCAAGAGATCCTAAGATCATTTCATCAATACTTTTATTTGCAATTAAATCTATATATGTGACTTTAGCACCTTGACCAATTCTATGAGCACGATCTTCGCTTTGCTGGCGGACTTCAAGATTGTAACTATTACTAAAGTATATAACATACCTAGCAGCAGTAAGGGTAAGACCATAACCACCAACGGTAGGATTGCCAACGAGGAAACGACATCTGTCATTATGCTGAAAATTTTCAACAGCATCTTTACGTAACTGAACAGAATCTTCTCCGTAAATCGAAACCACCGAATCTCTCCCATACACTTCTCCTATGGCTTTTTTAATTTGGTTTATATTAAAAACATAATTAGCCCATATGATACACTTGTCTTCGGTTTCCTCCAATATCCCCATTAACTCTTTTAATTTAGGATTAGATTTAAATTCTTTGATATTACCTTCATCTGTTTTAACAAAACCATTAACTACTTGATGTAATCTTAATACTTCGGTTAGTTTATTTGCATAGGAAATAGTTTCATCTCTAACTACTGCCATAGCTCTTTTTTTTAAATCATTGTAAATTTTTCTTTGCTCATCAGTCATATCAATATATCTCTGAGCATATAATTTTTCAGGTAAATCTAGGCAATCTTTTTTTCTACATCTATAGGAAAAACCTTTAAGCTTATGTTCTAATTCATCTAAATTAGTATAGTATTTAGGAAACATAACTTGTCTGCCATTCATCTCCATAGTGTGCATAACTGCATATCTAGATCTATATGTAAAAAAACTTTCATAACCTAACAGCTTCCAATCTAAAAAAGCGCATTGAGTAAATAGGTCTAATGGAGATTTAGTAACGGGTGAACCTGTTAATATTCTTTTATATTTAATATATTGAGCTAATTTAAGTATTGATTTTGTTCTTCTAGCTGTACGATTTTTTATAGTTGTACTTTCATCTACAACCATCATACTTCTTAATCCTATAAGTTGTAATATCTTTTCTAAAAATTTTACTCCAGATTTATGAGATAGAGCTTCAACATTCATTAAAATAAAAAGCAACTTAGAATCATTCAAATCTAGTTTTTTTTCTGGATCTACTTTCCATGTCCATATGTTGTGGTTCTCAGGAGAATGAACACTAATTTCTTTTTGCCAATTTTGATAAACTGAATTAGGTGCTATTACTATACAATAATTAATTAAACATTGTTGATATAAATAACAAGCATTATCAATAGCTACTTTAGTTTTACCTGTACCCATTTCCATAAAGTAAGCAAAATTTTTTTCTTTTGCTCCTTGAGTAAGAGCAAACCTTTGATGTTTAAAGGGCTCCGTTTTGTAGTTATACATTTTCATCTTTTTAAATTATTTGATTGCATTAATCAAACGAATAATATATTGATTCGCCAGGAGGTTCTTATGGACTTAGAAGCAGAATCTACCGTATCGGTAGATACTGGCATGTCGAAAGATATTGCCGAATCTTGCAATAAGTTATTGGAAACTCAGAAACAAATACGAACGGCTGAAGAACAAATGAAAAAGTTAAAAGAAGCTGAAACGACTCTTTCTGAGCAAACAATTCCAAACTTAATGCAACAAGCGGGTATAGCAATGCTTAAACTCAAAGATGGTTCATCTGTTGAGGTAAAGCCCTTCTATTCCGCACGCATACCTGTATCCAAATCTGAAGAAGCATTTGTATGGTTAAGAGAAAACGGACATGGTGACTTAATAAAAAATCAAGTGTCACTAGAGTTTGGTCGAAACCAAGATAATGAAGCTAAGGCTTTGGTTGCAGAATTAAAAGACAAAGGACTAGCAGTTAAACAAAAAGAATCTGTGCACCCTTCAACATTAAGAGGATTTGTAAGAGAACAAATCGAAGACTTAGGACGAAGTGTGCCTGCTGAACTGTTTGGTACTTATGTTGCAAACAAGACTAAAATAACAACGAAGGAGTAACATGTCACAAGAGCAACAGGCAAAACCTCAAGCCAAAGAGGTTGTAAAAAAGGCAAGCAATCTACCTGCACAAATTAACTTAGAAGATTTGTCAGGTCAGGGTCAAGAGTATGTAACGGCTCGAGATCAAAAACTACCAATCATAAAATTACTTTATGCTAATTCACCAGTGCTAGATGATAGCGATGGTAAGTATATTGAAACCGCTAAGAAGGGTGACATATACAGTGAAACATCTGGTAATTTATGGAAGGGTAAAGAAGGTATCATCGTAGTACCTTGTCTATACATAAACACTTTTAATGAATGGAAAGATAGAGGAGATAGTCCTGGGAGGCCAGTGAAGATCCATCTTGATCCAGCTATTATGAGTGAAACGACAAGGGGAGATGATAACAAAGATAGACTAGCAAATGGTAATTATGTTGAAGATACAGGTAATCATTTTGTTTTTATATTGGACAAAGACTATAATCCAATAGAACAAGCATTGATTGCTATGAAATCAACGCAAAAGAAAAAATCTAAGACTTGGAATTCTATGATGATGACTAGAAAAGCTAAGGGTAAGAAAGGTTTTTTCACACCACCTACTTGGTCTACAACTTATAAATTAACTTCAACTAAAGAATCTAATTCACAAAATAGTTGGTACGGTTGGGTAATAGATTTTGATAAATATCTAAACACAGCTGAGCATTTAAAAACTTTAGAAGCATGTCAAGGTTTTTATAATAGCGCAATGAAAAGTGATATCTTTGGTAAGGTTGATTTCTCAGACCAACAAATAGAGAAAAAAGAATCAACACCATTTTAATGGAACTTGATCTCTTAAATTTATTTGAGGGAAATTCTAAACTGTTCATTACTACCTCTCTCACCGGGGAGGTAGATGAACGGGGCAAGAGAGAATCACAAACTCTCACGGTCCACTCTCCTGTTACTAAACAAATTTGGAAGGAGCATTTGGAAGGATCAACTCGAATAGGTATAAAACCAGAAACAGAAAATGATCAATGCAAATGGGGTTGCATTGATATAGACCCTTATAATTATAAAGATTACAATCAAAAGAAAATAGTAGACATCATTAGAGATTACAATTTACCACTTGTACCAGCCAGATCTAAATCAGGTGGATTACATTTATTTTTATTTCTTGATAAATTTTATCCAGTCAAAGATGTTAAAAAAGAATTAGATGAAATAAATAATAATTTTTTTCAAGCAATAGAAGTTTTTCCAATGAACAAATGCTTGAACATGCCATACTTTAATAAAGACTCCACGACAGAGTTTGCATATAATGAACATAATACACCAATGTTGATAGGAGCATTCCTGCAATTAGCAATATCAAAAAAAATTTCATTACAATCTCTTAACAAGAATATAAAACAATATGAGCCTGAGAGCAATTGGAAACAATATCCTCCATGCTGCCAAAAAATGGTTCAAGAAAAATGGACTGGTAATCATAGAAATGATTTACTTTTCAACATGGGTGTTCTTGAAATGAAAAAGGCAGATGGTAATTTAAGTAAAAAAGAAATCACAACTATTTTATTAGAACGTAACAAACAAATTTTTACATCGCCTTTACCTGAAAGAGAAGTCATTGCAACTGTAGCAAACTCAGTTAGTAAAAAAGATTATGCACTTAAATGTAACACACCTTTATGTGATAAAGATAAATGTAGATTTAGAGCTTTAGGTATAGGATCTCAACCTCCTCCTATTGTTTCAGACTTTACTGATATTAGTTTTATTAAAAGCACTAAGTCAATTGAATATTCTTTTAAATATCAGGAACAAAATATTATTGTGACACCAGAAGATATGAAAGATGAAAAATCTTGGAGAACAAAATTATTAAGATATGGAATTTATTGGATGACACTTCCAAGGCCTAAATCTGGTCCACCACCATTTGAATTAATGTTAAGAGAAATAGTAACCCAAGCAATTGAAAATGATAAAATGAAATTTGAAGATACACTTGGTGAAGAAAAATATACTTTCTTGAAAAAGTTTTTTGAAGCTCACATAGAAGAAGATGACTATGAAAAGTTAAAAGATAATTATGTGGTATTAGATTCAAAGACTAACACTTGTTATTTTAGAAGAATAACTTTTGAAAAATTTTTAGGTAATGATAAAACATTTAAAAGTGCTAGTGAAGCTCTGAGTTTACTAGGATGTGAAAGGTTAGAATATCATGAGGGTGTTAAAAATGTGTGGAAGGTAGAGATGCCTTCTTTTGTGGATCATGGTAAGATAAAACAAAAGACAAAAAATAAAACTTCGGAGATGGATGATGAGTACCACACAGGAAAATTTAGAACTTAAAAAATTAAAAGAACTTTATCATAAGACTATAAAAATATTTGGACCACCTGGAACAGGTAAAACTCATACATTGATAGAAAAAGTTTTAAAAGGCCATATGAAAAAAGGTGTGCCTCCCCAACAAATAGCTTATTTATCTTTTACAAACAAAGCAGTTAACACCGCAGTAAATAGAGCCATGGACGCTTTTCCTAATTATTCATCAGAAGATTTTTTAAGATTTAAAACATTACATACATATTGCAGGAGATACTTTAGTGAAGAAGTATTTGACCCTAAACATTGCACCATAGATTTCGCATTACAAACTAAGATTATAAAAACATCAGATACTAGATTAGCTGATGATAACTTTACTTATAAAGATTGGTCATTAGGTATTTATAGTAAAGCTAGAAATTTATTAATAGATCCAGAAGAAGCATATAAAAAAGAAAGTTATAAAAAAGATTCGTTAGTTGTATTTCACAGAAAAATTTCAACTTATGAACACTACAAACAAGGTGGTGGTGAAAGATCTTTTATTGACTTTGATGATATGATTGAAAGAACAATCAAGGAAGTAGACTTTCCAAGTTTAAAAGTATTGATACTAGATGAAGCTCAAGATTTCACTCCACTACAATGGTCCGTAATTTATAAGATGGCAGATAAGGTAGATAGAATATATTTAGCTGGAGATGATGACCAGGGTATATATAAATGGAATGGTGCTGATTCAAAATACTTTACTAAATTTTTTCCTGGTCGAAAAGTAAAGCTTAGAAAAACAAGAAGGTTTGGTGAAGCTATATATAAATTTTCTCAGATAATTAGAAGAGGAATATTAGATAGTGAAGAAAAAGATTATGAACATGAAGAGGCTGACGGGTATGTAAGAAGTTATTTATCATTTAAAGAAATACCTTTTGAGTCTTTAGATGGTGATTGGTTTATATTAGGAAGAGTTAATAAAGCTGTAAATGAATTAAGAATGTTAGCCAAAGACGCAGGGTTATATTTTAAAGATAATAAAGATACTAAATGCTTTGATGAAAAACAATGGTTAGCAATAAAATCCTGGACCGCCATTAGTAATGATAAAAAAATAGATAAACGTTCAGCTAGAAACATGTACCAGTTTATAAGACAGTTAGTGAAACCAGAATATAGATTCGATAAGTTTTGGATGAAGGAACCTGACTTTAGAGAATATAACTTTACTGAATTAAAAGAGTGGTGTGGTTTAGATTTAGAAGACAAAGATAAAAAGAAACATTGGTTTTGGATATTGAGACGTAACTTTAAACCAAATCAAGTAAGACATTTTATTAGATTATTAAGAAGATATGGCCAAGCAGAATTAGATAAAGATCCACGGATCACGATTGACACAATACACTCAGTCAAAGGGGGTGAAGCTAATAATGTAGTGTTATACAGTAAAGGTAATTACCCATCACATTATAATACTAAGAGTAGAGAAGAAAAAATAAACGAAAAAAAAGTTTGGTATACTGGTTCAACTAGAGCAAGAAAAACTTTACATTTATTAAGAACTGACTATAAATATAACTACCCAATTGGAACAGATTATTTAATTTATGTCCAGGAGAAAAATGACAGATAGTAGTATATTTGATTCGATAAGACCACAAGACAAACAAATAGGTGGTGCCCATTATAAAAATTTTCACATACAACCTTATGAATTTATTTCAAAAAATAATTTATCATTCTTCCAAGGGTGTGTTGTGAAATATGTTTGTAGGTATTTGAAAAAAGATAAAATAAAAGATTTGCAAAAAATAATTCATTACTGTGAATTAGAAATAAAAAAATTACAGGATAAGAAATGACAGCAGCATTAGGTGTAGGAATGTTTTTTTATAGTATGGGATGTTTATTAATTGGTGCACTCATTGCATATTATATTATAAATAGAAAAAGTGCAGAGGAAAGAGAAAATGAACAATATATAAAAGAACTTAGAAAAAAATTATAATGGCTTATTTAAATGCAAACATACCAATCATTGAGTGTTATGTAAGAGGTAACTATCTTAGAGATCAAAAAGATTCTCATGACAAATATTTCGAGGTAGGAGTATTTGGTTTTAGCTCAATACCAAATCAGGTACCTCTATTTCATTTCTTAATGGAGGATGGTGGTTTATGGTGGAGAGCTCCTATATCAGCTTTCTGTACAAAACCAGGAGTAAAAGAATTACCTCTTGATGAATTAGTAATGTGGGATTCATTTAGTTATAATGTATCTGTGACTACCTTTTATGAGATATCAGGCTGCACAATGCAATATACTTCTAGGAGAAAAATTAAAAGAAAAGGTAAATATCTTTTTACCATTGACTGGTGTGCTGGAGATTTTAACGAATTAAATTTTGGCTATTCTGAGAAACCAGATCAACACAAGTGTGGTCATGTTATAGCATTAGAGGATGGTAATTTTGCAATACAACCAAACAACAGATTAAAAATATATGACCCATCAATGGGTATTAATCCACACGAAACTGCAATACATAGATTAGTTGGTACAAGAAAATGGTCGGTAGAAAATTCTGCTAAATGGATAACTGATGAACACGAGAAAGGTTCTTATGATTATGAGCTAAAAAATTTAGCTGAGGATAAATCATTTGAAAATGAATGACTAAAATAATTTTTATAATTTCCATTTTAATTCTTACAGGTTGTGCAAGAGATTTTGATCTTAATCCTTGGACCACTGTTTTACGATACTCAATACAAGGGACTCAGTGAGTTTACAATTATCAATGACATTTAAAAAATCTATGTGGAATACACCTGGAGAGTACAAAGATTTATCTAATGCAAAAGAAATAGCAATTGATTTAGAAACAAGAGATGATGGAATCTCTAACGGTTATGGTGCTGGTTGGGCAACTAACAAGGGTGAGATAGTTGGTTTTGCTGTAGCTGTAGAAGGATGGCAAGGATATTTTCCGTTCGGACATTTAGGTGGTGGTAATATGATTCCAGAACAAGTCAAAGCTTACATGAAAAAAATATGTGCTTTACCTTGTCCAAAAATATTTCATAATGCTCAATACGATGTCGGATGGCTTGAGGCTTCCGGTATAAAAGTAAATGGTGAAATAATAGATACTATGATTGCAGCAGCACTCATAGATGAAAATAGATTTCAATATTCTTTAAACAGTTTGTCATTAGATTATTTAGGTGAAATAAAAGCAGAGACAGATTTAAAAGAAGCAGCGGCAGCTCATGGTGTAGATCCAAAAAAAGATATGTGGATGTTACCCGCAGAACATGTTGGATATTATGCAGAACAAGATGCAAGATTAACATTGTTGTTGTGGCAAAGATTTAAACAAGAATTACAATCTCAAAGTTTAACAACTGTTTGGGAGCTTGAAAAAGATTTAATTCCTATACTTATAAAAATGCGTCAACGAGGGGTAAGAGTAGAAGTGGAGTTAGCTGAACAATTACGTAAACAAATGCAGCACCAAGAAAAAGAATTGTTGTTGGCAATACAAAAATTAACAGGACTAGACATAGACATTTGGGCAGCACGCCAAGTTGCCAGAGCTTTTGATAAGATGAAAATAGATTACCCACGTACTGAAAAAACAAAGGAGCCATCATTTACTCAAAACTGGTTGGTTAATTGTAATCATAAGATTGCTAATTTGATTGTACAGGCTCGTGAAGTAAATAAATTTCATAATACGTTCTTATCTTCTATCATGAAATACCAGGTCAATGGAAGGATACATGCAGAAATAAATCAATTAAGATCAGATCTTGGAGGAACTGTATCCGGTCGGCTGTCTATGAGTAACCCAAATTTACAGCAAGTCCCAGCTAGAAACAAAGACTTTGGTCCTAAGATAAGAAGTTTATTTATACCAGAAGAGGGCCAACAATGGGGTAGTTTTGACTATTCGCAACAAGAACCACGCATGACGGTTCATTATGCAGCTAGCATTGGTGATGGTTATGAAGGATCAAATGAATTAGTTACAGCCTATCAAAACAGTCAGGCAGATTTTCATCAAACAGTTGCTGATCTAGTAGGTATTGAAAGAACACAGGCCAAAACAATTGGACTCGGTTTAATGTATGGCATGGGTAAAAATAAATTATCTTTACAATTAGGGTTGTCTAAAGAAGAAGCTCAAGAATTAATAAGTAAGTATAATAAAAAAGTACCATTTGTAAAAATGTTATCAGATAGATGTATGACCACTGCTAGTGAGAAAGGTGTAATCAGAACTAAACGTGGTAGAAAATGTAGATTTGATAAATGGGAGACTAGAGACTTTGGCCTTCATCAAGCTGAAACATATGATAATGCTGTAGCAAAATATGGTAGAGATAATATTAAAAGAGCTTTTACATACAAAGCCTTAAACAGATTAATCCAAGGCTCTTCAGCAGATCAAACAAAACAAGCTATGTTAAATTGTGCACAAGCAGGCCATCTACCTATTTTACAAATACATGATGAGCTTTGTTTTAATATAAAAGATAAAAAACATGCAGAAGAAATAAAAAATATAATGGAGAGTGCTATAGAATTTAAAGTGCCCTCAGTGACAGATTTTAAAATAGGAAGGAGTTGGGGTGGAGCAAAGTGAAATAATGATTGGATGGTGTGCAGGTTTATTTGATGGTGAAGGTAATGTTAACTATGCGCAATATAGAGTTAAAAATAAAAACCATAAAAAATGGAATGTTGCATTAGAAATAGCAATGACAGATCTAGAGACAGTGCAAATGTTTCATAATGTTATAAGAGAGGGAACAATACATCATAAACAAAATAAAGGTTTAGGTAGAAAACCACAATGGAGATGGAGATGTAGCCATCAACAAGCTTTAAGAGTTGCAAAAAAATTAATTAAATATTCAACAGCTAAAAGAGATAAACTTATGAAGATTATAAATCATTATGAGTTTAAAAAGGCGGCAGAATCCCTACGACAAAAGAGTAGTTTTTTTAAATAACTACTGGCCTTTTAAAGTTTTCATAGCATCAACAACACTTTGGTCGTTAATCTTAACTTTAAGGCCTTTTAATTCGATATCGATCCATTTCATATCAGGGGTAACTCTACCCTGTGATAACGCTTGGCTGGCCCACTTCGATTCCAGCTGTAACTTCTTCGATATCAACTCCTGTAGTGACATTGCTGTCTACCTCCTCAAAAGTTATGTAAACTCTATTGCCTAGAAAAAAACCTTCATTCTTGATTTTAACTTGGCCTTCGCTTACTAGTTTTGAAAACTTATTTAATGCATCCTGGTCGTTGTCAGCCTTCAACGTATGGTCTATATAAGACTCTCCGTGACGGGCTTGGATACGATAAGTCTTCATAGGATAGTATAAGATATTTTAAGGGATTCGTCAATATTCCATCCGTCTTTATCAATGGCCATACAATGACCCTCTAGGAAGGTCATAGAGCCCCCAATTTTTGCGATTCTCTCTTTAAATGACCTACCACTCACATTTGATATATGCTTGCATTTATCTAGATCTGAGACGTTTAAATTGACTTGTTGAGCACATTTTTCAGTACCATTTAAGGACCAACAAACAGTGCCAATTAATATATACTTTAGAATCATTCTAAGTTTCTTCTTCCTCTGGGATTACTCCTCGGCAATCAAACTTCATATATATCCCATGCTGATTTACATCACCCTTACCTATTTCAATGGTTTTATCAAGTGATTTTTGATAGCCCGCAATCATACACTCATAGCTTGTTGGGTATAATTCCTCAAAAGAATGAGGCGGTAAACAGGTGCCTTGAACACTACTACACATTACTATTGTTAATAAAAATTTCATTGACTTGTGATTATCTCCCATATATATAAGACTGCATGAAACTAAAAAGCAAATCTATATTATTAAAAGATACCATAGAAAAACTTGACGAACAATTAGCGACAATTCCGACACATGATATTCAGGGTTGTCCTGTAGAGGACTCTATGGATTTCTCTATGTATGTAGATTCACTTGATATCACTATTAGAGATGAGTCAGGTGAAGCTCATAATCCAATAACTAATAAGTTTGCTGAAGCTTTGGTTCATGATGAAATAAAAAACAAACAACAGGAAAACTAAAATGGTAAATCGTATAGTACAGTTATTTGTCGGTAAAACTAGATCGCAAATAAATGAAGCAGTAGACCCTTTATTTGTAAAAATAAATAAGGGCATAGACCAGCTAGGTAATGAAGTAGTAAAACTTAGAGCTGAGAATAAAGAACTAAAAAAACAATTGGGATTAATTGAGTCTGATGAAACCCTGGTGTTAACACCTGATATGGAGGTTAAGGATGGACACAAATAAGTGGAAGTCAATCGCAGTTAGAATTACAGATTACCAGTTATTAAAAGGTATTTGTAAAAATAAATTTAGAGCTCCCGGTGCAATGATATCAAAGTTGATTGATAATCATATTACTTATGAAGCTAAGAAATTAAAAGTTACCCCGGAAGTTTATAAAAAGAAACTATTAAACGGTACCGGTTAACATATGGCCACGCATTCGACATCAGAAATAACTAAGGTCGATTTTAAAAATAAGGGTAAAGAAGATTTTACTGTTGAGTATGACGCTGTTACCAGCACTCTTACATTAAAGGTAAATGGATTTATTCGTAATAAAATAAAAATTAAAAATGCCGAATCAGTATTTGATCGAATGTTGAAACTATGTAAAAAATATTTTTTGAAATTAAGGGAGAGATATGCCGACAATTGAAGAATTAAAAGCTATGGTTACTCAGTTAGAAGCGCAAAAGAAAACATTAAAGTTTTTACTTAAGGCTTCTGGTAAAAGAATACAGACTCTTGAGATTTTAGCCAAGCATAAGATATACGGTAATAAACACTAAATGTAGTATAGACCTAGACCATAGGTACATTATATACTTTACAATTATGAAAAAAATTAATATAGAAGGTGTTAAGGTCATTGACTGTAAAGAATGCACCGGATCAGGCCAAATCTTGGCCCCTGCATCTCTGAAAAAAGCAGCATGTATCTTTTGTAACGGAAAAGGTTCCACGTATCACGGTTCAGATAAAATGGAAGAGCCTACATATCAGGCAGCTTTAAAAATTGTATGGGACTTTATTAATGGCAAAGAAAACGGATGGTATAACTGAACTAACAAAGTGCATGGTCATATGCGCTGGAAAATTAAATAAATCAGAATATAAAAAACTTACCTCAGTAGTATATGCATTATTAAATGGTGTTACCTACCAGTATCCTCATTTTGGTCCAGAATTTTTAAGAGACGCTGAAGATATTAGGAGTGTACATAAAAATGATAAGAATGGAAAAGATAATGTTGTAAGACTTAAACTAATACAAGGTACCGGTGATGTTAACAATTTGTTATAATACTGGAATGGAACACAGTTTAATAAGTGACTTTAATCAATTGCAACAGTTTATCAAAGATGAAAAACTGAATGGCGCAGATATCACTCTAATTATGGATGATATCCATCATCATTGGGAGATCGCATCCTCTTTTAATTGGGCTAATTCAAAGGGATATTATAGTGATCTACTCACCAGACTTATTAAAACTTATGGGCACTAACATAGCATCTGATCTTATTAAAGAAAACCACCAGAATAATGAGCAGAAATTATGGAGACATGTTATTTTAAATGCCATGGAAGATGTTCGTATAAAAAATACGGATAGAAAATCAGCACTCACTAAAATAGATGCACATGAATGGATTAGCGATTCGGAAGAGTTTGATCAGATTTGTTGGTGGGCTGGTTGGGACCCGGAAGAAATAAAAATTAGATATAAAAAAGCTTTAAAAAATTTTGAAATATCTTTTCATTTAAAACATATTAAATGGAAGGAGTATAACGAATTATATCAACGACATCGTAAAGAAAAAAATAAAGAACAAAGGGCCGTGTTAAGAATTGCATTGTTAAGAGCTAGAGGAAATATTGGAAGTACGAAAAATGAATTAATTAGTAATATTTTTTTATCGGTAAAAGTTTAGTCACGGTGGACGAAAAGAGAGCTTTATGAATTTATGTAATCTTTTTAAAGAACACATACTAACGTTATAACTTAAATCTATAATTTTGTAAATTAAAACCCTGGAGCCGAAAGGTAGACCCCAGGGAAATGATAACTAAAAATGGAGTTATTATTATGAAAAACAATAACACTTAATTATTACTGTATGAGAATGTGTTTGTAAACCCTGAGCCAAACTATTAGGAGCAGTAAAACTCAGGGTATCCTATAGGGATATACGTAACATAGTGATATTTCAAGTGATGTCAAGGGTCGTGTATCCTGGCTGTTGCATATTTGCAACACTAGTCACGGGCCACGATTCCTACATACCTAACTACTAGAAATAAAAAAAATAAAAAATTTTATTTGTACGCAAATAGCTAGGAAACTAGGAAAATACTATATAAATCAATAATAATAGAGCAAAACAGACTAGGAAAACACTAGGAAAATTCCTAAACAAACTGGGAAAAGCGTTCCAAAATATTAATAAAAAATAAAAAATAAAAAAAATTTCTAGGGTTGAGGTATTAGAAAAAAATTAAATTATGGTATTGTTGACCTATATGCCAAAGAAAAAGAATCAATTGAAAATGTCTAGTGAGTTAACTGTAAAGCAAAGAAGCTTTGTGGATATCTTAGTAAAAAATTGGGGGAAGATTACAAAGGTAGAAGCAGCCAAACAAGCTGGTTATGAATCAAAACAGGAATATGGCCCTAGAGATATTGCATCCAGATTAATGAATCCGGATTTAAATCCACATGTTGTAAGATACTTCGAAAAACAATATCAAATAGAATTAGATAAAAAAGAAAAAGATAAACTACGTAAGTATAATAGATTTGATCACTTAAGTAAGAGAGCAGAAGAAAAAGGCCAGTTTGGCCATGCAATAAATGCTGAGTTTAGATCTGGTCAAATGGCAGGAATGTTTGTAGATAAAAGAGAAGTAAAGCATGTAGGATTGGAGGGTATGAATCGTGAGCAATTGGAAAGTAGGCTTGCAGAACTCGAAAAAAAAATCGGGGAAGGCAAGAACATCATTGACATTACGCCAGCAAAAATTAATGAGAAGTGATCAGTGGATGAAAGTATTTAATGAAATTCACAATTCACATTTGGTTAATACTTCTATTGGTGTTGTAACAGTAAAGGTGAAGTCTTGAAAATGCATATGGGTTTTTTACAAGTTCCGAAGATACATATGGGTTTTTTACAACTTCCGAAAATACATATGGGTTTATTTTAGTATGAGAAAATTTAAGAAAAAAATTTTAATTCCAAAAAAAATTAAAAATGAAATAGAAAAATATCCTATGGTTTCTATTGAGTGGTTTGATATTTTGAGTAATAGCAGTTGGTCAAGTTTTGATGAATTGAAAAAACAAAAACTACCTACTTGTATTACTAAAGGACATCTTTATTCTCAATCAAAAGGTATAACTAGAGTATTTGGCGATTTCTCACTTGCAGATAATAATACAGATATAGAGAGTATAGGAAACACAACAATTATACCCAATTCTGTAATAATAAAGATTGTAAAAATCTAAATAATCTATATATCCTAAAAATATGGGATTTCTAGCATTTATTGTCAGATTTATGGTGAAATACCCCTATTTATTTATAGGGATATTATTACTACTTATGGTTGCGTGTAATAATAATTGACATATCCCATTAAATTTTATATAAAAAAAATAATGATAACCCACAAACAAAGGAGCAAAAATGGGATTTGACTTAAATGGACTAGCACCTAAAGGTGCTACAATACCAAGACCAACAAGACCTGAACCAGAGATTGTTGGTAAAGATAAATGGAAGTACGACAAAAAAGAACTTGAAGAGTACCATAACAAGTTTGATAAATGGCAAGAGCAATCAGGAACTTATTTTAGAAATAATGTTTGGTGGTGGCGACCTTTAGCTGAATATGTACTTAAATATACAAAGGTAATACCTAACACAAAAAAACATAGAGAGGGTTGGAATACCAATTCTGGTTATCAAGTATCAAACAGATATGCTGAAGAGATTGCTAAACAATTAAAGTTTCTAATTGATACAGGACACACTAAAAAATTTCAGACAGATTATATGAGAGAATTTGTTAAAGCTGAAAAATTTAACAAGGGTGTTCAAAAAGAAATGGACAAGTTGAATAATCTACCAAGAAATAAAGATTTAGCACCTTGCAACTATAACAAAAAAGATAAAAAGGAGTGGGATAGACTTTATGCTAAACAAAAACTAATAGCCTCATATCCTTTTAGTGTAAAAAATGTAGAAGAGTTTATGGACTTCTGTAATAAAAGTGGGGGTTTTGAAATATGCTAACTTTAAATACTTATCTCAAATGGCAGTTTGAACATAAAAAGATACCAAGTGATTTGCTTAAAATGTGTAATGAGCAACATTTTTCTCAAAGTCAAAATAAATGGATATTCAAAGGGGATATGGATATTTGCCATTTATTAAGGAGTTTGAAAAAAGAGTTAAATGTTTATTTGAGTGAACAAATAAAAGAGGAAGAACGACAATCAAGAAAATTAGAAAAGTTTGAAAAATGGTTGGATACTTGCCCAATAGATTATCATACAAGTAGACACCCAAGTAGTGAAATTAAAACTATTAATTTTGAACTTTAAAAAATTTTTGGTTGTTTTTATTGTGTACACAAGAAAAAACAATCTGGGTGTAGAGGATTAACACAGACAACTCTACACCTATAACTTAACAAACAAATAGGAGCAACTATGAGTGGAGTACAAGTAAGAACCCAAGACCATTTAAGGTCAAAGGTAAGAAAAAAGCTAGAACCATTAATAGAAGACCAAAAATTGTTGAATAGACAATTAGTGATGGAAATGGCAGAAAAAGGGTACGTAAAGCTGATTGAAAAAATTGGAGCTAAAAAAGTTATCCAAGATTTGAGAGACGCAGAAGAAACCCATACCAACGCAGTAAGAAAAGCTACTGCCTTTTTTAAAAAAACTGCAAGGACATCAAGGGCATATAATAACTCTCTATCTTATGATTTTACAAGTAGAGATAAAGACACTAAAATCACTGCTGATAAATGTGAAAGTCAATGTAGGACTTGGAGTGAAAACTATGCTGAAAGAGAAGTACAAAAGACTGAACAAGGTAAAGAGTTAAAAAGATTGTTAAGTCTTGAAGAGGCTTGTGATGATATCATTATGGAAGCAACAAGTAGTAATGATTTAACTTCACAACTTAATGACATTTTAAAAGTTGGTGCAGGTATTGAGTGGCATAACTTTAAAGCATTAGGTTATCAACCCAAAGCAAAGGGTAAATAGAATTGGTGCTAGACCAATAGGTAAGCTAGAACCTGTATTTTAGTAATACTAGTTATGCTAAAAGCTAAAGGACTGCAAACCCCCAACATATCAGCGAGAGTTGGTTGGGGGTTTTTTATTTTAGATTGTTGCCTCAAAATTATTTTGTTGATATGTTTGTTGTGTGAAAAAAAAAGAAAGTTTGTTGTGGCAACGCATAAAAAAATTAAATCTAAAAGGTCAAATTTTTCGTTTAGAATCTAATACAATTAATGGTATTCCAGACATTTATTGGTTATTTAAAGCCAAAAGTAAATGGATTGAACTTAAATCTAATACAGGCAACAAAGTAGGACTTTCAAAGTATCAAATCAACTGGCATTTAAAACATTTTCAAAATGGTGGACAATCTTTTATCTTGCGAGAGTGCCTCTCGCAGAAAGAACCCAAAACTTTGGCTTCTTTCCAATTATTCGTGGTTCGTGAACCGAGACACTTGGTTCTAGTTTGTGATGAACCTAAACTGATTGACATTTTTAAAATTATCCAAGACGCATAAACAATTTCTCACGCTTCACGCAGGAACTTCCGAAAACCTATATGGCAAGTTTCGTGTTTCGTTTTCCATTAACAAAGTCCGAAGTTGCTTATGGCAAATTTTTCGTTTTCATTTTAGCATTAACACACGCAGGTATTTCCGAAAATACATATGGCGAATTTTCGCTTTTAGATTTACCATTAACATTGCCCGGATCATGATCACTGGACCAGCGGGCCAGGTCCTGGTAAATAAAAAAAATTTAAATTATATGTTGACTTCTCCCAGCTTATCCCATATGTAACAGTTAACAAACAATGGAGCGTAAAATGAAAAAAAATAAAGTAATAGAATTTGAAGGTAAAAAAATAAAAATACCTTTTGATATCTATGTTGACCCGGCTAAGGCTTTAGAGCTTGAGACGGTTAAGAATCCATACAGCGGAATGAAAGCAATTATACCGGCTTTTGCTGTTGCTGTACTGGATGTAATAAAGGGCTCAGAGTTACTATATAACTCTGGAGATTTTAAAGCAGCTAAAACAATGAATCGGGGGCGTGAATTTTTTCAGAAGTATTTTACTGATGAATATTACACGTTACTAGACTAATGCTGTTAAATTACTATAGTCAGACTAAGATGGCTAAGGGTGAGCCGTTCGGGTATAAAACGGCCATCCTTCACCTGGCCCCGTTTGATCTAAGCTTAAAAAATGTATGTCCTAAAGCTAGCCCGGAATGTGCCGCAGCTTGTTTAAATACTTCAGGCCGTGGCCAGATGGTATCGGTCCAGAATGCAAGAATAAAAAAAACTAATTATTTCTGGAAGAATCGATCCGGGTTTTTATATCAATTGTCAACGGAGATTGAGCAGCTAAAAAAGCGGGCAAGGAATCAGGGTTATAAATTCGCTGTAAGATTAAACGGTACATCGGACCTGGCCTGGCATAAGTTTAAGATGCTGGACGGTCAGAGCGTTTTAGATCTCCATCCAGACGTACAATTTTATGATTATACTAAGGTGATTTCGCATCTAGATCACAAGCTTAAAAACTATCATGTGACCTTTTCAGACTCAGGCCGTAACGATTCGGACTGTAAAAAAGCAATGAAGGCGGGCGCAAATGTTGCCGTAGTATTTCGGGACCAGTTACCCAAACGATGGCAGCGCAAAAAAGTAATTGACGGTGACCGCCATGACTTGAGATTCTTAGATCCTAGGGGCGTGATCATTGGCCTGATTGCTAAAGGGGCTGGACGTAAACAGACAGAAGGGGGTTTTATTCATGGATAATTTTCTGGCCTTCCTGGTCCGGTTGATGGTGTTTTTTCCGTACACGTTTTTATTTATATTATTGATGCTAGTTATAATATGAGAACAAAACACGAACAGTGTTGCAGAAATGCAACACTGTAAAAAAAATAAATTATTATATTGACATCTTATCAAGTCCCATATATATAAGATGCATAACTAAACAAATGGAGGTTATAACAATGACAAAAGCAAGCCAAATAAAAACGGCTCAAGAGTCAATTAAAAAACCGAATAATGTTTTTTATTTTGATTACTCTAGCCGTCAATCATTAGTTAGAGAACAAACAAAAATAATAGGACTAATGAAAGAAGATGCAATTAAAAGATTTAAAGAAAAAAATCTTTTAATCTTCAAGCCGTTTACAGTAGGGACTAAAACTTACAACGGCAACGCTAAAAAGATTGAGCGTGAGAGTGCAAGGGTAGACACTAAAAAACTGAAGGAAAAATACCCAGACATCTACAATGAATGTCTTAAGCCTTCAAGCTCAATTATAATTGAGACTAACTTTGAGATTGTTTAAATGATACCATTTAAATATCTTGGTTATGATGTACAGATTAAGGGGCCAATAAGCCCCTTAACATCTCAAGTCATATTTACTTTTAATAGTGCAACTGATGAGAATAAGCACGTTTTAAAGTTAAATACTGAACAAGATAAATTATATCATAACGTAATTAAAAAGATTAAGAATAGCATAAGAGCAAGATTGCTATACTTACAACAGCAACAGGGCTAAGGCCCGTTATCGCTGGCCCCTGTATCGGGGCCAGCAATCAATAGAGGTACCAAACGAAATCCAAAAATTAAAATATTTTTTTAAAATTTTTTTTGAGATTTTTGTGTTACAGTTACTTAACATTAGTAAACCTTAGCATGACAAATACATGTAGTATCGCTCTAAACGTTATGGTATAAAAAGGGGACCCAGGTCAAAAGAAAAATATGACAGAGCAAGTTAAATTATTAACCACCGATCAATTGCGATTGAGGCTCGAAAAAGTATGGTTACAACATATTAAATTATGTCAAGATAACTTCTTATATTTTGTTCAAGAAGTATGGCCAGATTTTATCTGCCGTAAAGAAAAGGAACCTTCTAAGTGGGGCCATCACCAAATAATAGCTAGTGAGTTTACAAAAATTTCTAAAGATAAAAAAGGTAGGCTTATTGTAAATATGCCACCTCGACATACTAAATCTGAATTTGCTTCAGTATATTTTCCTGCATGGATGATTGGTAAATATCCTAAAATGAAATTAATGCAGGTATCGCATAATGCCGAATTATCTGCTAGATTTGGATCTAAGGTCAGAAACTTAATTGACAGTCCAGAGTATAAACAAATCTTTGGTGATGTTAGATTGAGAGAAGATAGTAAGGCTAAAGGCCGTTGGGAGACAAATCATGGTGGCGAATATTATGCAGCGGGGGTTGGCGGTTCTATCACAGGACGAGGGGCGGATTTACTTATTATCGATGACCCACACACGGAACAAGATTCTTTGTCCGACTCAGCTATGGACAGAACATTTGAATGGTATTTGTCTGGACCAAGACAACGTTTACAACCAGGTGGCTCAATTGTTTTAGTAATGACCCGTTGGGCTGAGGATGACTTAACGGGTAGATTAATAAAATCAGAAGCAGAACCAAAAGCAGATAAATGGAATCACGTTTCATTTCCTGCACTTATTGATGACGATAAACCTGTTTGGCCAGAGTATTGGTCTTTTGAAGAATTAGAAAAGGTTAAAGCGTCATTGTCAGTTAGAAACTGGTCAGCTCAATACATGCAAAACCCAACATCTGAAGAAGGTGCAATTCTTAAAAGGGAATGGTGGGTGCCGTGGGAAGGGAATCTTCCCGTTTTAAAACATGTTATTCAGAGTTACGATACAGCCTTCACGGCTAAACAAACGTCAGACTATTCTGCTATTACAACATGGGGTGTATTTAAACCTGCTGAGGGTGAGCCTGATGCAATAATGTTAATAGATGCAGTTAAAGGTAAATATGAATTTCCAGACTTAAAAGCTATAGCTTTAGAACAATACAAATACTGGGAGCCTGAAACAGTAATCATTGAAGCAAAAGCTAGTGGTCAAAGTTTATTACAAGAATTTAGAAGAATGGGAATACCTGTAGTTGATTATACTCCAGGGAGAGGACAGGATAAACATGCACGGGTCAACGCTTGTGCTCCTATCTTTGAGTCTGGTCAAGTTTTTTATCCAGAAGGTGAGCATTATGCAGAAGAAGTCATAGAAGAATGTGCAGCCTTCCCACACGGTGAAAATGACGATTATGTGGACAGCACTACCCAGGCTATGTTAAGATATCGCCAAGGTTATTTTGTATCAACTTATTCTGACGAGGATGAGATGCTAAAGATGCGAAGTAAAAAATATATATATTACTAAGGAGAACGACATGTCCAAATCAAGAAAACGGCTAAGAAAAGCAGCCATGCTTGGGATTGGTTTGTTAGGAGCAAGTAAGTTGATGGGAATGAAAGCAGACCTGGCATCTAAAGCTCTTAAGGGAGATCAATACGCAAAAGCAAAAAAAGCTTTTACAGCAAACAGAGCTTACAGTGGTGCAAAGCCATTGCTTAAAGATAAAGGCATTGCAGAAGCAGCAGTGACTACTCTTAAAAGATCAGACCTTCCTGCTAAAAGAAATATGAAAAGTATTTTCGTACAAGATGATGGTTCAATCATAAAAGGGTTAAAAAAATATAAAGATAAGAAAGCATTTGCTAGCAGAAACAAACCAAAATACTCAGGAACATTTTTAGAAAAATATGTTCTTGGACCTAGATTAGGTGGTGTAGATAGAAAGCAAAAATTTGCAAAGACATCTACAGCTGAAATGGGATCATTCAAAGGAGGAAAGATGATTAAAGCAAAACAAGGTTACAACGCAAGACTAGACGAGTCTTTAGGTATGAGAAATAAAAAGAAGTCTCAATCATTAAAAGCAAGAAGAGATGAATCAAAAGGTATGGAGAAAGCTATGGGTAAAGGAGCTTACTCTGGTGCATCTACTATGGCTAAAAAAGGTAAGATGATAAAAGCTCGTGGTGGTGTAATGGTTAAAACTAAGCTTAACGGGAATCTATACACAGAGACATTCTAATGGCTGAAATCGATAAGGCATTAACTGTTGAGGAGTCAACTCCAACAGAGACAGAGGAGGTTACTGTTGAGTTAGAAGAAAATACAGATACTGGCGAAACTACAATGGAAGAAGTAGCCGAAGCATCTCAAAGTTTTTTTGCTAACTTAGCTGATGACATGGATGAACGTACGCTTAAACGTATGGCATCAACACTTATCGATGATTACAAAAAAGATAAAGTTTCTAGAAAAGATTGGGAAACTTCTTATTCTCAATCTCTAGATCTATTAGGTTTTAAATACATGGATGCAACTCGACCATTTAGAGGTGCATCCACTGTAACTCACCCCTTATTAGCTGAAGGTGTAACACAGTTTCAAGCACAAGCTTATAAAGAATTATTACCAGCAAGTGGTCCAGTAAGATGTAAAGTTGTTGGACTAGAAGATCCTCAAACAAATAATCAAGCATCAAGAGTACAGGATTACATGAACTACATGCTCATGGATCAGATGGAGGAATACGTTCCAGAGTTTGACAGTATGTTATTCTATTTAGCTTTGGCTGGATCCGCATTTAAAAAAGTTTATTACGATGAAATTATGCAAAGGGCTGTATCTAAGTTTATACCGGCTGAAGATATTGTAGTTCCTTATTATACAAATGATTTAACAGAATGTGAAAGAATCACTCACATTATAAGAATGAGTGAAAATGAAATATTAAAAAAACAAGCAGCTGGATTTTATAGAGATGTAGAACTCAAAGCTGTTCAACCAGATAGAACACAACTACAAAAAAAGTATGAAGAGATAGAAGGTGTTACTCCAACTGGTGATTATAGAAATAATTATACAATATTAGAAATGCACATTGATCTTAACTTAGAAGATTTTGAAGTAGAGCAACCAGGCAAATCTATCAAGGTTCCTTACATTGTAACAATAGATGAAGGTTCACAAGAAGTATTATCTATTTATAGAAACTATGAAATGAATGATCCTGTACAAAAAAGAAAAGATTATTTTGTACATTTTAAATTCTTACCTGGTCTAGGTTTTTATGGATTAGGATTAACTCACATGATTGGTGGCTTATCAAAATCAGCTACACAAACTTTAAGACAATTAATAGATGCTGGTACTCTTGCAAATTTACCTGCTGGATTTAAATCTAGAGGTATTAGAATAAGAGATGACGAGCAACCATATCAACCTGGTGAGTTTAGAGATGTTGATGCCCCTGGTGGAAACATTAAGGACCAATTTCAAATTCTCCCTTTTAAAGAGCCGTCAGCTACATTATATCAATTGCTTGGTTTTGTAGTCAATGCTGGACAAAAATTTGCTGCAATTACTAATTTTGATACTGGTAATGATACACAGAATAGAGCTGTAGGTTCCACTGTTGCAATGCTGGAACGAGGTTCAAGAGTCATGAGCGCAATACACAAGAGATGCTACAACTCGATGAAAAAAGAATTCAGATTATTATCAAGAGTATTTCAAATTTATTTACCACCAATGTACCCTTATGCAGTTTATGGTGCAGACAGAATTATTAAAGCAGCTGATTTCGATGACCGTGTAGATGTAATACCGGTAGCTGATCCTAATATACATTCACTAGCTCAAAGAGTAACACTAGCAAATGAAAATTTAAAAATCGCTATGTCTAATCCTATGATGCATAATATTAGAGAAGCATACAGAAGAGTTTATGAAGCGTTAGGCACAGAAGATATAGATCAGATATTGATGCCCGAACCACGACCCACGCCTAAAGATCCTGCTTTAGAAAATATGGAAGCAATGAGTTTTAAACCACTTAAAGCTTTTCCAACTCAAGATCATCCGGCTCACATAGCTGCTCACAGAGCTTTTATGTCAACTCGAATGGTCCAGATTAATCCTCAAGTCTATCAAGCTTTACAAGCTCACATCTCTGAGCACGTCTCGCTACAAGCACAAGGTGAGGTTGGTATGATGATTCAACAAGATCCTGCGTTCCAACAAAATATGCAGAATGATCCTCAAGGTGCAGAAGTACAAATGCAGGCCATGATAGCAGCAAGGATTGCAGAGTTAACAACAGAGCTTGCTCAGTCAGAGCAAATGGGTTCTCAACAAGATCCTATAGTTGCATTGAAACAAAGAGAATTAGATATTAAAGCTTTAGATCTTCAGAGAAAATCAGAACAAGATATGATGTCCAATGATATTCGTGAAGAAGAAATAGCAGAGAGAATGGATATTGAAAAAATGAAACTTGAGAATAATGAAGATCAAGCTGCTGAAAGAATTAGGATTGCGGAAACTAAATTAAAACAATCAAGAGATATAGCTGAGTCTAGATTACAAGTTGAAAGAATGAAAAGAACAGCTGAGGATAGAAGAACAAAAGAACGAGGTAAGAAAAAATAATGCCATTTAGATCTGAAAAACAAAGAAGATATATGTATGCTAATGAACCTGATATAGCAAAGAAGTGGTCTAAGAAATATGGTAATAAAATTAAAAAACTTAGAGGCGGAGGAATGGATGCTTCTCAAGATGATTTTGGTGGGGGCAAAACTGGAAACACTAGTGGAGGTAGAACTGACTCTTATCTAGGAGGTAAAACCTCAACTACAGCTGACTATGGTTATGGACCAGGAGTAACTAAAAACCCAAATCCAGGTCAAAGAGGAAATTTATATAGTGGACCAAAAGGTAAAACAACTGATACCAAAAGAAATAAATTTGTAAACACAGTTTTCAAACCAACACCTTTTGTTACTGTAAACCTAATGAAGAATTTAGTATTCGATCCCTTAACAAAAAAATCTAGAACTAAAAAAGCTAGAAAGAAAGGATTAACAAGAGAATACTATGCAACTCGAAATAAACCTTTAGACGTAATGAGTAAAAAAGGAGTAGATTATTTAACAGAGGCTGGAGTAATAAGTAAAACAAAAACTACAAATAATAAAGGTGGTGATGGTAAAACATTATGTCCTGACGGAACTGAGCCACCATGTAAAGTCACTACTGCGAAAGCTCAACCTGCTCAACCAGCACCAGGCTCATCAAAAAAATCAGACTTTTTAAAAGATTTTATTTTTTATCCTTTTAACAAAGGAGGGGGTGTACCTTATGGGCCACCACCTGAAAGAGGTCCTAACCCACAAGTACCTCCGGTGAAACTAAGAAATGGCAACTTAACAAAAAAATATAAAATGTCTTGTCCACATAGACCTGATGGAATTAGAGGAGTGGGTAAAGCTATTCGTGGACATAAATTTACAGGAGTTAAATAATGTGGTTAAGCGCAATTAAATTAGCCGTCTCTGCTGGAAGTAAAATATATGCTAACAAGCAAAAAACAAAGATGGCAATGTCTGATGCACAATTAATGCATGCAGAACGTATGGCCCGGGGTGAGGAAT
>CENS01017849.1_pt1 | contig 24524 bp, 36 predicted proteins | sample 530201 | NCBI WGS metagenome assembly CENS01 (sample SAMEA2619747, study PRJEB7988) | marine metagenome | biome: marine biome (ENVO:00000447); feature: surface water layer (ENVO:00002042); material: "saline water (ENVO:00002010), including plankton (ENVO:xxxxxxxx)" | depth 5 m | reverse complement strand
TCTTTCAATGAGTTCTGGAGTTAGGGCAGGATTTAGGCTTAACTCCTTTATATTCCACTCGCCAATATGGTTTTCATAAACGGTTTTCATTTCAATTCTTCCTACAAGAGCCTTGAGCATAAGGTTTTGGACCTACATAAGTATAGCCTTTCCAACAAGGACCTTGAGTTCCTATTTTATATTCTGCTCTATATTTTGCAACTTTTTTGGCAATATCTTTAGGTTGTTTGGAAAACTGCTTACCTGCTTTTTTAGCCTGTCTTTTAGCGGCAGAGGTTCTTTTATATTCTTTATCAGTTAATGCCTTAATTGCCTTTTCTGGAAGATATCTTTCTCCCGTTACAGAGGATTTCTTACCCGATTTAGTTCTCCATTTTTGGTCTCCCCAATCCTTTAAATCCTTTTGAGCCTTGGTTCTTTTTGAAGACTTATATGGCTTTTTACCTTTCTTCTTCATAGCGGCTTCATACTCCTTTGTTAATAATTGAGATTTTCTGGCAGACCATTGACCTGATTTAGTTCCATGCGTATCTCTTTTTTTAATGCTTTTTAACAATTTTAGCCTTACTTTAGCACCTTCTTTACCATATGTCTTTTCATATTTCTTTAATTTAGCGGCATCAGATTCTGCATTAAATGAATCCAAACTTTTATTATTACCGATTAAAACAAATACTGCTACCCCTGTTAATAAAAAAGGAATTTTTTTATCAATGTTCATGACCGCCACCTCTTGGGTCATCTGGCTTAGTTTTAAGATATGCCGCAGGAGGTAAGTAAATAACAGGTCCATCAGGGTCGTTTGTGTAAGAAGCCCTAATTAAAGTTAAATCTCCTTCTTCATAAACGAATTTCAATTCAATAGAACCTTCAACATACCTCACTCTTTCTTCTTTCATATCGTCTCCCAAATCCTGCATTCCTTGCGATTCTCCACCATAAACTCCATCGTGGAGGAATTGAATGCAGAAAGCAGTAAGTTTATCAAGTTCTTCAATTAAATGGTCAATTTCATCATGTTCTTCATGATTAAAGACTTCTGTTTCTAAAAAAAAATCTTCACTTTCCCATTTTTCGCCAAAGCCTTTTCCGAATTTTGGCTCATCATCCACATCATCAATGTCCATCATTTCAATAAAATTGATGTAATCTCCTGCAAGCACATTTGAAACCAAAGAGTTTCTAAGCAAAACAATCACTTGACCAAAGATTTTACTTCTTTTTCCTTCATCGTAATAATGCTCAAGAGCCCCTGTTCCATAAGCAGATAATTCATATCCTGCAATATTTCTCGCAGTTTTTCTTACACCTTCGGGATTACTTTTAGAATGATACCATCCTAACTGCCCGTTTTGGCTTTCTTTCATGAAATGATTGATTAAAGTCCAACCTAACTTATTGATTTCATAAGGTCTGGCACAAACTCTACAATCTTCTGTAAATGCATCATATTCTTGACCCTCTTCTTCATCTTCTTCATCGTCATCATCGGCTCTGAAATAATCTTCATCTACCTTTTGATTAAATAAATCATCTTTGACCCTCCTTCTCCTTCTTCTGGAAGGTCTTGCGAAGTCATCATCTGAAGGTCTGGTGGGCTTCAAAGGCATAGGATGGTCGTCTTGTCTTCTATCCATGACTAATGCTCCAATAAGCAAAAGTGGAACTGCTACAAGACCTACATCTTTTAAATTAAATGAAGCCATAGTCAAGAATTAACTTTTTGATACTTAAAACCTTTCATCTCTTAAATTATACTCAAAGTCAATTTCCAGAGGTCCTGAGGGAGGATAAGCCAAGGGTTCATCTTTAACAAAAAAGATTTGGAATAAGCCTGTTGCTACTCTATCACCCATATTAGGGACTGAAATTAACCCTAATTCTCTCATCATGTGATTATCATCAATTCCGTAATTAACATAATCATATAACTTGACTTGATATCTACTTAAAATATTCTCAAGAGGTGTAACCAACATATTTCCATCTGCATCAACTCTGCCCTCAGTAATTGCATCTGCTAACACATCATCGTTGCCTAAAAACCTCTCAGCCAAAACCTCATTCACTTGAATAGGAATTTCCAGAATATCTCTCAAATAGGATACAATCTCATCTTTATAGAATTCTCCGACTTCTTCTTCGGGCAAGGTGCTTTGAAATTCATCAAAATCAATTTGCCACCAAATATCTGGTGCATCAGGAGACCTAATAGAACCATCATCTTCAATATGTTGTCCTTGGATTCCTCCATCCAAACCTACGATGTGTCCGTAAAGAACCATGCTATGTGTGTAAAGAGGATAAGCATTCAATTTCCAGAATACTCCCTCTTTAACAATAATTGGATTTCCATCAACCGTTTGCCTTGCCATTGTTCTAACTGTTGTCTTAGCCATTTTTGCAGACTTGGTTGCAGAATTGCCTTGAGACATATAAGTAATAAAATCAATCATTTTTTCAGCAGTTGATTTAATAATGGTTAGTTTTCCTTTTTCCATTTTGGTTCTAATTCCTAAAAGTTTCATAACTTTGTGAATAGTCCTTCTGGAAGTTTTAGCAATCTGTGCGGCTTTCATAATTCCTAATTGGTCATCAATCATCATTTTAATGGCTAATAAAGCCCTTTGTTGTGCCGCAGGATTGATAGCCATACTGTAAATGAATCTAAACACCTATTTAATGCTATCTTTATTTGAACAAAGAACTAATGTCATCCCAATCATCCTTTTTAACTTTTTTTTTCTCAGGGAAAGGAGTTTCCCAAAAATTCATAAATGGATATTGTTGAATTGGAAGAATAAAGAATCCTTTAGGAATGTAACTCAAAATGCTTCCTCTTATGAATGCTCTGTATAATCTGGTTTTAGGATTATTAAACTCATAAATTGCGTTAATTATCATTACATCATCAATTTCTGCCAGCCCGCTATGCGTATCTTCCCACACAGGTTCAAAATTAAAAAGCAAACTTACTTTTTTTGCCCACTTTTGAACATCCTCCTTAAAAACTGTTTCAGGATTCCTTTTCCATGCACAGCAAAATAATGTTAAATCAAAAGCCGTAGTTTTAGTATTTTTTAAATAAAAATCGCTTCCAAGATTGTCCTTCATTTCAAAAAAAACGATACTTTCAAATTCTTGCATACTAAACCACTCCTCTTTAAACTCTAACCATACTTGAACATCTCTTAAAATCTCATCAATAAATTTTGGAGGCAACCAAGAATTTAATTTAGGAATCATGTCCAGCAATTTAGGATTAATAATTACTTCTTGAGTTTTCCAATTTATTTTACCCATAATATCACTCTCTTAAAGTTTCTAAAGTCCCCCAATTCATCATCTTGCCTAATTTTAGTGGTTTATGAATATTTATGACTTTTTTACTCAAAAGGGCTGTGATTTGTTGATTTTCTGCAATAGATTTAAAATCACACCAATTATTTAGTTTTACAGTATTTGAATATCTTTGATTATTATCTCTAACATACTCATATTGAGATATAAATTTAGTTCTTTTATTCATATTTATGAAATCATTCCCTTTTTTCATCCCCTCTCCATTATCAATGTGTAATAATTTTGCATAAACTGCAAAGAAAAAACCTTCTTTTCTTTTTTGAATTACCACGATTCCCCAATCATTTCTACCATTTCCATTGCTTCTGATAGTAGGTCCTGAATAATAAGCATAAATTCCTTCTTTTAAATTTCCTGATTTTTCCTGTTCATACAAATTAACCGACTCAGGAATATTTTTTTCGTTTGAATTTCTAATAATTTTATCAAAATAACTTCTAATTCTGTTATTATACAAAAGAGAAGGTTGCAATGAATCTGCATAATAAAGAGGAGCCAATATCTCATCTTTACTCTTCATAACTTAAAAATAAAGGTTTTGCTACTTAAAATCTTTCATCACAAATTCCTACTTTACCGAGGTTGTGTGAAATTAAATTATGTAGTTTAAAAGACCCATCTGGATTCACAACAACTCCTTTGCAGAATAAGGCAAAGTATGTTTTTTCAAACACATATTCCATCATGGCTTCAACAGGGTCTTCTCCCCTATCTTCCCAAGCACCATGAATTATTTTAAGAACTTCAAACCTTTGGTCCCAAGGCAACTGAGTAATTCCTTCAACAAATCTTGGATAATAAGCAGACCTAAGATACTGCCAAGTTTCCAATGCCTCAATCGTTTCATTGGACAAATTGCTCACCTCCTTCAACTTTTCCAATCCAATCTTCATTTACAATCATCGGACCATCATCAAATTTCGTGATTGCACCGCTTCTAATTAAAATATCTAATTGATTATTTGTCATTTTAACATGGGATTTCAATTCTTTAATGTTATCTGCCATTGGACACTTTGCAACTAATTGCTTGTAAATCTCAATGATTTCAGGCGTAATTCCTTCAATCATAGCCGTAAGTGGGAATTCTTCTGTAAGAGTTTGAAGGCTTAATTCAAAAATATCTCTTGCTTCACAAAGATGATGCCATGTAATTCTTTCATCTCCTTGCAATCTCGCAAAAGCCCTTACCAGATTAGCGAATTCTTGATATTTTCTATTATCTGTAGCCGTTCTAATGCAGAAGGCATTTTGAAACTGAGGTCTTGCTTCAATTTCATCATAAGTGCTATTGATTCTGGGAATATAATCTCTAAGCAAAGGCTTCATTTTTGAAACATATCTTAAATACTCTCTAAAGAATGCCCTCCATACTTCAAGACTTTCCTTCACAGATTCTCTTTTGAAGTCTCCATCCATTGAAGAAATAATCGCATTTCTAATTTCTTGAACTGCAGAGCCTCCGCTTAAAGAAAGTTGTGTGAAAATAAGGGTCAATCTTGAAATAATTTGAAAGGTGTATTGACCAAAAGCATCAAGCATGACTTTTTTATCGTGTTTATCTTCATCATAATAATGAGGAGGATTGCCCATAAACATCAAATTAAGAACTGTTTGTCTTTGAACATCTAAAGCCCCTTTCTGCATTTCAATTTTTCCATTTGCCATCATGTTCATTAATTCACCAAAGGTATCATCATTCCATGTTTGAAATTCAGAAACGGCTACTCTTTCATGATTCATTTTAGGAAGCAATCCAATTTCAATAGCATTCAAATCATCTCCAGACATTGCACCGAACAATCCCGGAATTGTAGCCATTTTTCCAGAACCTGCCATTCTACAAGGAACTAACTTTTGAATTACATTCTCAACCAAATGGTCTTTTCCTTCTCCGTGTGAAGAAACAATGCCTATGTGAATCATATCTTGCTTTTGTAGAGGATTCATACAATAAAGCAATACGGCTTTTTTCAAGAAATCTTTAGCAAACAATTCAGCCCAAAGAGTATCATCTCTCATCATTAATTCCATAGGTGTAGTATTATGCTTTTTGCATAACGATTTAAACATAGTGAATTGCTCATTGGTCAATTGTGATTCTTTCAATCCTTCATCAATCTTTACTTCAGAACAAAGCCAAACTCTTTTCTTTCCATGATTAATAAATTTTCCCTTTAACTCAACTCTTTTACCTTGTTTTTGGCTTTTCGTTAAAATCTTAAGAAAGTTTGCCATCTCTTCTTTTTCCATAGCCCCTTCTAAATACGCTTCTTCAGCATTATGAACTACACAAGGAATAGAATACTCCCCATCGGAAACTGTGAAATCAATTATCAGCCTTCCGCCACCTGCTTTTTCATTAACAATGCCTTTGGTATCAATCTTAATACAGAATCCAGAACCTTCTACTTCATCTGCGAAAAGCATTTGATTATACACTTCTTCCAAAGAAGTAGAGATTACTTCAAAACTGTTTGAGCATGATTTAACATACTCATACAACTCTTTAGCAATAGGCTCCATGCTCACCCATCATCATGATACCTATATAAAAATGACCTGCACGATTAGAGGAGGTTTTAAGTATCGGAATGAGAAGTATCTGGGGGTAAGAGGGCTTTATTATGTCAAAGGTGCATTTTGATTCTTTTGAAAAATTAAGGAGAATGAACTTTATGAATTGGGAAAATGTTGAGCCTTAGGAGGGTGGAAAATGAGTAAAATTGTAATACCTGAAAAAGAAGGATTACTTATAGAATTGATTGAAAGATATTGTGAAAAGAAATTTTTAATTGATTTGCAAAGTGATAAATTTCCTTTTTTAGATTATTATTCTTTGGATACAAAAAAAATTACTGAGGATATTGAAAGAATATCTTCTAATGGTGTTGATTTTATAACTTTTATGATTCAATTGAACAGAAAGGATGCTGGCATCCCTTACCTTTCATATAAGATATCTCCTTCTGGAGAAGTAAGTTTAAATGGAATTTTGACTGTTCCTTCAACTTCTTGTAATGATAGGCAAGGTTTGATTTTGAGATATGAAGCGATTACGGTAACAAATCCAAGAAAGGAATATCCTGATTTCTCTATTTCTTACAAGGGTTTACAGAATTGGAGAAACAACTTTGAGCCGAGATTTAGGTTTAGACTAAGTAGAAATTACAGGTCATTAGGATTTTCTTGTCTTGATGGAGAACCTCCTCTTGAAATAGATGTCATAATGGGTTTTTCTTATGTTTTTGCCTCTCTTCATGAAATGATACCTTCCAAAGTATCAGAATCTGTTTTTTTGAATAAAAAATTCTTAGATGAAGGTTATCAATATAAAATTATAAAATTGTCTGATTTCTTAAACTTAAATAAAACTAAATTCCTCAATTGGGATTCTAATCCTTTCCAGAAAAATTAGACCTATATAAATATTCGGATAAAAGCCGAAAAAAACTAAATTAAAATGAAAAATCCAATTGGAAATTTAAAAATGAAGACCCGAATCCCGCAGGATTGGGGTTAGATGAAACTATCCGAAAAGACCTTTAGCCTATTCAAGCCTCAGTTGCTTCAGGAGCATCCTCGTATTGGTCTTCTGGAACAGGTGGAACCGTTAGAGCATCTCCGTGAGAGAGAAGTTGACAGGAGAATCTGTTATACTTCCTACCGTTCTTACCGAGAACCTTGTGCCTTAGGAACTTAATTTCCATAGGGAAAGAAGCACCTTCATCAGAGGCTCCACTTAGGAAAGCCTTTAGGTGTTCTTGCTCATAGCCTGTTAGCCAGAGAGTCATTCTCCTGCCTTCTGGACTGATGAGTCTGGTAGCGGTGGATTCACCATATTGACCTTCAATACCGGAGGTATATCCTTCAAGGATGTAGCCAGAGTGAATCTCGCTGTATCCAGATTCGTCATCAATTGCAACAACGAGTCTGTCCCTGTTAATATACCTTGGGGTGGTCTTGCTACCTGCTTGTGCTTCTACTTCCGCAAGGAAGTTCTCAATTTCGTTCATATCTACCATATTTTTAACCTCATACCCTTTCATTGTTCTTCGGGCAAAATATAATGTGTATGGAGACCTATATAAAGGGTTTGTTTAGAACTTTTTATTAAATACAGTAAGCGTAATAGTAGTATATTCATCTCCGATTAAATCCGTGAGTGTTAAGATAGTAGTTGTATTTCTATACCAAGGTTTATTTTTGATAAACTCTCTTCTTTCTTTTAACCAATTTTGAAGATTATCTTTAGTAATAGATTTCATAATCTCTTTTGCAAATTTTCTGAGATACTCTCCATAGAGGGCATTATAAATATCATCAGGATTGTCTGGGTTAAAATCTACAGAAATAAAGGGAGTTGTAATTCTTCCTCCCCTATAATATACATCAATAGGAAATTGCTCTTCTCCCGAAATTATTTCTTCGCAGTTTTCCAGATTGCCAACAAAATAACCTTCCCAAATTTGCAAAATTTCACCACACATCTCTACGATTTGGTTTTCTAAGAATTTTAAAGGGTCTTCATCAAACGGTTTAAAGACGGCTGGAGATTGATATGATGTGTTTCCCTCATCATTCCAATACTTATAAATGCTATAATATATTTCATCAACAGATTGTTGGGGTTTGAATCCCCAATTCATAAAAGAATCAGTCCTGTCCATAATCCATTGTTATTTTTTTGATATATAAAGTTTTAAGTAGTAATAAATAAAACAAATACTTGCAGGTGGAGAGGAACTTCGGCTCCCTCCCCCCGCCTCTCCCCTGCACCTTTTTAACGAACCTTTTAAGTAGCAAGACGCTAACTTAAAATCATGTCGCTTTGGAAATCTGAATGGTCTAAGTTTACTCCAAAGGCAATTCAAAGAATGAAAACTCATTCCGATAAAACTCATGATGAAAGAGAATGGATGTGCTATGTTTACGATGTAAACGGCGATTATGAACTTGGAGAAGTATCGTATGGAGGAGAATCCAGAATTGAGGTTTCTCCTACTAAAAAGTCTGCTCAAGATAGATTAATGAATGGATATACAGAATCTCAAAGAAAGTGGACTATTCACGGACACCCTCTTAAAGACGGTAAGATTTACACAGGCAGACAATATTTTAGTAGCACAGATATTTGTAGAGAATTCGTAAAATCATACCAAAACGATGAAATGGTTGTGCAGTTCTTGGTGTATCCTCACAAGCAAATTGATACAAACACAGGTCAAGAAGTATTCCATAATAGGTGCAGAATTCTTGTTTTCCCTAACAGAGAAACCTTGATAAAGGCAATGAGAATGTCTAATCCTTCGGTTGACCCTTCAAGAATTACTCCTGAAACGGGGCAAAATCAACAAGTTAAGCAACAAGACGGTTCTATGACTTTGGCTAACAAAGCAGGAGTTGATTGGTTTGCTTTCCAAGAATCTTTGGGTCAATTGGGTTGTATGGGAATTATTGACCTTGAAGGTCCAAAGTCTGGTTCAACCGTATTTAATTCAGAAAACAGGATTAGAATGGGCAATTACGCTGGAATCGCCGCAATTGGAATAATTCTTTACGGGTTGACTAAATTAAGGAAAATTAATATCCAAAGTGCTGAGACAATCCAGATTGTTGATGACCTTGCTTCTTTTTACCATTGATTGCTTGAATAAGTATTTCAACAGGAATTGCTCCATCATCGGCATCAATTACAAGGTCAAACAGACTTTCTGAGGCTTCTGCAACTTCAACCTCACTTGCATGAGTTCTTGCGGCAAGATGTTGTTCCCAATCATCAGGATAGGTTTCTTTAATTCTTTTTTCCTGTAATTCCTCTGAAATATTAATTTTTACCATGAACCAACCTTCTTTTTTAAGATGTTGAACTTCGTTAATATATCTTACATCATCAATTATGCCCCAACCTGATTCGGGTTTGTTATACACCGCATTTAGAGTTGCGTCAATCCACACATTACCTCCAATAAACCTTCTTCCACCGTCTCCAACCTTTTGATACTTTTCTCTGTCTTTATATCCTTCTGGAATATCAAACAAGAAATTAGCAAAATCCTTTACTGATTTAGCGAATGAAAATTTAGAATAAGAAGAAATCTCATTACAAAGTGCTTCGGCAAGGGTTGTTTTACCACTCGCCATTTGACCGCAAATGCCTACATTGACCATGTTTTATACAACAATGCCTACCTATATAAACTTTAAGTATCAAAAGTAATTATTTAAAAATATGAAACTTCCCATACCTGAGATAGGTCCCAACTCTTCAAAAAATATGAGAAGGTTTACAGGAGCCGTAAATCAGATTGATAGGGCAAAGTTTGGAAAAGAGTTTTTAAAAAATTACAAGGAAAGAACCCCTCTTATTAAATCTGATTTTAAAAACCTTTCAAGGAAATGGATATTTGTCATGAATAAAAACGGGAAGGAAAAATATTTGATGTTCATAAATAACGATAAATCTGAATTAAATGAATATGTTAAGGGTTTAGCACCAAAAGGATTTGGTTTGAAGTTATATTATGTTGAATTTTATTATAGTGAAATTGATGTTGGAACGCATTATCAAAATTTGAGATTTGATAGTTCGGATTTTTATTATGATACGATAGATTCTATTTTAACATGGGCTAATGTTTATTCAATAACTTCAATTGATTCCCACCCATTTATGAATTGGACAGAAACGCCTTGGGGGGTGAAATAATGACGAAATATCAAGTAACGGTTTGGGGTGTAATTGAGGATTGGACAAATGATGAGCCCATGTCTAATATACAAGAATATTTTTTAGAATCAATAAAATTTCATTTTGAACAGAATTGGAATTTTCCAATATCAAAACTCAAACTGCAAATTAATCATAAAGGCAAAACAAAAACCAAGAATAAATATGGCAACTCAAATTGCGACATATATGATGTAAGGTTAAATTTTGAAATAGATACTAAGGATTATAAATACAACCATTATTTTCAAGTTGGTTTTACGCCCCAAGAAGTTCAAAGATATTATCACAGATGGGGGCAAGAGAAGTCTGTTAAAAGAGCCATAAAAAATGGTATAAAGGTTTTTAATGTGATGTCATTAAGATATAAACTTGAAAACTGGAAAAAAACTTATGAAGGGAATCCTTTAATGGAATATGATGATTGGGATTCAATAGAATGGGATTATGAACCAGACAAAGATGAAGTTATTTTAACGGGATTCATTAAAAATCAAATGAGATTTGTTTTTACCGATTATGATGGGCAAGATTTCATTGGTGCGAGAGATTTAAATGTTGTCATATCGCCTATTGACAAAAAATGGTTTATGAATTGGAAAACATATCCTTGGAGCATAAATGAAAAATAATCTTTAAGTATCAAGAAGAGAATGAAAAGATATGCCGACTCCTGCACAGATAAGGTCTTACAATAAAATTACCTCCAAGGGTATTGAAAGATATAAGGGTAGCATGAGAGAAAAGGATGAAATTGCAGTTATTATTGGACCGATTGCAAAAACTCTTCCTCCAACAGGGCAGATTGAAAAAAGAGTAGGGATTTACGGAATGTATTGGGTGAGGACTTATAGGAAATCCAGAGGTAAATGGGTTCTTGGCAGATATGATAGGAGTTGTTGGACTCCTGTTGAAGCAGATAAACTTTATAAGCAATTGAAAAAGGTTGCTAAAAGCGTTTATTATGTTCCCTACGGAAATATGTCTACGCAAGGAGACATCATTAGGAAGGATTATGATTTAAGACCTTCAACCAGATAATCAAAGCATATCTTTGATATAGTGTTGCTCAATGTCGTTATTATCAACAAAGAAATACTTATAAGTTTCAATTCCTTTCTCTAATTTTCTCTTTCCACTTTCCAAAAAATCCTCTGAGCAAGTATAAATTCCAATCTCAAAGGTTTTCTTATCAATAACTACAAACTCAAAAGACTTTGCTTCGGGGAACATTTGAAGATAAAGATAGGCTTGAAGGTCGTAGCCAAAAGCATACGCTGATGACTTAAATTTGCTGATATCTCCCGTAGTCTTTAAATCTACAATCTTATCTTTCTTTAGAATATCTGCCTTTGCCCTAAATGGGACTCCGTGAATCATCTTAATTGCAGGAATTTCATATTCAGCATCTTGAAGATAACTTGAAGCCATATCATTTTTTAGCATATGTTCTCTAAGATTCAGAGCCGTATTTTTTTCCTTAATCGTATAAACTTCCTTTCCAGCACCTTCAGCCAAAGCCTCTGCTACTGCAAAATGAAAAGCCTTCGTATTTCTTGACTTTACATCAACAATTTCAACTGCTTCAAATTTCTCAGGTTCAAGAATTGACCAATGAAACATTTTACCATCTCTTAGAGGTTGTGTTTCAACATCTCCTTCTTCTAACTTTTGAAGATAAACCTTTGGAGACTTAAGAATAGTTTTCAAGGAAGAAGAAGAAAGTGCTTGCTTTCCCAGATATCCATAATAGAAATCATCATCCATCATCTTTTCAAGAATTTCTGCTTCGTCATGAACTACTCCGTCAAAAGTAACGATTTGGTCGGTTTCCAATTCTTCTAATGATTCATAACTCATTCAAGCACCCCACATATATTCTTTGGCTCCTTCTACATAACCTGTATGAATAAAGTTAGGGTGGAGATTCATAAATGTTCCGATTTCTCTGGAAGTGGGTTTATTCCTGCCCCATGAATCCCATAGCCTATCTCTTGCTACTCTCGGAGTAATTGTATCATTGAAATCTAAAACAAATTCAATAAGTAGCCTTCCGTGTCTTTCGCTCAATCCCATTTTCTTTGCCATCTTAATCACTCCCAATCGTATTCAGTATTCTTCCACCATTCTTCAGTTCCATAAACTTCTTCCCAATGTTCATCCATTGTATCGCCTCATTATACCCTAACACGCAATAGGTTATAAAGATTACTCTTCTTCTTCATTAAATTGGTTCATATCATCAAGATATAGTGAAAGATGAATTGCAGGAATTCTTCCTTCTGGAACCAACATAGAAATAACATCTTTTGTTTCGTAATAGATAGTATAAATATCGCTCCATGATTGCTCGCTTAACTTCTTCATAATTTAACAACTCCTTAAGACCTATATATAAGTTTCTAAAATTTAATCTTACCTGCTTCAGCATCTTTTTGGAATTGCTCTGCGTCAAAACCATCCCATCTCTTCACGATTTCAATCATCATTTTCAATTGAGGAATAAGTTGGGTTGTATCTACTTCTTGAGACTTTTCAACAGGCTCTCCTTCAAAGTAATAGGTTGAATTTTGAAGATAATGCTTTTTATCAATCATGCTCGTAAGAACAATTCTTGCCTTTTTTGCATTAGATTCCGAATCCAGCATAATCTTCACATTTTCATTTCCAAGGTCTGCAATATTATCTGAACTACTCAATGCTGATTGAATAAATGTTTCTGGATTATTAACCATTAAATCCTCGGCATCTTTCTGCGACATTTGACCGCTTTTAACAATTAAATTCAGAAGGTTGCCAATAGTTAAAACTGAAAGCCTAAGTGGGTTGTCCATAATATTAAACATTACAAGATATAAATCATCTTTATCTTGCTTTCCATTCATTTCAATGTCTGCTGAAACGACAACCGCATAATCTGTTGGATTCAAACCTAACTTAACATTCTTAATTTTCTTCATTTTTAACACACCCGCACCAATAAAATATTCCTTGATTTTGAATGTTGAAACTTGAACTGCAATGTGTGCAGACTCTCCATTCAAACAGAAGGAATTTATCTTTATGACTATTCCATGCAAACTCTTGAGAAACAGGAGTCTTATTATGAATTAGCCTCATAGGTTAAAAATAATTTCCTTCCTATTTAATTGTTTACTGACCTCCGAGTTTCTCAATTTCAAGGTCAAGCATGGCAGAAACCATATTAGAGGTTGCGTCATACAATTCCTCAATTAGAAGAGCCTCACCTCCATTATCTACAGATACTGTAAGATTAGCCTTTGCCCAATGGCTTCTTCCATTAATTTTAACTTCCTTGGTAGGTCCAAGGTTAATTTCAACCTTAGTCCCTTCTGCATTCTGAGTTAAATTTGTAAATGCCTTAATTGCTTCTGTAAGCCTTGTTCTCGCCTCGTTAGCGTCTGGGAGGTCTGGGAGTAGCATCCCAAGGTAAATCGTAGTCCCAGAGCCCGCAGAAAGGCTAATAACGGCATCTTCTTTTTCACAGATGCCGAAATCCACATTAGATTTAGGAGAAGAAACGAAATTTGCATTAGTTAAGTCAAAATAACCTACTTCGCCATCGGGACCTACAATATATACCCTGTGCTTAGAATCTCTTTTCCATTCTTTCGCCTTGTATCCTTCTGCCAATGTTTCAATGTTCATAACTAACCCTTCCCTCAATACCTATATAAATATTGTTTACAATTTAATGTCTAATGCCTTACACATTTCTTTGTATCTGTTTCTGATAGTTACTTCCGTTACTCCTGCCGCATCTGAAACTTCCTTTTGAGTTCTTTCAAACCCTCTCATCTTAGAAGCCAGATAAACTGAAGCCGCCGCAATACCTGTTGGACCTCTTCCTGCCGTCAAATCAATTTGCTCGGCTCTATCAATAATATTGTGTGCTTGAGTAATTACTTCTCTGGGCAATTTCAATACTGAACAAAATCTGTCAATATAATCTTTAGGGTTTGAGGGTTGAACCATAATTCTCAACTCTTTGGCAATCGCTCTAAAAGTCCTTCCGATTTCCTTCCTACCTGTTCTGGAAAATTCACCTACTTCATCAAGAGTTCTTGGAATCTTCCTCATCCTACACGCCGCATAAAGTGAAGCGGCTACTACTCCTTCAATAGACCTTCCTCTTACAAGTTTCTTTTCAACGGCTTTCCTGTAAATATAAGCCGCTTCTTCTCTAACATCTCTGGGCAAACCCATTTGAGCCGCTAACCTTTGCAACTCTCCCAATGCTACTGCAAGATTCCTCTCAGTAGATGATGAAATTCTGGTTCTTTGATGTTGTCTCCTTAGTCTTCTAAACAATTTGTTGTTCATAGAAGAAAGGCTTGAACCTGAGTAATCTGAATTTTTCCATCCAATATCTGTTGTCAATCCCTTATCGTGCAAAAGATTTGTAGTCGGCATACCAGTTCTTTCACCAGATTGTTCTTGAGAGGTATCTTCATAACTTCTCCAATCAGGCCCTTCATCAATAGCCATGTTTGAATAAACAAGACCACAATTCATGCAAACCTCTTCACCAGTTCTGGCATTATGCTCAAATTCTCTTGACTTGCAATCACTACATTGCTTTACTTCTATAATTTCCATATTTAATTCATCATCTTGGAAAGTCATTAAACTCCCTCCAACTTGTCCTATATTTCATACTATATAAGGTTTACTCCTTTATGCTATAAAGGTTAGCCTTTGAACTCCATTCATTTTAATAAAGTAATTCTTTAATTTTTGATTTTTAGATTCAAAAACAACAATCTTTACCTTATCATTTTCAGTAATTTCTGTGATAGTATATTTATTATCCTTCAATTTGTCAGTAGCAGGGTGTGTAATCCAACCACCTTTATTCCATCTTTTATGTTCTACGCCCTTAAAAAAAGACTTTAACTTAGATTTCAATACGACATCTCCTTCTTGAAAATTTTTATTAGGGCAAGTTTTAATATTATGTCCTGAAATACCGCAACCACTACAGACTCTCATTTAATCACCTCAATAATCTGCACCTTCCAGAGCGAAGTGAGGATATTTGGAATCGTAAATGTATCCTTTTAAGCCCCAAAGTTTAACTTGATGGTTGCTTATAGTTGAACTGACGGTTGTTTCTTCAATGATTTGAAACTTATCTGAGAAATTTTTTAGAACCAAAGTAACATCTCTGGCGTGGGGAGATATTCTCCTATAATTTTGCTTAATTCTATATGCAAGTTCTGTGCTACTCATGGCTTGATTCTTAAGAAGTTTCTCAACAAGCCCAATCCATTGATTTTTCTTTGGCATGACTCAAACCTTAACATGATACCTTCTTAAGTGTTTCTAAGGGTTAAACCATTTATCCCAATCGTAATCCGAGCCTTCCATGTCTGCCATATCAGTTTTTTCTGTCTCTTCATCATCTTCTTCCCAATCTTCAAAGTCTTCTTTAGAGGCTTTGTCTCCTTTAGGATAATCATCAAGGAAATCATCAAGGTCATCGTAAGTTTCGTCAGCGATATTCCAAATTCTTTTTAATTCCTTGACGGCTTCTTCATCGGTTAAATCACCATCATCAATTCTAAACAATAATAAATTCTCCTCTTCTGTCAAGGACATCAAATCTTTATTAATTAGTTGTTCAAGTAATGCTTCGTCTGAAGTGGAAGACTTTTCAAAGAGCATATCTAATCCAGCATCTCCTCCAATATCTTCTTCCCAATCCTCATCTTCAATCATAATCTTGTTTGATGCTTTTTCTTTTTCCTTTTCAAACATCATGTCGTCATAATCGCTCCAGCCGACTTTTTCTCTGGTCTTTTTAGAAGGTCTAACCAATGTGCTACCATATCCATAATATCCTTTATTAGAATATTCTACTTCTTCAGGGTTTCTGGCAGTAACTAAGTTTTCCCAATCTACTTTAATTAAGGCATCTCTAAACTCTAAAAGATAATCAATCTCTTGATTTTCTCTGGCTGAGTGTGCATTGTGATAACCTACTGAAAGGTTAGTGCATTCAGGAATAATGGTGTCATAATTTGCAGTATCTGTAAATGAGCCTGTGCTATCTGCTCTATGCCCCATGCTTAGTTCTCTTGCTAAATCTTTAGCAAATTCCTCGGAGCAAGTTCTAACACCTGATTGGTGTGTGATAATACTCCAATCATCTTTTCTGTCAAAAGCAATGGCTCTTTCATAACCTTCAATTAGTTCTGGTGTGGAATTTGCAATATATGATGAGCCTTGACCTCCTACTTCTTCTGCTCTGTGAAAGATATATAAACCGGGAACTCCTGCCTTAATCAATTCCAACATTAACCAAACTCCTGTTCCATCATCTCCTCCGAGACATTGACCACTATCTGTAGTGAATTTTAATTTATCTTGAGTAGGGTCAATGATAACATTTTGTTCAACCCCTGTTCTATGAACTGTATCGGTGTGGCTGGAAAAAAGAGTTTTTGAACCTTCTCCTACCTTAATAATTAGATTTCCTTCTCCAGAACCCTCTTGCCTTCCATAATGAAAACCATCTTTATACATCCCCATTGCTTGCATTTCAGGGGTAAAGAGGTAATTATTAACATAGAACTTCTCCATTTCTGAAGAAGCAGGTCTTCCCATTGACATAATTCTCCTAAGATTTAGGATATCCAACCTTCTTTGGTAGGTCTCCAATTGCTTCTGAGCATTATACGCCATACCTAACAATTATCCTTTTCATATTTAAAGATTATGCCCATCTTTTTTGCCATTCAGTATCAAATTTAGGCAACCTTTTCTTATTTTGGGCTTTGGAATTATTATAATCTGTAATAACTGAACTTCCTCCAGAAGATAGCAAAGCGTCAAAAATCTTTGAAAGTATATCTATTTCTTTAATGATAGTGTCTGTTTTTATTGATTCTTCAAAATTATTTTTTCTGGTTCCATAAATAACCTCGGTTACTATTTCTTCCCAAGTTTTTGTTTCAGATTCAGCCATCTCTTTTGATGAAACTACGATGGCTTTGTGATGGTCAAGAAGGGCGTGAGCAACCGTATCGTAATGACCCATTTCCATCAGATAATTAACCCAATCTTCAAAAACAGGGTTGTTGAAATCTTGTTCTGAAACAATAATTTCATACGCAGTCCCCTTCCAATATGCGATTCCTGCAATTACTGCGGAATCCATGTGTTTTGGAGAATAAGTGACAACAGGTTGGAGTTCAATTGTTTTCCAATTTAGAATTCCATCTTCTTTAATCAAATATCTAATTAAATCTTCACCGCCACAATTATCCATAAAAGATTGCATTTCATACTTAATGTCCATGCCAAGTCCTCTGCTACATACCTATATAAAATAATTGACTACTTAATTGTTTTTCCAAAATTTCCTCGGAATGCCGATTTTCTGATTTTTCATACTTAATTCCGAAGCATTTTTGAATGCATCATGACTCATTGTTAGAATATTGACACTTGGGCCAATTTTCTGTTGAATACACAATTTAACTTTCACGCCCTCTCTGAATTTAATCATCGTTTTCTTAAAATCATCAATTTCAATCCAATAAAACCCTTGGCTAAAATAAGCACCTTGAACCATAATCTCTTTTTCAATAGCCTTTGGTTTTTCAGCCTTAATTTGAGGCTCAATAAATAATTCTTCTCTTAAATCAAAACCGCATACATCACAAGAAGCATAAAGTCCCTTTTCATCCTTTTTATAGGACAATTTAAACTCTAAATCTGCAATGTCTAAAGCCCACTTCCTCTGAACCTTTCCGTATTTATACTCATCGGTTGATGAACATGAAGGACAATAACTGCTATGTGGGACTGCAGATTGGCTATTTCCCTTCTGCATAATATAATATCCAACCTCTTTAGATTCTGGAATTACTTCAAGACCTCTCAGACCTTCACCCTGTTTTGCAAAAGAGTTAGGATATTCCTGCATGATGCTATTATTCAATTACACCTATTTAAATATTGAATATGTTGCCAAGAAAACTCCTCCTCCTGCAAGCATGGCGGCAGTCAATTTTAAAGGAGTGATGAGAGGAGATACCTCTTCGTTGTCATTTCCTCCTCCATTTCCATCATGTCCATTTGAAATTTTTTCTTCTTGATTGATTAAAGTGTATTGAACCGAACCTTCAGGTTTTTTACATTCTTCTCCCCATTCATTTGTTTTGAATTTCATAATATAACTTGAATAAGAATCAATAGGGATACTCAGAGGCATCCCTCCTGAAATTTGATAAGTGCTATCTTTCATAATTCTTTGTGAGCCTTGGAATTTTTGAAGAGTCATCTTTACAGAGTGTTTTTGGATTGCGGAATCTCCCTCAACATCTAAAGTAATAACTATGTTTTTAATAAATGGAGGTGTAGAAAAAAATGACCTTCCGACCCATTTTTGATATTTAACATCAGGTTCTACAGAAATTTTAATTATTTGTTCACAATCTGAGGATTTTAATTTTAATGTTTTAATTTCACTCATTGGTATCACCTACTAAAGACGAAATTAAAATAATTAAACCTGCCCCTCCTAAGACTGTCAGAATAGTATTGAAATTAAGATTCAATCCTCCTATATTAAGGGCAGATTGTTGCTCTGATTCAGGGATTGTTTCTTGACTGATATTTTGGAAAGGGTCGTTTTGAGGATTAATAACTACGCCACTATACATATGTAGATAACCTCCTTCTGGGAATGAGCATCCGTATTTATTTCTACCAATTTGAGCAGAAATTCCTTGAGTCAATTGTTCATGAAGCAACAGAGAAATTTCAACTGCATCAATTGCTAAAATAGCCGTTGAACTTCCGATGGCTACAATTCCCCCTGCTACTGCACCACCTATTCCGAGAGTTCCAATCGTTATGGCTACTACTGTAATTCCTAAAGCAATCCACCCAATTGTATCAATAGATGACTTTAAATATCTTGAAAAATCTGAAGTGGTTAAATCATCATCGTAACCATAAAATAAAGAGATAGTAATAGGTCCTGAAGCCCATACTGATGGGACTTTAACTGAACCTTCATAAATTCCCTCTTCATTAGTAGATTTTAATTCGCTAAAAACCGTTACAAGATATCTGGACATATCAATTCTTTCTGCCAAAGCCGTTTGATACGCTTCAGAATTAGAATTCCAAACTTGAATTTCCTCTTCTGTAGCAGTCGCCATCATTTGATTCATAGTATTGATTAGATAAGTCCAATTTATGGAATTAACAACAAATGTAAATTTGTCTGAGGCAGGTTTTTTAGAATCTGCTCCTGTCTCTACTTTATACCTAATTGTATCTCCAGCATTAATCTCTGTGAAAACATATTGTCCTTTTTCAAGCGTAGGATTTACTCTTTTATTATCTTTATTGACTAAAAACATTTCTGTCTTAAATGAAGTTTTACAAGAGATTGAACCTCCACCCCATTTAGTGGTTGCAGATTTACCTGAGCCTGTTTGCATCCACATTTTATCAAGCCTCCCTCTTAGAAGGCTTAAAGAAATTGAATAAACTGATGGCTCCTACTGCGGCAATACCCATTCCCAAGTAAACTAATCTATCAGAGGCTTCCTTTTGACATTCAGCATCTGTTTCTTCACAATTAAGTCCAAAAAAGTTATTGATAACATCCCCTACTGTAGAAGAAATTACTCCTACGAATGAAATTAATTCCCAAGCAGTATAACCTACTACGGCAAATACTCCCATCCTAAAACTTGTTTTTGAAGAAAAGGGAAATCTAAAATCATTTGCAGTATTTACTGCTTGAACACCTTTAACTGCTCTTGCCTTATTAACATCCACTAATTTAGCACCAGCAGGAATATCATCAATATATTGTCCACCTGTTTTCAGAACAGAACCTGATTCATCAACAAGTCTCCAACCAGCCCCTATTTGCAATTTTCCATTAGTAGTTACGGATTTGCCCATTAACTGCCCTACTTCGTCAAGAGATTTTCCTTGAATTGAAACAAACTCATCACCTGCCTTAGCAGATTTCGTAAAAACGCTTAAGAATGATTCAAATTTACCCATATTTATCACCAAGGATACACGAATGATTGGAACGACATAATTTCTTCATCGTGCGAGTAACTTTCTGCATCTTGTGTTTTGGAACAACTTGCTGGATAAACTGTGAATGCAGATTCCTTTGTTTTTGATTTATCTTTATGACCATCCATATCAATTTTAGAATATATTTTAAATTTAACAGGTTCTTTGATATCCGATAAACTTGCGGTAGAGATAATAATTTTCCTAAAAGACCAATTATCCATATTTACGCTAAAGGGCATATATCCTTTAACTAATGTGGCATTATTTAATGCACTCCCATTGAATAAGTTATAAATTTCATCATTGGATTGAACCTTTAAAGACATGGACATTCCCTCTCCACCTTTTGAAGTTGCAGTTCCCCATGCTTCCCATCCTCCTTTACCAAATGCAGGGTCATAATATCTTTGTTTTAAGGTATAGATGATAATATTTTCTCCAGCCAAATATTTTTGTTTATCAGTATAAATTTTTACATTCAATTTTTCAAGGGCGTGTCCTGCGGCATAAGCATTAGTAACTGTTCCTGTGGTTAAATGCATGACATCGTGAATCTTAGAATTTTGTGATTTAAATCCTGAACAATCAACTTCTGCCAATTCTTCTTGTTCTTGTTGTTGTTGTTGTTGTTCCCTTTCTTGCTCTCTTTGATTTTCCTTTTGTTGTTGGTAATTTTCAGAATCTTCTTGTTTTTCAAATAAGCAAGTTCCATTATCAACCGTAGCATTCGGATTGAAATTAGTAGCATTTGGGAATGTGCAACCCCTTACTGCATCCGTATTAGATGCAGATGCGTTGTTAGAAAGTGCTACTACTGCACCGCCAACCATTAAAACTCCAATTATAATACCTGCGGTCTTCATAACTCTGATAAATTCTTACGACTATTTAAAGATTATTCTTCCCAAAAAGGCATACCTCTTGAAGAAATTTTAAATTCAGGAGTAATAAATGTTAATTCTTGCTCTGCCATAAACGATTGCACAGGAATATCCCAAGGATGTAAGACCTTTGCAATCTCAATTACGCTTAATTCTTTATGTTTTCTTAAAGCCCTTAAATTAGCACCGTTTAAAGGCCAGACGATTTGACCTGTTTTAGGATGGATAGAATACGGACACCTCACGATTCCTTGTCTAAAATTAGGCGACCTATCCTCATTAGCATATGAAACTTCAGCCTCTTCACACAATTTTACTACCTTTTCAGCATACAACTTCCCTATCTTTTTCAAGGGGTCTGTTAAATGTTTCCAATCAGCCAACTTAAAACCAACTGCCTTTTCAGAATCTTCTTTCGTCATATGAACATGGAATCCTTTAGAGCCACTAAACACAACCATTGGTGCGTAGCCGAGAGACTTTAAGTATCTGGCGAGTTTGTCTGCTTTGTGAAATGATTTCATAGGATTAAGGGGGCTATCAAAATCAAATACTAATGTTTTTCCAACCCAAATATCTTCCCAATCAAGTCCTCTTTCTGCACAACCTTCTGGAGTTAGATATTGCTTCCAAATTTCTGCATATTGCTTTCTTGAAAATTGTTTACTTCTAAGAGGTGGTGGCTCCCTGTCCATAGCATTCCAATTAATAATGTTAGAGCCGATGAAAGCACCGATGGAATTATAATCTCTGTTCAAGGTTTTAGTCCAATAATCTACCGAAGCATGACCTGTAACTTTAGTCCTTCTCGCCCAAAAGGGGGCATCACCACTCCTTGGAAATTGAGCCCAAATAGACTCTCTATTTTCCATAACAGATGCAATTCCTTCTTGAACTGCTTTGTTGGAATACCATCTCATAGATAAATAGTAATCGGAACACCCTTATTAACTTAACTTTAAATAGCAGAATAAAAATGAGAAAATATGGACAAGTCAGAATCTTTGAAATTATTAACGACTTGGGTATATCATGTGATGAACAATATTCCTGATTCTGAAATTTATTGGGAGGATAATGTGAGAAGAGGGAAGAAATTGGATGAAAAAACTGATTGGGTTCAACATAGAAGGAACTATACGGGTATAACTAAAGAAGGGTTTTTTGCAGATTCAAAAATCACTTATGCAGGATATATAGACCCTAATAATCCTAATAATAGTTATGTTTTAAGTATTTATCCTTATTTAAAAGATAGGAATAGTGTATATCTGAATTTATCACTTTCAGAATTTATACTAAATCCTCAGACCGCTTGGGAAAGTGCCAAACTATACGAAATTAATCAAGACGGAACATACACTTATGTTTGGGGCGGAAATGAACTTTATGATGTTACTGATTTGGTTCTGGGAAATACTGCAAGATTTAAATTTTTGAATTGGAATGAAACTCCTTTTAAGGTGAAGTAATATGGTAGTTAAGTCAGCAACGAAAAAATGGTTGTTGGATGGAGGTATGCCTGAATTGGAGGCTCTTATTTTGGCTAATGATAGAAGAATTTATGCTTGGCAAATGAATTCACTTTCTCAAAAGGCAATAACTGAAATGAACTACGAAGAGATTGCAGATTTTTTGATTAATCATAGAATATATAAAAATTCTTATCCAAATATGACTCCTGAACTTTATTTAGATTTAGGCGAAAACTTACAAAAAGTCAAAAAATATTGGCTTCAAAAATATGAGGAATATATGTTGGAGAATGAGAACAATATAGGATTGATGCTGGAATATGGGGAATTGATTGATTGGGATGTTGAATACAAACCTTGGAAATTTAATAGAAGGGAATTCATGAATTGGAATGAAAATCCATTTCAAACCAAATAATCTTAATCTCTGTTTGTAATCATTCCCAGAGTTACTGCGGTAGCAATAACTGCAACTTGGAAAAGAGCCAAACCTGCACCTAATGCGAATCCCATCTTTACAGTATCTGTGAATTCTGATTCATACGATTCAGCACCGAACCAATCTTGTTCTTCTTTAGCGTTAAGCATCATAATCAAACAAATTCATTCCGACTATTTAAAGATTATCTTTATATAACAGAATGCAATATTGATAATAGAGCATCATGGATTTAAATTTCTTTTCAGGAATGGATAGAGATGTCTTTGAAAGAGGTCTTAGACCTTTAAAAAAGGGATACATCCCTCAAAAAAACGACCTTGTGATTTCTTTATATTCCAAACATTCAAAAAATAGATTCCATATTTTTACTAATTTTGAAGACGGGACTACTACCGAGGGTTGGGGGATATTTTATGATATATATGATGTCCAATTTAAAAAAACATCGGGAAAGTATGTTTTAACAGGATATATACCCTTTACTGATACAAAATTCAGAGATATAACGAGGAGAGTAGAAGCACATAGTTATCAATTTCCTAATACCTATGAAAATTGGATATGGAACTACGCAGAAACAGAACCCTATATTTGGAAGCAAACCTCATTATATATGAATTGGAACGAAAATCCTTTTGGGGTGAAATAAAGTGGGATTTGCTAAGAGGAGATTGATGGATTTGGGTATGGATAAAAAAACTGCCGAAATTTTAGCGAGAGGGAGGAAATTTTACACACAGACTAAACATGGGAGAAAACCTATTCTACAAACGGATTGGGAGGAGTTATATGATATTTTTATAGCAGGTGCATTTCCAATGGGTTTTGATGTAGATGATTCAATAAAAGAATCTCATAAAAGAGGATTTATGAATCTTCTAAGTGATATGAAAAAAAAATTAATAGAGGAGACGGAGGAATCCGACAGAAGAAAACCTCATCTGGCTCACACGGGTTTAACAATGGAGATGATTCTTAATTGGAATAGGGCTACAGCATCACATGAATTTTTAAATTGGGAGCAAAATCCCTTTGACCAAAAATAAGATACCTTTTCCGTTAATTTAAGATACCCTTTCCGTTAATTTAAGATACCAATTCTGTTAAAGGATACCTTTTCCGTTAGAAGATACCATTTCCGTTAGTTCGTAAAACAAATTGCTTGCGAGGCATGAGATACCAAAACCGTTCAAAGTATACCAAATCCGTTAATTTCCAGAACGCAGAAGAAAAACAGGAGTGATTTTATATACTATGGAGTATTGGATAATATCATGCAAGTAGATAATCATGCATTTGACAGAATGAAACTAAGACTGACCGAAACAGAAAGAAATCAAATTATTAACACAATCTTTCAAAGGTGGAATAGGCTTGAGAATAAAGAAATGAGAGATATTGGAATCGTAGCCATGCCTCTTTCAAAATTCAGAAAAACAGACAATTCTGGTTGGGAAAGTAATGGTGATACTGTAGTAGGAATTGTTAGAAAGGGAATCCTAAAAACAATCATGCTAAGAAGGCTAAATCAGCCAATGACCAACGATGCT
>CENS01021307.1_pt1 | contig 24912 bp, 25 predicted proteins | sample 530201 | NCBI WGS metagenome assembly CENS01 (sample SAMEA2619747, study PRJEB7988) | marine metagenome | biome: marine biome (ENVO:00000447); feature: surface water layer (ENVO:00002042); material: "saline water (ENVO:00002010), including plankton (ENVO:xxxxxxxx)" | depth 5 m | reverse complement strand
CGCTCTCTCTAGATTCCTGCTTGTATTTGGAATAAAACTCCAAAGCTTCCTGTGTGTTAGCGTCCAATGGCTTACCGCTTGACTCAAGTGGGACCTTATATTTGTTTGCCAAATCTTCAAGGTGCTTCTTTGCTTTATATACCTCATCTTTATACGCAATCTTTTTTCTTCTTACATCCTTTTCTTCATCAACCTCTTCATCGTATCCGAAACTTTCAGTGATCAAGTAGTTAATGTCGTCAGGTGATAAGTGAGGTTTGGTCTCTCTATAATACTCATACAATGCAGCAGAATCATCAAGACTAGACACATCTCTTTGTGCCATAATAAAATCTTGCATCGATCTACCAGTCTCTTGTTTAAACTTGAGATATGTTTGAATATCTTCAGAAAGTTCCTGCGACTGCGTTTTTTCTTCATTATTTGTAAGAACTTCATCAATAGAGTTGTACTCTTTTTGATGTCTATCTTTGAGATACTGTAATACAGCTTGCTCATCGATTTCTTTTCCCTGAGCTTTTGGCTCTGGCTCTACATCCTCAGAGCTAACCTCTACTGTTGGCTCTTCTGTAGTATCTTCAGGTTCTGCAGTTCCAGTTTCAGTTGTTGCTGGTTCCACTTCCTCCTGTGTCCCTTGCTCGGTTGTCGCCTCTACCTCTGTAGTTTGCGTCTCTTCCTGAGCAGTTTCTTCTTTTTCGATGGGTTTACCATCATCATCAAGTGGTCTCAACTTCCACCCTAATTCGTTTTCTTCTGCCATTTTAATAAATTTAATTTAACTGTAACTATCTGATTGCAAAGGTACTAACCTTTATTCTCCCATAAGACCTTGAATACCAGACCCTAACGCATCTTGGCCATCAAAATCAATGGGATCTAGATCTTGCTGACGTTGCTGTATCATCTTCGATTGCTGACTTGCTTGCTTTTCAGTTCTCTTATCTTTACGATCTTCCCTGTAAGCTTCTTTACTCATCTGAGTTGCAACATCTACGCCTAGTTTTTTATTCTGGATTTCTCCCTGCTTTTCTAATAATAATAGTTTAGCCTGGAGTTCTTTATCCATTCTGGCTAGTTCAAACTCATTTTTCATTTGCAGTATTTGAGCTTCTAGTTCTAGCCTTCTAGCATCACCTTCTTGCTTCTTAGCTTCTACAGCCATTTGAGCTTCTTGTTGTGCTTGTGCCTGAAGTGTAATATTTTCTTGTTGTTTTTGTTTTTCAAGCTTATCTCTTCTTTTTTTCCTGACCTTTAACAGTTGTGATGCTATCTTTACGTTCTTAATATTTCTAACGTCTATGGCATCATCTATGTCAATCTTTCCAGAAGATAAGGACGCTTGTATGTTTTGTTCTAAAACTTGTTTTTCTTCTTCGTCTGGATGTAACTCTATAAAGATTCCAAAGTCGTGTAAGTGTAACTCCTTTATTTCCTCCATCAGCTCCACACTGTATTTGCCAACTGATTTTACAAAGTCATCTTTGAAGTCAGAGTATTCTAAAAGATCTGCAATCCTATAAGAAACACACTCAGAAAGTCTTTGTGTTGTATGTAGTGCAGACCTAAGCACGTGGCGTGTAGCTGTGTTAGAATTTAGAGCAGCCATTTTTTGCACCCCTACTAAACTTTTAGAGTCTGGAGTACTACCATCCCTAGCTTCATTTAGTCCTGTCACAGACCTAATCATTTCTAAGTTGTAGTTGTATACACTTATAAGGCTAGATATTTTACTATTAGCTCCACTAGATGTAAGTTCTTGTACAGGAATTTTTCCATGATTGAACTCACCCTCTTCCGTATAACTACGCCCAATAACAGAGCCTGTCTGGAAAAACAAGTTAAGTGCTTCTTGTGGATTATATGTATTACCATTTCCTAAATTTATAGATGACAATCCATCAATGTCTAGATAGACACCATCTGGAATCATTTTAGAAGTAACCTGTTGCAGCTTCAAATGATTTAGTTGTATCTGATCTGCAAACGGTATCATTCTCTTAACTAGAGAGTCCACTGCTCCCCTGTACATTTTTGGAGCATTGACAACGAACGGAGCGTAAACCTTCTGAACTGCCGACTTTGGTCTGACCATGTTCTTCATTATCTCCCATTTTAGAATGTAGTGCGTGTTTAGCACAAGTACACCTTCGTACCATACGTCTATTTTTTTAGAAAGTTTCTCAAATCTTGCTTGTTCTGTTTTTGGTGGATCGAATGAGTCGTCTTTCTGTAGAACCTTATCTGTACCGTAGGCGTTTTTCTTCTTTTTATATACGATGTTCTTATCCGTCTTGTAACAAAAATATAGTAATGTCGCAGTGTTGCGATCAAAATTATCAGTGTTGTATCCACCTCTCATGCCTCTATAGACATCTGCCTTAGATGACATCTTAGCTATTTCTTCTAGCTGTGACTGTGTAAGAGATGGATCAATTTTCTTTAGCTCAGTAATATTTACATTCTTTACTTCACCAAAGTAATAACAGTCCTCAAAATTTGGATCTTCAGTAGGACTCCAAATAAGATTAGCAGGATCAACATATTCTAACTTAATACCTTCATGTGTATTAAAAGAATGCTTTACTGCTGATATTCCTAAAGTAACTTGATCGTAATGTACTTTTTTTCTTATATGATCGTAATTATTTGTCTTTAAAACAGACTCTATAGATTTCTCTTTAGCTATTTCTATATCGTCTTTATAATCTGTGATCATATGAAGATCTAGCTCATCATCATTTTCTGGTAAAGTATCTGCTTCATTAGTAAACATTTTACCTCCTAGCAGTTGCTCCATTTCTTCAAAGTCTTCCTTGTTACGCATTTGCGTTTGGACTTTGTTTTTGTAAACTGCTTTTTTATTTGATGATACTGGATCTATCGCTTCTGCACGAATGTCGTACATTCTGTCCTGCATGCCATTCACTACTATATCAACAAACTTAGGTATTATTGGTACTGGTGTCCAGTCTAAGTTTAGGTAAGATATATCACCGTTGATTGCTAATTCGTTCTTGTATTTTTGAACAGATTGTTCACCGAGTGCATATTGTCTTAGTCTATGATAAGAATCCCTGTTGTTGTTGAAACGTGAAGTTCCTGTTTCTTTTCTAAACCACTCCTCCTCAATAGCTCGTCCAACTCTTAGGCCATACTCAGTTGTAGACTTTTCAGCATCTGATGCCAATGTGTTTGGCAGTCCAACAACTTTTCTAGTGTAATTTCCGTTTGCCATAATAAACAGATTATCCCTTTAATATCGTGCTATTTAAGCCAGAGTTATTATACCTTGCAAAGGTAAGGTTTATTTCGTTACTCTTTTTTGGCGGTTTGACTACATACCTTTGCGTTGCCATTATAGCCATCCCAGAACTTACTGTAGCATCAAACTTTGTTCTACTATGTATATCGTAGTTTGCCCAGTCTAACAATGTTCTAGTGAAATACATTTTTCCTATGGAGTCTTCAGAAAAACCTACGTGTTGATTTATATAAGACTCTATCGCTTCTGCGTGTATAGATATAACAGAAGGCGAAGAGGGTATACCACCTAGCTCTCTTTCTGCTTTAGATAAATCTAACTTAGACTTATCTGGTCTAGAAACAGAAAACTTCCTGTATCCTCTGTTCTTTAAATAATACAGTAGTCTAGGTTTGTTGTTTTCTGCAAGTATAGGCATACCATAAAAATGTATGGCCATCAAAACATCTTCAAAAAATAACTCTGCTGTTTGTGGTCTAGATATGTATTCTAAAAAGAACACATTAGATGGTCCATCGAAATTAACTTTAGTTATACCATGAAGTGCACCTTTAGATCCACCACCACCTACTGTTCCTGATATATCATAAGAGTCACAACCAAAAGCTCCAATGTGCTCATTACCAGGAGAAAACAAACCGTTCGACCTGACCACATTATTCCTAAGCTCACGTGGAGGTGTCCAGGTTACATAAAAAGGACCATTCCTATCAGGTGTCCATATAACCTCGCCATCTCTCTTACCGTCTTTCCAAGAAAACCTACCACGTTTCACAACTCGCTGTGCTTCTAGTGAATCGTTATGGTCTATTTGATCATATATCCTTGTAAGATTAAATATGCTGTTTTGTGCCTCATCTCTGAACGCATGACTTTCAGTTCTAGGAAACTGCCTGTAGAATTCATTTAGAGCATCAGGATCCGACTTCAATGCTTCTGCTTCGTTTTCCCAATAGTCTATAACGCCTTGACTTATGTAGTCACCCTGAATATCTGGGATTGGTTTAGATGGAGTCCTGAAAACAGGTTGTCCGTACATGTCTATAAAACCTTCCATGTTCCATTCCATAGGTATAAATAGCTTGTATAAACCGCTCTTAGTCTGACCGTTAGCGTTTCTTTCGACTACATTAGAGTCATCGTAAAGTTGCTTGAAATTTTCTCCACCCTTATCTCTTGCATTGACAGTAGACCCCATCATACACTTACCGACCACTCTACGTCCTAATCGTAAACATGTTTTAGTAACCCTCCAGTTGTTCAATATATTGTCTGGCTTTTCCCATTTACCAGATTCATCGTGTACAAGCAGTGTTAGTTTTTCGCCATCATAAGAGTTGTCTCCTGTGTTTTTCCAGTTAATGGTTGTGTCAAGTCCTGTAAGGTGTTCCCTGTGGTTCCGCTCAATGCTTTTTCTGGTAAGCTTGCTGGCAGGTACTCTATAAGCGAGTTCTGTTTTGGGTTTATCCATCCCATCCTGTATGGGCCTAAAAAAGAAGGGATAGTTGTTTGATATTGGGACGACCTTATCTGTAAACATAGTTTTTGCATCGGCTCCAGATTTGGACAGTATTCCATATCGTGAATCCATAGTAATTGTGGCTTGATGCACGGTCTCTCCTGAAGACATGTAACTAAACCCAGAACGTCTGTTTTTAAGATAGCACATACCATAAGATCTTTGGTCTGCTTTGCAGGCTTCCCAAAAAATAAAAAAGATTCTGTTTGCTTCTCGATATTCAGGTTTTCCAACATCGATTTTTGTCCACTGTAAGTACATGTAGTGAGAGCCAGTAATATAAGTAGAAGCACCGTTATTTTTAAACCAAAAACCATTCTCTCTTCTTTCAAACTCATTCTCGATGTAATCAACCCATGATTCCTTGAATGTATTCGAGAACTCATTCCACTCGAAAACGGTCTTGATATTTCTGAGTTCTTTTGGGTATTCGAACTCTTCCCAATACTGCTCATTCTTTTTAATACTTCTCTTGTAGACAGATCTAGGTGTTTTAGGCAAACCTATCCGCAATCCAGATATCTCGATTACAGATCCAAGCGTACCATCTTTAGATATAACTACAACATCTAACTCCTTGTTATAACCGTATGCAAATTTAGTTTTTTTAGGAATGCTGATTTCTACTGGTTTCCATAGATCAAGATTTTCTAACCCTTGATTCTGCGAAACTTTGGAATCCTTTATCTTTTCCTTTACCTGTTTCAGATTTCTCCTCATCACTGAGCTTTTGTCTTTCGTTTTCTATACGCTGAAGAATTTCAAAAGCATCGAAAATTGCAAGCTTTTTAGTTGCTGCTGCATTCTTCAATCTATCTGCTGCTAAATCATCATCAGGAGAGCCTGTGATTATTTCTTCTTCAGCAACCTTTATAAGCTCTTCTACTGCACGTTCTCCTGCTTCAATGACTCTAAGTATAGTCTCTTCTATTTTGTTTGATTCTGATGCCTTATCCACAGCTCCTGAGCTTCCTTTATCGTTATATGTTTTTTATCTAATTTATCTTTTATAATCTTGTAAGCTTTCTTACAACAATTCGTCATATCATGTGATACTGGACTCGCCATAGCGTTCATCGTGACTAGGCAAGTCATTACTAATAGTTTTTTCATGTCGTTTGTGTGTTTGTGCCATAAGTATGGCGTTAGTTAGTTTGTCGATGCTCTTTTTTATTTCTTTGAGCTCATTTCGAAGTCCGTTAGACTTCACGTTAATTGTGTCTTTACTCATTCAATTATAGTTTTATTTAAGTTATTCGAACGACTTCTCATTCATTTAGAATTTAATACAAATATCCTTATCTCTCATTCTATATAATTTTTCTCCATCTACAACTATTTTGTATTCGCTGTTTTTGGAGAATCCTATTTTTGTTCCAGGAGCAAATTTTTTAGAGTACTTTACAACGCCCACATGCTCCTCTTCTTTTTGATCAGACCTATATAATTTTCCACTCTGAGTATATTCAACAGGAGTGATAAAACTATATTCATTATAAGCCTCCCAATCATCTTTACGTTTATATAAATATACTCTTTCTTTAGGTATTAAATACATACCATCTCTAAAGTATTCATTACTACGTCTTTTGTCACCCTTCATATCATAATACATTCTAAACACATTATGATGCACGACAACTATGTCGCCCTTTTGAAGGTCATTATCAGGTGAAGAAACTACTTCGCCAAGCCTATTTACATAATCAACATCTTCTATAGATGTATTAACTAGGAGCTCTACGTCCCCTACCTTTTCTATGTTATTATATTCACTACCAACAGGCTTGACCAAGACACTATATCTTGGTGTCATAAATCTATATTAAATTCAATTGTTATTGGAATGTTTTTAAATTCTTTCCATTGTAAGACTTCGTTGTCTTTATTTTTTATCCACACAGAATAAGTGTCATTATTTTGCGTTATTTCACTTATAACATATCTACCACCTAAAGTATCATTGCCAACTACATAATGCATTGCATCTTTATAGTTGGCTCCGATGGATATTTTTCTTATGTTCTTCATACACTATGCCTGAGATTCTGACCAAGATACCTTACCAGTAACCTGTACTGGGCTCTGGAAATCAATCCCTGCTGTATCTTGAGGTTGAACCGCTATAGTAAGTAAGTCAGGACCAGATGGGAATACACTATCTCCACCAAGTATCGAGTTACCAAGTTCTAACAGCTCGCTCAAATCAATAGTTGTTGATCCTGCAGAAACCTTTGTTGCTAATATAACAGTTCCTCCTTCAAATGTATCTCCTGAGTTATACTCAATCAACTGTGATAAAGAAGGTGCGTCAACTTTTTCAAACGTCAAGTTCGATGGTTGACAATTTAGAACTACAAATATCTCTAAGTCTCTATTAGATGTCACACCTGCTTCTCTTAATCCAAGCTGCATACGATTCATAATCTCTCTTTCTCCTACATCTCCTGTTAAAGAAGAGTCGACAGATGGAGCCAATCGAACCGATATCATTGGGATTGGTCTAGATAAATCTACTGCTGTTGATTCGCCTATAGTAAAGGTTGTGGATGTTACTATTTGAGGGTAACTAGAACCTGAAGGCAGTGTGCTTGTTGCTGGATATGATGTATAAACTTTAGTGTTCGTCTGTCCTTTTACAAGCTGTGTGATATAAGTTCCTTCTGGCAATGTAGGCGTTGCACTTTCCTGTATATTCATACCAACTTTAAAATCATTAGCATCAGTATTAGCAAAGTCCATAGCGTATACAAAAACCCTTTGTCCATTCAAGGTAATAACTTCAAACGTACTAGCATCTACTGATGGTGCTGAAGAAGAAGCTCCGTTTGTGAAGGCGTGAGGTTTCGAGTTCGCTGTAAATAAATATGCCTTATCATCGTCAAATGTTCCATCCATAATTACAGATGTTCCAAAGTGGAATAAAGTCGGTGCTGCATTCGCTGCAGATCCATTCATGATTTCATATCTACCAGGCAAGTTACCAGATCTAAAGTAAGATTCATCTAGAATGTTATTGTGTATAAACTCATGAACATACTTAACATGACCCTTTCTGTCTTTAAATCCAAATCTTATCTTACCAGCACCGTACCAAGAATAATCAGCATAAGCCATCTGTATTCTATTAACATCTAAGTCGAAACCAGAAGGTCCAGTACCATCGCACTTATCTATATTCCAAGTTGCTTGCGGAGCAACTTCGTCTTGAGTAAGTGTACATTTCACATTAGTTGCATCAACTCCTCTATAAGAAGGCTGAACCACAAATCTAGTATCTGAGGATATCTCTACAACCTTGTAAGATTGACCTCTAATGACCACAAATTTACCTATAGCTAATTGTGTTGTAAATGAAGTTCTAGATCCAGTTACGATCTGAGAGTTTCTAGTCACATTAATAGTCCCTGCCAACTGTAAGGTCGAAGATCTTCTAACGCACGCTAGAGTTTGACCATCATACTGCATAAAGAAACCGTTCTGATCATCAAACATTCCTGCTCTTACAAAAGAGTCATTCCAATTTTTTCTATAATATGTTGGAAAACCAGCAGCTTTTTCTTGATCAGGTGCATTAATCATTTCATACTCGAAAGTAAATGCATCAACTACATTACTAACTGTGAATTCCCCATTATACTCATTAGTACCTACTGAAACTTCTGCTTTTTCAATAACTACCGTATCGCCTGTACTTAAATTATGAGCCTCTTGTGTCTCTATTGAAGCTGTAGTTCCGTTAGATTTTATAAGTATTCTTACAATTCTAGGTGGATTAAAGTTAATAGCAAACGAGTTTTGTATACCCTTACCAGATTGATAACGGAAATACTTTCTAGTTTGTCTTACTATTTTGCTATCAGGAGATGTTCCTGCAGTAATATTAACTCCACCATCAAATGGCAAGTGTATTCCATAACCATCAGGACGTAATATAAGCTCTGTTGGTATCCAATAATCAGCGTTACTAGCGGTATTGGTAGGAGCAATAAATAGTTCTAATTCCGTATTAGTCAATACTCGTGATACAGTAAATTCTTTATTGAAAGTACCATCATTTATATAAACTCTATCAAACCTCTTGAATGTTTTTAAGAATTCAGTACCATTACCAACCACAGAAACGCTTCCATTTTCAATGTTAACTGCACCAGGTCCTTTTTGCGACTTAACAATACTCTCTGATACAAGAGTATGAGGATCAGCAGCAGTTCCACCTACAGTCTGAACTCCAATACTATTACCTTCTTTAGCTAACGTCTCAGATGTTGCAAACTTCAATGCGGTATCTGAAGTTGGTATAGCATAAAGATAATTACCTAACTCTGCTAAATCCGTCTGGAAATAATATGTAGTATCCTGTCTTGGATCGTATTTAATTTTTTCTCCCAACAAGAAGTTATGTGGGTCAGCAAAACTAATCTCTCCTGTCGCAGTATCTACGTTTGCATTATCTATAGTGTAAACTCTAGCAGGTATCTTGATGTCGGAAGATATCTTGAAGGTGTTTGAAGAAGGTATCGAGTTTATTTCATAAATACCATCATAAGCTCCATTTAAAGTGTCTACTTGAAATGTCTGCCCACCAGTACCACCTCCTGATAATATAACGCTTCCAACTCCACCAGTAACTTTAAATCTAATTTCCCACCAATTTGACATACTTCCATGAGCAAAGTTGATCTGAGACGTAGGTTGGAAAGAAACTGATATATCGTTACCATTTAATAAAGATGTTACATTTTTAGAAACAAACGTAGACTCTCTTCTGAATTGATCTGTGTCTTGACCTCCTTGTGCACCAACAAAATACTGATCGCCATCTGAGAATGTTAAAACAACATATTCAAATCTACCACTAAAGTCTCCTCTGTACTCTAGGTCTGTAATAGTAACCTCTGTCGGAGCAGGAGAACCAAACGGTGTAAGAACATCTACATTAACATTATTTTGTGCAAGATTGTTAGCAAAACCAACTGTTGATGTTGTAGCGGTAACAATAGACTCTGAAGTGAGTCCAACATTAAGTCTAACATCATTTACTCTTGTTAAGTTGTATTGATTATTACCAAACGTGGCAGTAAAGTCACCTCCAGAAGTTGCAAAAGATCCAGAACCACTTATGTAGTTGGATGAATCCATATTTCCTCCAGAAGGGTTGGTATTGAAGAAAGTTATTCTAGTTCCTCCTGTAACATCATACCTTTGATAATATTGAACTGCAATTTTCAGTTCAGCAGCTCCTTGTGTTAACGTCAACTCTTTTCCAGCACCATTACCAAAACCTCCATTGTTTATTGAAATTCCTAGATAACTTTCAAATAATGCATAATCAGCAGTGGTTAAAGCTATTTGAATTCTATACTGATTACCAGTAAAAGGATCGGTTGACAGTGAAGGAAATGTATCCCAGTCATCACTATTTGCTGGAGTAGCAAAGTCTGCGAATCCTATCGTATCTGCAGTAGTTAGGTTTGAGGTATCCTGTGCTAGTGTAGCATCTGTTATTACATTAGTTAAACCACCAATTGCAGTACCTTGATCCACAACATTTATTTCGCCATACATTGAAAAGTGATTTCCGCAGGCATAATAAAGAGTGTCAGGAGCACCAGCAGGTACAACAAAAGTAATCGTACCAGCATCTGTTCTAGATCCTGTAACCCCTGATGTATATTCACCAAAGTATGTACCTGAAGCATAGTTGCTGCCATCATCAGTTGTGAAGTAGAATGGGTGTCCTGATGCATCTATCTCAAAAGTGTACGTCAACCCTCTGTATAGTGTAAGTGTTGGTTCAACTTGTTGACCATTTAATCTACCTCCAGAGATTAAGTAATCGCCTGAAGCTAGATTTGTGACATTGAAACTAGTAAATCCACCCTCGTTTAGTCCATCAACTTCATACGTAGCTTGTGAAGTTCCAGTTATCTTATGATCTTGAATATATATGGTGTTAAATAATTCATTTTCTTTAGTATATGATATAGTGTAATCTGAAGGAAACTCCATTATATCATCCGTAAACGGAGTCTCTAAAGCTTCTAGTTTAATAATATTTCCACTAATAACATTAACTTTTGCTCTGAAAGTCTGTGGCATAATTATTCCCTCACCAGTGCTGTCTGCATAAATAAAATGCTCACCAGTAATATTATTATTAGGTGTGCCTTGTTGATTATATGTCGCATCAGGTATTGATACATCTACTTCTGTTAAATCATCTATGCCATGATTTTGAATATATATAGTGTTTCTAGAGTTTGTAAGCTCTCGTGCAAATATGTAGAAAGTTTCACTATTTGAATTTGTTGAATTAGATTCTCCAGTACCTATAGAGAATGTTCCGTCATTACGTGCGTCTGTAATAGGCTGACTGAATAAGTTTCTTATAGTCCCAAATCTGCCTTTTGTACGATTACCCACGTTAGAAGCAAAAGAATCTGCATTATTAGACCAAAAGTTAGAATTTACACGATCTCCATTAAATGCCATTATAAAGCTTGGCTCATCTATTCCTAAACCATATTGATTTGTAGTTAAATCTTTTCCTGAAGAAGGTGAAGATGCGTTTCCTGAAGATGTGTGATTTACATCTATTCTATGATACATCCAACCCCAGTGGTTTTTAACTTGTTGAACTCTTACACCAGTACCTCCGTAAAAATGACTAGCATCAGTATGATTCTGCGCATAACTACCTGTACTATAAAAACTACCACCTCTATAACTCCAACTTCTATACCCTATAAGTCCTGATCTTCCATCTGGAGTGTCTGGACTATTCAAATAAACATAATACCAGTAGTAATACAAACCTGATGTTGCTACACCACCATTATTTAATATAACTGTCTCTGGAGATGACCAGTTCGGAGCATAAGTACTTAGTGCATAATAACTGGTTCTGTTATTAGAGTAAGTATAACCAGAATAAGCTCTAGTACTACTAGTTTGATTGTCATCATAATGCCATCTAGTATATCTATAGTTATTATTTAGAGAGCCATAAGCACCCCATTTAACTACGTTGTAAACTAAACCAAGTCTTGGCTGACCGAAAGTCCAATTCGCTGGAGGAGCAGATAAAGTAGCTATAGTTGATAACCCTCTATCTTTATAAAGTTCAATAGTGTCGCCATCAATAACCGACACATAGTAAACTCCACCATCTTCTAATCCAAAAGAATCTAAATTTTTAAAATTTTCATAAGTATTTCCTCCACTAGAGTAGCTGTCAGTTTCTAGTCTTCTCATTCGTGTTTCAGTGAGAGTAGAATTGATTTGATAATTCCTGTTTACACCATGTTTAATTATGGGTGCATTGTATAGTAGACAAAAATTGTTTTCTAAACCATGAGCTGCCCATGTTATTCTATTAGTTGCAGAATCTATATCACCAGGAATCAAATACTTTGTATAGGTACACTCCCAATCATAAGCTACTGTGCTATTATACTCTGCACCACCTCTAGCAGTGTCTCCAGCTTGAACTTGCTCATTTACAGTAAAGTTTGCTGTAGTGTCAACAAAAGGCCGACCATCACTTGCAGTTCCAGTTGGATCATCTATTCTTAATGTTTTAGGGCCTATTGAATTTCTTACATACAATTTTGTTCCTGCTGAAAATCCATGTGTTGCTTCAGTAGTTACTGTTATCTCACTCTGAGGAGCTTCATCAGTTACAGCTCCATCTGAATTACTAACACTAAGCGCTGCTCCTTCAAAAAACTTAGCTGGTATTATAGTTGTATAAGAACCTGATATCTCTCCTGTAGTTGTTGCAGGTAAATCTATTTCATAGAAAAACGTCAACGCATCTGGAGTTCCAGACACAATAAAAAATCCTTCAGACTGGTAGTCAGTGACACCTTGTACAGAAACAGCGTCTCCAACACTTAACCCATGCGGAGTATTTACTGTAACTTTTATTTGTCTAGAGGTTTGTAGTGACGTAACAGATGTAATCCCTTCGATAGGAATCTCACCACCACTAGCATATAATGTAGGAACATTGTTTACGGTTTGCAATGTCTCCCATTTTGTTGACTGTAATCCGTATTCAAAGTCAGTATCAATTAAGTTCTCTGGGTTAGAAACTCTAAACTTACTTACAGGATCTACAAAGGTTTCTGATGGCTCTATATGAACCTCTGCAGCATCATAAAATACTTGGTAAGAATCTGTATCAGACATATCAGCATCATTTGCGATATCGTAAGTCAATAATAATTGCGAAGAGCTAGATCTTCCATCAACACTCATGGTACCTCCTAGGTTGGCATCATTGAATTGATACACTACCTTGTTAGTGTTGACATTTGTAATTAACAAAAGATTCTCTTTAGGTATGACATCTTGAAATATCAGAGTATTATTAGATCTGTCTACCTCTATCTTCGAAGAATGTAATAGTTTTTTTGCCATCGTTTTTTATTTTATCCGCCTAATGCAATGGCCATGGCTACTGCAAAAGAATTGTAATCCTGTAAGTTTTTGTTCTCCCATGCACTTGTGCTAGAATTGTATTGTAGTATTTGATCGTTCTGAGGACTTCCTACTTGCACGTCACCAAGATCAGGTAAATTAGAAGTTCCTGCTGCTGCTCCTGTTGAGGTAAACGCTACCGATCTAAACAATCCACCCTGTATAATCCTACTATTTGTCGCAGCAGATAAGTCAGTTACAGTGTTCTCTCCAATAACATATCCTAAAAATATTGCTTGAGTAGCTGTATTTGTATCTTCTGTAAAACTTTCCGCATTAATGTTTGTGTTAGCCTCATCTAAACTTTGATATTCATTTCTACCATAGTATGAAATTACAATGTTGGGCGTTCCTGGAAAGTAATACAATCTTTGTGTGGTAAACTTGTTGTTGCCTACTGTTGCAAGAGTTCCAGTACCGTCATCGTAATTTATGAAATCTAGTGCTGTATACCCAGCACCTTGAGCACCATCATCTTTTACAAAACCTCCAGATCCATCCTGATAGTATCTATGTATAGTTACATTTTCTTCTGCTGCGTCAGTAATAAGAGAAGGGTTGTCTTTATCGTTAGCGTAGTTTCTACCTAAAGCAAAAGCAACTCCTGAAGATCTATTAAGTCCTAAGCCTGTTGAATAGGCACTTATAACGTGGCCAGTCTTTTTTAAAGGACCAAATATTCTTGCAAATATTCCAAAGTCAGCTTGATTACCATATGCTGGAGATGGGAAAGTTTTTACAAATCGAACATAACCATCACTATGTATTACAGACCCTAAAACAATTTGTGATTTATACTGAGAATCTGAAAAAGCTCCAGGCTGTTGCTGTATTGTCGAATTAGCATCAACATAAAACCACTGATTTAACTGATCAGGATTCCCTGATTGTAAATTGGAGACTGAAATTTGTTGTGTGTCCCAAGATACTTCTGTAACCTGCGGTGCTGTTCTAGTGCTACTTTTATTTAAGTTTACGATAATACCTTGCCCTGAAGAAACCTCGATAATGCCGGTATTTACTACACTTAGTTCCCCACCATGGAGTAAACCAGTAGTTAAATTATTAGAGTAATAATCTAAGTCATATCTGTAACCATTTTGCTTAAAAGTTAGATGATTATCAGTAGGACTAGTTGAGTACGAATATATTGCTTCTTGATCTTGTGGATCGTGTAATGAAAGGACACCACTAAAATCCACTTTACCAGTTATGTAGGCATCTCCTTTAACTTGAATATCATCTGCACTAGCAGTTCCATCAGTATAATTATGATCTAATCCTGATATAGAAGTTCTCTCTTCATTTGTAATTATATATCCAGATCCTGAGTCACTTATATCTCTTAATTCAGTTGCATCATGTATGGATAGATCTGTTACATCTGTAGGTTTGTTTTGTATAAACGCATCATTTGTTGTGACGCTTTCTGTCCAATCAGCCTGAACATTCACCTCTGCTCCTGCTTCTATAGCATTGAGCTTTGCTAGAAGAAGATCGGTAAAATCATTAGCAGATAATCCTTTGCCTGTAATTTTATCAACTTTAGAGTCTAAAGCTGTTTGCAGACCTGCTATATTACTTATTCCTAAATTTTCTAAAGTATCTCTATTAGCTTCAATGTAATCCACTATTTCTTGAATAGTGTCTAAATCTGTTTCATCACTAGTAAGCAAAGTATTTATAGCATCGACAGCATCTTTTAAAACTTTACCTTGATTTGCAGAGAGAGGCACACCTGCATCTTGTGTAGTGAGATTATCTACAATATCAGCGTGTCTTAATCCGTTCTGATATATCTCATTGTAGTTTGTTCTTTCTATATTAGATATTATTTGCCCTGATCCAGCATCAGTTACATCACCAAACTCTGTTACAGAATCATCACTAAAATCCTGATCATTTATAGCCTGATAGTTTGACAAGAAATAATACGCATTAGGCGACATAGAGCCATTAAAATCTCTAAGTGTTACAGTTAATTTCTTGTAATATGTATTCCAATCTTCTATAGCAGTAACCTCATAAATACCAAAGTTGTTGAGGTTGCCTTGCTCGCTTATTTTTATATAGTTATCTAGAGTTTTTTCTAAGTAGTTAGCTACACCATTACCTTCTGTATCTTTAACATGAAAGTGTATAGAAGTGATTGCGTTAAAAGCTGTAGTAAGAGTATTAGTTCCTGTAACACTCACTATACCTTTACCAGTAGCAGAACTATCCACAGCAGCAAATTGATAAAGAACTCCATCAAATAAGTTGACTAAGTTTTCATCGTTTATTAAGTCTACAAAACTTTGTATGGAATAATTTCTAGTTGCACCAGTTTCACTATCCGTTCCTATCCATTGATCAGATTTACTAACGGTTGTGTCCTGCTGAAACGTACTTATCCTTGGCATAACTGTGGTGTTTGTGCAAAGGTACTAATAAAAACAAAGCGTTTTTACTACCGACCTTGACCACGGTAGGACTTAACGTAGTTTCGACTTGACTTAGAATTAGAAGTCTTAGTCTTTGCATGAACACCTGGTCTTTTAACTTTTGGTTTTTTGATATTTGATACTTGTATAATTTTTGCCATTTCAGTTGTTTAGATAAAATATTAAATAACCTACAATTAGGTTTATATTAAGGATCACTAAGTTCCATTGCTTTGACAACCAAACCTGTGGAGTTAACAGTATGCCTCCAATAATATAGGTCAAGCATCCGATATCACCATAGTTAAGCAGGTATGGAGACATCATTATAAATGTCGATCCCATATAACCCAGTCTTATAGATATTCTTTCTTTAGGCGTAAGCCTCCTGTCCTTGACAAGAGCTCTTAGTAATTTGAAGTTTTTACCCAAAGCCAAGCTTTATTTTCGTTTGGTCTTATAATGATCATTGTTTCATTTCCTACGTAAGAAGCAAGCGAATAGTTGTCATTAACATCAGATCTTGTAATTACAAAGTAATTACCGTCAACAGTAATACGACCCTCGGCCAATATAGATCCATCATTTTCCCTAATAAAAAAAGTTTCGTTTTCTGAATGATAGATGTTTAGTTGATCATTTTGCTCAAAAGAAACCCAAGTGCCATATATGTTACCTGGAAGTTCCTGTCCATATACCGCAGCAGCAAATAGAAATGCAATTAGTGTTCTCATTATTTAGTTTTACCTTTTATTTTTTCAAATGTTCTTAATCCTCCTAATCCTAGCATGCCCATCAAAACTGTAAACAAAGGTTCTGTATCTAGTTCAGGAAACTCGACATGAGGATATATAGTTCTAATAATAGGGAAACCGATAAAGTGGTAAGCAAAAGCCAAGCTACAAACCCAGCCGACACTAGGCCTCCAACCAGCCACAAACATAGAACGATGTTGTGCTTCAACTTCATTTATTTTAGTTTGTAATTCAAGTATTTGATTTGGATCTAATTCTTTTCCTTTTATGGCTTCTCTTAAATCTAACGCAAGTCCACCTATCTTACTTCTTCCAGATGAACCCTTACCCAACAAGCCTAATAGTAACTTTAACATTTTACTTTTCTTCTTTCAAAACAAACTGCGCTCCTACAACAGAAAGTTTAGATATAATTTCTCTTTGCAATTCTATAATCATAGCCTCTAACTGATCATTTCTTTTTTCCATTGTGTCAGCTAATGATTGTAAAGAATCTACTTTATTCTGAAGTTCATTTACCTCGTCTGGATTCTTACCTATGATGGTATAAATTACCACTGATAGGCTCCCTACTATCATACCTATTATAGATACAAATATATCCTTGTTTGACTGTGGTATGTCATTAAATGCCAAAAAAAGCATCAATCCGATTACTAGAGTAAATACTCCAGCGGCTCCAATGTAATGTCTGATTTCCTTGTTTCTCATTTTTGTTGTTTTTACAAGATTTGGTCTTTTTTCTAAATTACTCATATCAGTTCATATTTAGTTTTACCATTGGATTTGACTGCCTTTAAACATCTTAATCTATTTTGATCTTCACTAACGTAGCTGACGTGTATCCAATCAGGATTCTCTTCGTCTCCAAACTCCCATATTAGTTGATCAAAACTCAAATTCTTTTTTATATAATGAAACATCTCGGCATTTGTTTTATACCCATGCACATCATCTAGGTCAATTGCTCTACCTTCGCAATGTTGTGACCGACTACTTCCGCCAATAGCCTTATTCAGCTCTTCACATCTGTAAAAGCTATTGACTCTTATAGGTCCTCCTACCCACTCACGAAGTGGCTGAAATACTTTCCTAGCAACCTGTTCCATATTTGATATAGCGTAATCACTAGGTGTATTATCTATACCCAATCTTTGTGCCGTATTACTCTTTGTCGCCTCCTTTAATGTTATGTTCTTTGATATCATCTGTATGAGGTATATGGTACGGACATTTTTTAGATGCCTTATAATATTCTTTTGCAGGAATTACCCTTTGTGCAAAGTTAGCAGTTTTTAAGAAGTAATTTTGGTCTGGTTCGTAAACGAATTTTAATGGTCCAGACGCACTGTACACACACGCTAAAGGGTATCCTTTGTTTATTTTTATTGTCCTACTTCTAGTTTTGTTTACAAACAAATTTATATTTAGTCCTGTAGACCTATCAGGAAGTATGGGTAAGACTCCTGGTGCGACTATAAGCTCCGTTTGTTGATCCCAGTAGAACGGTTGCATCCAAACCAGATCAAACCTGTGCTGATTAGTCATTATCTGTACTGGTAACTCTACTTTTATATTCATCCAATTAGGATTAAACTCAGCTCCCATTTGATTTCTAGGAGCATCCTCTTCATGTGTATGAGAAATAAATCTGATTAAGTCTCTATCAGTAGTGTATCCTTCCCATCCAGTTGGAGATATATCTAATTCAAAATCACAAGGTGCAGTCATCAGATAAGATTGCTGCCACATATATAAAAAGGAAACACAGGTTTTTACGTTCTTAAAACCATCTATCTCATCGACATCTGGAAAAGATGGAACTTTTTTATACCACTCAGGAAGAGCCTTTCCAGAAGGAATTATAAAGTCTGATAATTTTGTATCAGCATCAGGTATTGTTAGGTGATAGAGGACTTCATGAGTCATTATTCTTTTTATTTGATTTGTGGAGTAGAATCCATTTATGTATTGTATAACCTATAGCAAATAAAGAAAGGGCAACGCTCAGTGCTTGATCCACATCCATTAAATTTATGGTTATGGCAAAACTACTCAACGCCCAAATCTTCAAGTCTACAGCGTCCATTTACTTTTTAGGCTTTCGCCCTGGTCTTTTTTTACCAGAGAATGCTTTTGGAACATCTCCGAGTTGATTACCAACTTCTTTAATAGCAGCACCAACATCAGCTAGTTCACTGCTAAGTCTTTCACTTGTTTCAGCTAGTTCTTTTCTAAGCTCACTAACTTCCGTTTCTAGTGCGTCAGGTATCCAATCACCATCCTCATCTTTTAGATATGATGACTTGATCCATCCTAATTTCTGCAAAGCCATTGCAAGAAAAAATACTGCAAGGAAAAACGCTATTGCAGCTAATACTATAATTCCAACATCTTTCATCCTCTCTTACGCTTTTTAAGTGCCTTGAAGTCAGCACCTGTTATTTTGTTGTGAGGTTTAGCAGCAGATGCGATCTTCATTTGTTTTCCAGATAATTTCTTTTTAGAATGTTTCATGATCTTGATCCTCTTCTTTTTTTAGTTGACTTAGGAACACAGTTAGGAACTTTACGACCATTCTTAGTTTTCATTCCAATAGGCTCGTATCCCTTCCAGCAAGTGTTCTTCATTTTTTTTCGTACCGCCATTATTTCTTAGGTTTAACTTTTGGCTTCTTTTTTTTCTTATGATATGCCATAATATTACTTTTTATATTGTTGATATGGAAACAACTCGTTTAGTTTTTTTCTACGCTCCTCGCAGCCACATGGTCTATTTGCAATCTCAGACATTTTTTTAACTGCCTTTTTGATCCCCATGATTTCCGTTAAGCTAGAAACAGTGTCTCCTAAACCTTGATGAGCCATACTCCTTATTTTTTACAAAGATAACAATATTTTAGTTCGTATATTTGAGGTAAATCAGACATATGTTTAAAGCATTTTATGTAGAGAGAAAACCAAAGAAAACAAAAAAGTATCTTTCTAGAGAAAAAGAAAACAACTATTTAAAGAACTGGCGTGTAGTCAGATATTATATCCAAAAAAAATACGATCTAAATATTAAAGAGCTGGAGATCATTTTATATCTCTACGACATGGGTGTGTTTACAAGAAAAGAATTAAACGATTATGCTAGAATTTGCAGTTGGGGTAACCAAGTGTCTAAGCTTTTAATAGATCGTGACCTTATAAGGCTATGGCGTAAGGGTGAAGCTAGGCAAAAAGACTTGTTTCAATTAACGCAACACGCCAAACTAATTTGCAACCACACTTACAAAAAACTAAACGGTGAGGAGTCTATATCAGAAAACCCTTATCGTAACGAAATATTCAAAGGCAGTACTCAAATAGACAAGGCTTACAAAAAACTAATTAAGAAGATGAATCAGAGTCTTCTTGAAAAATCCTCATAGCCTTTTTTATAAGACTGTAGTCTCTGACAGATGTCATCTCTTTTAGTGCTCTTACTTTTACGGAATCACCACTACTAGTAAGTAACTCGATGTTCTCTAAAAGTATTCTTATCTTTTGTTCTTCTCTTGTCATCTTGTTAAATTCTTTTAGTTTTGATTTCATAGGGTTTGTCATTAACCTGTTTACTGTTGAGGTTGAGCAGTAAAGATACTCAGAAATGCTTTGCGAGGTTATAACTTCTAGTCTATCTCTCAGCATATCCATAGCAGATAATACGTCTATCTCAGTATATATCTTACCTCTTTTTGTAAGTTGTGCTGCTATAGATATTTTTTCTTCTGCAGAAATAATTTTCTCAGGATTAAATACTACACGTCTATATCTTTTACAGTAAGGTGTAGACCGTGTAAAGAATATTTGCCTAAGATAGTGCTCTATTCTCGCCTTACTATAAGTTCTAATACTTAAACCACTGTCTCGTGATCCTAACCAATTAAAGTATCCAAGGAATATAGAATAGTCTACGTCAGGATTTAGGTATAGAAAAACTTCTGAATAATAAGTTAACTCCTGAAACGATCCTACTTTTTTAGATATCCACTTTAGGGAGTGATGTTCTACAGGATCATCATAATAGACAAAGTCACACTCCTGAAAATCATGAGGAGTTTCAAGAGTGAACTTGTCATCGTCAAATTCAAATAAATACACTATAGTTTAATAACGATGTGCTTTTCACTTATAACTTCGTACACATCATCGCCATTAACTCGGAGTCTAGAACTGGCAGCAATGTCATAGTAAACGGAGTCTCCAACGACTAAATCTTCTACCTCATTGCCTACGCTTATGACCTCTGCCAGTTTGTGTCTGACTCCTTTATCTGTAACATCGGTAACAACAAGACCTAGCTTATCAGTCACCTCTTCGTCTTTTCTTTTTAAAAGTACCCAACCACCTAATGCTTTCATTCTGTTTCTTTTGGAAGTTCTCTTTTGTTTGTGACAACGCAATTCGTTTGCAAGAATATCTCTGAAACCGACAAAGCGTTTTTAAAAGCACTAGTAGTAACTTTAGCTGGATCTATTATACCAGCCTTATACATGTCTGTAGTGCTTTTACTTATCACATCATAGCCTGTATGCATTGGCTTGTCTGCAAGTTCTCTCAGAATATTGTCAATATCTACACCAACCTTACCAGAGTTTGACATAATAGTAGCAATAGGTGCAGTTAGGGAGTTGTATAGTATAAATGCAGCAGCGTCATTCTCTGGATCATTTGTAGGTTCCATGTGCTTTTTAAACAAGTCTATACTTGCATGAAACAAAGCAGCTCCTCCTCCTGGAAGGATCCCCTCTTCTAATGCAGCTCTAGTAGCACAAACAGCATCATCAACTCTATCTTTCTTTTCTTTGAGTTCTACCTCAGTATATGCACCTACATATATAGTGGCAACGCCTCCAGCTAAACGAGACAACCTATCTTTATGATGCCAGTTGTTGGGGGTGTCTTCTTTATTTTCAAATATAGACTTTACACGTTCCACTTGTTTTTTTATCTCGTCCATCCTACTTCCGTCAAGGGTAAGTATAGAACTGTTGGATGAGGTTACAACTTTCTTTACACTACCAAGATGACCTACACCCATATTTGTCCAGTCTACACCAGTATCATCAGAAACTACGGTTGCACCTGTCATCACAGCTAAGTCCTCTAATAACTCCAGGCGATTAGTGCCCACTCCCTCAGGAGCCACTACACAGATGTCAAGTGCTCCTCGTAGCTTGTTGTTGTTTATGTTTGCCATTACATTCTGTTCTATATCAGCTACAATAAACAATGGTTTCTTTTGTGTTATTGATGCCTCAAGATAAAATTGAATGTCTGACCATTTCTTTACTTCTTTGTCTGATAGAAGAACAAAAGCATCATCTAGTACGGATAGTCCTTTTTCTCTGTCTGTAATTAAATATTGAGAGGTAAAGCCACGTTTCATTCGTGTACCATCCACGATCTTAACATACGTTTCGTGGTTGGGTGAGTTCTCTATACTGACAGCACCATCTGTGCCCACTTTATTAAATGCGTCTGCTACAACAGTACCTATCTCTGCATCCCAATTTGCAGATATTGTTGCTACAGAGTGTAACTGTTTTTTAGTTACTTTCTTTTTACTCTTCTCCAAGAACGACAATATACCGTTTCCCAAAACACGCATTTTATCTCGTACCACGTTTGCATTAAGGTTCGGTTCATTTTTTGTTTTTTCAACAGCATGTCTAATTATTTCTTGTGCTAGAACTACAGAAGTAGTAGTCCCATCTCCAGCTATCTCACCAGTCTTTACAGAAGCATCTCTAATGATTGATGCACCCATATGTTCTACTGGATGTGATAGGTTAATTGATTTGGCCACAGTCACACCGTCTTTAGTTACGTGTGGCTTTCCAAATTCGTCTTCTATAATTACGGTTTTACCTGCAGCTCCTAGTGTAGTTTTAACTGCATTGGCGAGGGTATTCATCCCCATCACCAAATGGTCCCTGGCTGGTTCGCCAAAGTCCACAAATTTTTCTATAGGCATTTGATTTCAATTAGGTTAAATTTAAAAAGTCGTTGTCATCTCTCCATGATACCTCTATAGATATCAATAGCAAATGTACGCAAAATCCATCAATTTTCCCAGTTTCTTGCTCAGTATATATTTCGAAGCCTGCCATTAAACTGATGGGTGGTTGTATAATAAAATTTATTGTTCTCATTAGTATTTTCCTTGTTTACTTTTGGGTGAACTCTTCGTGGACCCACCTTTTCCTGCCCACAAGGTCTTACAGGCCCAATATCTTGCGGTAAGCTTGTTTGTGGCGGAGGAGCATTTGTGTCGTGCCTTAAAAGATTTACGTGCTGCTGCGGAGTAGTTGTGTCCGTACCCTGATGCACCGAAGTGTATTAACTTCTCCTTGCCATTCTGACAAGCCTTTACCATTTTCTTTTTCCCTGGCCTAGAGCTCCTCCTAGGTTTGTTGCAGGGCATACTACTTTTTTTTGCCATTCTGATATGCTTCTAATAGTCCTCGTTCGTATTCTAGTTGTTTCTCTATCTCCAGAAGTCTATCCTCTAGTTTAGTAATCACAATAATCTTCTCATCCAATCTTTCGTGTACCAGGTGTATCTCATCTTTCAGGGCTGTAAACTCAGCAAAGATTCCGCCTGCTGTAAATACAGCTACGCAGATTGATACTACAAAAGAAAGGTTGTTCTTTATAAATGTATCTGCCACATCTAGTCTTTTGCATGAGTGCCATCACAATAACCTGAAGGGTTAGATGTGTTTCCGCACGCACATGGTTTCGGATCTCTCATTTTAATCTTTGTTCATCATATTATACCAAAAAGAAACTATACATCTTCTAAGTATCTCATAAGCAAATACAATAGCTAATATATCTTGTATCTCCATACGACAAAGTTACCAATTATATACATACAATTATGTGGCGTGTTTTTTTATCATTTAAGTGTCTACTATTATATATAACACTTATTTGATAAACTTTCTTGCCACATTAGATATATAGAGTATATGGGTTATATATTATAATACAACCGAATCTGCTGTGGGAAAATCGATCTGACAAACCCATCCCCCATCAGTAAAATGTAAATCCAGTCAAACTTTTTAGCTTTTTGCATAGCATTGGCTTACCAGTACAACAACTAACTACTACATTCTTGTAATACGTGATCACTTTATTCTATGTTTCACATAATAAGAAAGGCTCACTAACCTCTCCTATCCCCTTCATTAAATCTATTCCTCCTACAGGTGTACTACTACTGGTTAATCCTACTGTTAATCAGGACAATGTAGTGTACCTTTTACCATCAACCTTGTAAATTTCTTACTGAATGCCATTGTTATTCCAATCTACTTCATTACTTTTACAGAGTCAAACAAAAATAATATCACATATGAAAACACAAACTACTGAGTATCAAGGAATTACCATCAAAAACAAGGGTAATTACCAACAAACCAAGAGAGCAATAGACTGGTTAATCAAGCACAACGAGGCTGACAGACTCCGTAACATCGCAGATGGAGAGGGAGACATGAAGGCATTCGACAAGCATGACAGGAGATGCGAGATCACCTATGACAAGTACTTAGAAGCTATCGACTATCTTCCCAATTACCAAGTTAAACTAATTGAAAAATCTAATCTTTACTAAAATGAAACAAACAATGACAATCAAATTAACTGATGCCGAAATTAACAATTACAAAGACCTCATAGCGATCAGGGATCAGATGTTCAAGAATCAACAGGAACTAACCAAACGAATCTCTGAGGAGATAAGAGAAGGTGTATGGCTTTGCCATGCTCATAACTACGGATCACATGGGTATCTTGATCTAAGAATATTCAAACTCAATCCAAATCATACTGAGAACCTAAGATCATTAAATATTACGGAAGATTACTTTGGTGATCACAAGGTCAGCGATTTACTGGAAGAGGGTCTGATCGAAAACTACTGGGATGCCGAATACGAAATCTCTACTAATTTGATTCATTTCATCAAGGATTTAGAATGGGATGGTGAGGATGTTGACCACACGATAGAGAGTCGATTACTGTTGTCTCATGCGTTTGGCGTATTAAGAGATGCAATCGAAACAAGAGAATTATCAATCACATTTTAAATCACATTTATATGACAACTACATTCACAAAAACAGAATTAGCAGAATGGCTATCTATTGCACAAGCAGAGAACAAGGAACTCAAGGCAGACAATTCAATCCTTAAAAGAGAAAACAAAAGGATGCACGAAGAAAGGGATGGTCTTTATAATGACCTCAGAGAAAGGGATGACCTTTTCAATGACCTCAGAGATAGCAGTATCAACGAAAACATAAACAGCGTAGTTTGGTACGCATGGAACTATGACTACAATTTCATAGCAAAATGTTGGGAGAATCAAGGTAGTTTAATCCTACACTTAGAAGATAAGTTTAGCAAGTTAGTAAGGTCAAATGGC
>CENS01007614.1_pt1 | contig 24972 bp, 34 predicted proteins | sample 530201 | NCBI WGS metagenome assembly CENS01 (sample SAMEA2619747, study PRJEB7988) | marine metagenome | biome: marine biome (ENVO:00000447); feature: surface water layer (ENVO:00002042); material: "saline water (ENVO:00002010), including plankton (ENVO:xxxxxxxx)" | depth 5 m | reverse complement strand
CTAGCTAATTTTATTCAAATTATACCTTACGAAAAGAAAAAACAAACTTATCAAATATATAGGGAATTTATTCCTAATCAAAAAGTGTATTTGAAATACATCAAATCAAAAATAAAAGGTAAAAATAAAGAATTAGTTAAAAAAGTAGCAGATTATTTTTCTTGTAGTTCTCAAGAAGCTCAAACATATTTAGATCTTTTAGGTAAAAAAGGTACAAGGGAAATTCTAGAAAAAATTGGCACAGATGAAAAGGAATTAAAAAAATTACTAAAATAAAACTTCCTTTAAGCCTTTTTAAGAAAAAAATAGTTATATATTTATAATAAAAAAACCAATTGACTATGACTGAATTTGTAATGACCCCCAAAAGAAAATTAAGACCTGTTACCCGTTGTAAAAGTGGATGTTGACGGCTCTTGTAGCTTTCCATAATTTTGCCATTATTTATAGCTGAATTTTAAAACTATAAACAATGGATAACATTTTTAAAACAATTAAAGGTTTTTTCACTAACGTTAGTGACTTATTAATTACTTTCCTCTCGGTAGGAATTTTAGTACAAGTACTCTTCGGAGGAGCTGTATTTGGAATGGATGTAGTCGGCAACGTAACTGACTTAATAAACACTCTAGGTAACTCAGGGTTCGTAGGTTTATTAGCCGTAATCTTACTAATGAAAATATTAGATAAGAAATAATTTAACCCCCCAAATATTCGAATATCTAAACCCTGGCAATAGCTGGGGTTTTTTATTTAGAGTATATATTTTCCGATATTTTCATATATTTATAATAAATTAAAAAACATAATAATGAACCACGAATTTCTACGTATGCAAAAACTTTCAGGTGTTATTACCGAAGGTGAGTATAATCAAAAAATAGAAGAACTTAATTCAACTGAATCTTCAACAGAAACATTAAATGAAAATGTTGTTGGAGTAGGAGGTACAATGAACCCTTACCCAGCTAAAAAGAAAGAAGTATATGAATCTGCTTTCAGTAAGTTTTTAGGTGAGGAAAAAGATGAAATGGAAGAGGGGAAAGAAGAAGTTGAAGAATATGGGATGAAATATGAAGAACCTGTTGATGAAGCTAAAGAAGATCTTGAAGAAGATGAAAGAACAGATACTGAAGAAGAAGGATATAAAGATGGATTCAAAGATGCTCTTAAAGATGCTAAAGATGCAATTGCAAAACTTAGAAAAGAGTTGAAAGAAGAAGATGAAATGGAAGAAGGTCTAAATGAAGATGCTCGTACAGATGCTGAAGAAGAAGGATATCAAGATGGATTTAAAGACGCTATTAAGGATGCTTTAGATGCTCTTAAAGGACTTAAAGGTGAATTAAAAGAAGAAGATTTATCTGAAGAATCTAAAAAAGAAAAAGAGGAAGGTGATATGAGGGATGATGGTGGTGAATCTGTTGAAACTAAAAGAACAGAAAGAATGAAATCTATGGGTCGTAAATAACCTTTTTACTTAATAATACTTAAAAAAGCTTGGTTAACTCCAGGCTTTTTTGTATCTTCCCATATATGAAAAAGAAGATACCATCTATCTTACAAGAGATAAGGTCATTTGAACCTCCTAAAATTGATTTTGCATATCATAAGCCAATATCATATTCCCAACTTTCTATGTACAATGAATGCCCTAAAAAATGGTCATTACAATATAGAGAAGGGCATAAACAATTTACATCAAGTATTCATACTGTATTTGGAACAGCAATGCATGAAGTAATTCAACATTACTTAACTGTGATGTATGAAGAAAGCATAGCAGCCGCTGATAGATTAAACACATCTGAATTATTTGAAGAAACACTTAGGGAGGAATACGCTAAACAATACAAATCCAATAATAAACAACATTTTTCCAACCCAGTGGAATTAAGAGAATTTTATGATGATGGAGTTGAAATAATAAGGGAATTTTCTAAGAAAAAAGGTAAATACTTTAGTAAAAGAGGATGGCATTTAGTAGGTTGTGAAACTCACATTATGTTACCACCAAATGAAAATTACCCAAATGTATTATTCCAGGGGTATTTAGATGTTGTCATGTATCATGAACCTACTAATAAGTTTAGAATTATAGACATTAAAACTAGTAGACAAGGATGGAGTAAATATCAAAAATCAGATCAAAATAAACAATTACAATTAACAGCATATAAAAAATACTTTTCAGAACAATTTAATATCCCAAAAGAGGATATAGAAGTTGAATTTTTTATTGTGAAAAGAAAAACATATGATTCAGAAGAATATGCTGTTAGTAGACTACAAAGTTTTATCCCTGCATCTGGTAAAGTAAAAATGAATAAAGTAGAAAAAACTATTAATAAATTTATAGAAGAAGCATTTGATAAAACAGGGCATAAAGATGTAGATCATCAACCAATAGAAAATGGTAATTGTAAATGGTGTCCTTTTTTAAAAACTCATTTATGTTCTGCAACTTTCTAGAATCCCCATATACGTATATCCAAATAATTAAAAATAAAGTATATGAGTGCTAAAAACCAACAACTAACAAGTGTTAAAATTGACAAAGAGTTATTCGAACAATTTAGAGTAGAATGCATTAAACGTAAATTTAGTTTCCAAAAACTATCAGAAAGAGCAGTGCATATGTACCTATCAGATGAAAATTTTAGAAAAAGAATTCATAGTCATAGTGATTTAAACTTGGAAGAACAAAATTAAAGTTATACATTTAAAATAAAATAAGTTACATGAATAAAAGTTTTAAGTATTTGCCTCAAGGTGAACGTAAAAAAATCCTACTAATTTGTGATGATATTAGAGTCCATTCAGGAGTTGCTACAATAGCAAGAGAACTGGTTATAAACACAGTTCAACATTTTAATTGGGTAAATGTAGGAGGAGCCATTAACCATCAACAAAAAGGACAACGATTTGATTTATCAGAAGATACTAATAAAAATGCAGGAATAGATAATTCTTCTGTAATTTTATACCCAGTTGATGGGTATGGAAATGCTGAATTAATCAGGCAATTAATTCAATCAGAAAAACCAGATGCTATTATGCTGATAACAGACCCACGTTATTTTGAATGGTTATTTCAAATTGAAAATGAGATTAGAAAACAACTCCCCATTATATATTTAAACATTTGGGATGATTTACCAACTCCTTTATATAATAAAGCATTTTATGAATCATGTGATGCCTTATTAGCTATTTCAAAACAAACCAAACTTATAAATGAATTAGTTTTAGGAGATAAAGCTAAAAGAAAGGTTATAGAATATGTCCCTCATGGTTTAAATCATAATCTTTATAAACCTATTGAAGATTGGAATGAAGAGTTAAAATCTTTTAAATCAAGAATTTTTAATAATAAAGAAAAAGAATTTGTACTATTTTTTAACTCCAGAAATATTAGAAGAAAACAAATCCCAGACACAATGCTTGCCTTTAAATATTTTTTAGATAAATTACCTAAAGAAAAGGCTGATAAATGTTGCCTTATTTTACATACTGAGGTTGTTAGTGAACATGGAACTGATTTAGAAGCTATTCGTAAATTGTTGTTTAATGATTACCCTAATGCAATTTATTTTTCCCAACAAAAATTATCTACTGAAGATTTAAATAAATTATATAATATAGCAGATGCTCAAATTTTATTAACATCTAATGAAGGTTGGGGATTAACATTAACAGAAGCTATTTTAGCAGGAACTCCAATTATAGCAAATGTAACCGGTGGAATGCAAGATCAAATGGGATTTGAAGATGAAGATGGAAATTGGTTTGAGCCAACCACAGAAATTCCTTCTAATCATACTGGGAGATACAAAAAACATGGAAATTGGGCATTCCCAGTATACCCTACAAACAGATCAATACAAGGTTCCCCAAAAACCCCTTATATTTGGGATGATAGATGCACCCCAGAAGATGCTTGTGATCGTATTTATGAACTTTATCAAATGGGTAGAGAAAAAAGAAAAGAATTAGGATTACAAGGTAGAGAGTGGGCTGTAAACAAATCAGGTTTAACAAGTATAAAAATGGGAGAACGTGCTATAAATGCGATAGATAAACTATTTGATACGTGGATTCCACGAGAAAAATATGAATTAATCAACACCACTGAATTCAAAGAAGATAAAATAAACCACAAATTTTTATATTAAAAAAGTTATGAATAAAAACACATTTTATATTAGCTGCCCAATTGATACATACTCAGGATATGGAGCTAGAAGTAGAGATATAGCTAAAGCTATTATTGAATTAGATAAATATGATGTAAAAATTATTCCTCAAAGATGGGGAAACACCCCCATGGGATTTTTAAAAGATCACTCTGAATGGGAATTTTTAAGAAATTATCTTTATTTAGAACAAAAATTAACCCAGCAACCCGATATTTGGTGTATGATAACAGTCCCAAATGAATTCCAACCAGTAGGAAAATACAGTATAGGAATAACTGCTGGTATAGAAACAACAATTGCTCCAGGTGAATGGATTGAAGGATGTAATAGAATGGATTTAATATTAGGTTCATCTAAACACACAATTGATGTTTTAAGAAATAGTAAATTTGAGAAAAGAAATAAACAAACAAACCAACCAGAAGGTCAATTATCTTGGGATAAAGATGGGGAAGTTTTATTTGAAGGGGTTGATGTGGAAACATACAAACCTTTAACTTCAAAAGATTCTAAAGATATTACTATTAATTTAGATGGGGTTAAAGAAAATTTTGCTTATTTATTTGTAGGTCATTGGATGCAAGGCCAATTAGGAGAAGATAGAAAAAATGTAGGATTACTTATTAAAGCCTTTTTTGAAACTTTTAAAAATAAATCCAAACAACCTGCTCTTATTTTAAAAACATCCCAAGTAAGTTCTTCTTATATGGATAGAAATGCTATTTTAAAGAATATTCAAAGTATTAAAGATTCATGTAAATCTAAGAATTTACCCAATGTATATTTACTTCATGGGGAATTTACTAACCAAGAAATGAATCAAATATATAACCATCCTAAAATTAAAGCTATGGTTTGTTTAACTAAAGGAGAAGGATTTGGTCGTCCCTTACTTGAATTTTCTCTTGTAAATAAACCTATTATAACAACAAATTGGAGTGGCCATGTTGATTTTTTAAACCCTGAATATACTACTTTACTTTCTGGGCAGATGACCAAAGTCCACCCATCAGCTGCTAATAATATGTTATTAAAAGAATCTGAATGGTTTAGTGTAGATACAGGTCAAGTAGGATCTTATTTAAAACACATGTTTGAAAATTATAAAGATTATAAAGAAAAAGCGAAACGTCAAGGATATCAAAGTAGAAATAATTTTTCTTTTGGTAAAATGAAAGAAAAAATAGATAAATTATTAACAGATAAAATTCCTACTTTTCCTAAACAAGTTTCTTTAACTCTCCCAAAACTTAAAAAAATAGGAGAGAATCCAAAAACAGAACTACCAAAATTAAAGTTACCTAAACTTAAAAAAGTAGAAATATGAACCATGAAGAAATAATAAATTGCCCCAAAACAGGAGGGGATTTATGCTATAAAATCCAAGTAACCCCAGACATAAATAATTTTATGAGTTTAAGTTGTGGATTTTATTCAAATTCACTTATGAAAGAAGGAGAAGAATTTTTTAACCAAACAATTGAATCTCTACCCGAACTCCATAAAGATTTAGCTTGGAAAGACCCAGATACTGATTTAATTTGGCTACCAAATGTCATAAATGAACAATCTAAAGGAATGATATTTGCAAATGGTACAAGTATTATAGATTGGCATTGGGCTGCGGTTAAAGCCATTGAATTAACAGAAGAAGAACAAACCAAATACCCAATACCCGGTAAAAAAGGTGAGTATATGAAATATAGAATGGATATGAAAAACTTAAAAGAATTCCATGAAAGAGATTATATAGACGCTTTATCCTATATTGGGATTATTCCAGAATAGTTTGTATATTTAAAATAAAAGTTATTATGAAAATTAGTTATGCTATCCCTGTATGTAATGAATTTGTTGAGATTCAAAGATTAATAACATTTTTATTAAAAAATAAAAGACAAGAAGATGAAATAATTGTTTTATTTGATTCTAATAATGGGTCTAAATCGGTAGAAGATTTTTTAAGATCAAAATCTATTAATGGAGAATTTAATTGGGTTCCTTATAAATTTGATGGGCATTTTGCTAACATGAAAAATAAATTAACATCATTATGTAATGGAGATTATATTTACCAAATAGACGCAGATGAAATGGTTAATGAATATGTTTTACGTTTATTACCACAAGTTTTAGAACAAAATGATGTTGATGTATTAATGGTTTCTAGAATTAATACTGTTGAAGGAATAACCCAAGAACATATTAATAAATGGGGATGGAAAGTCACTAACCAAGGTTGGGTTAATTTCCCAGACCCACAATTTAGGGTTTATAGAAATAATGGAAAAATTAAATGGAAAAATAAAGTACATGAAGTTCTAGAAGGCTATAAAACAATATCTCATCTACCTACTGAAGAAGAGTGGTGTTTAATCCATGAAAAATCTATTGAACGTCAAGAAAAACAAAATAAATTATACGAAAATTTATAATGGAAGATATTAAATTATATAGAGAACAAGTTTTAGATGTTTTAAAACAATCTAATAATCATTATAATACTCAAATTATAGAATTAGAAGTTTTAAATAAAAAATTTCAATATCATAGATGGTTACACCCATGGCAAGGTTCTTGGGAAGTAGAATCTTTATTCACAGAAGAAATTTTAACCAATCTATCTAAAATAATAAAACCAAATAGTACAGTTATTGATATAGGAGCCCATACAGGAAATATGTCAGTAGCTTATTCTTTATTTGCTGGGAATGTGTTTTCTTTTGAACCTAATCCTGCTACTTTTGAAGTATTAGAAAAAAATTCCCAACTTAATTCGAATATTCAACCATTTAATTATGCTGTTTCTGATGAAGAAGGAGCTTTAGAATTTCATTATTCTGATTTTGGTTTTTGTAATGGGGGGTTTGCTACTAGAACTGATTTTGGAATTGGAGTAACAGGGCATAAAGTTCCTATTGATGTCTATGCTATTAATTTAGAGAACTTTTTAAAAGATAAAAAAATAGATAATGTTTCTTTAATTAAAATAGATGCTGAAGGACATGATAAAGATATTTTAAAGACTTTAACTAGTATTATAAATAATCATAAACCTACTTTAATTACTGAAATTTATGATGGTTTATCTCCAACAGAAATTACAGATTTACTTAATACAATTCATTCTTTAGGATATAAAGCATATGACGAAGAAAAAAATAAATTAAATATAGATAATCTAGGAACAGAAATAAAATCAGTAAATGATATCCAACCAGGTTCAGGTCATAATTTAATTTGTGTATATGATTCCTAATTATTTACATTATGTTCATTTAAGTGGAGGAGGAAGAAAATGGAAACTCCACCATTACCTCTCAGTTAAATCAGCTTATGTAAGAAGTGAGGTAGATAAAATATTCATGTGGGTTGATAAAGAACCTGAAGGAGAATGGTGGGATAAAACGAAAGATTTAGTTCAATTAGAATTAATTGAACCCCCAAACGAAATATTTGGTAAACCTATAACTCAACAAGCCCATAAAAGTGATGTAATAAGATTACAAGTACTTTTACAATATGGGGGAATATATGTTGATACAGACACAATTTTTGTAAAATCATTTAAGTCTTTATTAAATAATAAATTTGTTTTAGGACAACAAAATATTAATGGAAGTGAAGGACTTTGCCCTGCTGTTATTTTATCAGAAATTAATTCAACTTTTGGACAAAATTGGTTAGCAGGATTTAAAAACACATTTGGAGGAGGACCCCCAGGAAGTGATACTTGGTGTACTCATTCTGTCCAATATCCATTATGGTTATCAAAACAAATCCCCAATGAAGTTACTATATTAAACCATGAATCATTTTTTTGGCCATTATATCACCAACCACATATTGAAATGATGTTTGAACAAAATCACCAATTTCCAAATGCTTATTCTCATCATTTATGGGAAAGTAGTGGTAAAAAATACTTGGATAATTTAACAAAAGATATTATATTTACCCAAAAGACAACATTTACTAAATTAGTAAAAGACCTATTATGAATATAGTACTTTATGCAGGAGATAAAAAATACCATTCAGTTTTAGAACCTATAGCTAATGAATTAAAAAAAACATCTTATAATTTTATTTTTTATTATACTAAAAGTACTCAATTACTATATCCAACTCATCCTCAACATATTAGTAATTTTGAATATGATGGACAAATTGAGAAAGAAGATCCCCAAAATTCATTTTCTTTAGGAATTCAACTCCCATTTAAACCTAAAATACTTATAATAGCTAGAGAAAGATGGCAACCTGAACAATCAATAATTCAAGAATTTAAAGAAAAATGGGGATGTATTGTTTGTTGTGTTGAAGTAAGTAGTCATTTATCTAATAATATTGAGAATCGTTTAGAAATGCTTTCAAGATATAACCCCCCACAAAACCAAATAGATTATTATTTTGAACATAGTGAATGGGCTAAACAAAGAAGAATAGATTGTTTAGATAATTCATTTAAAAATAAAATTATAGTAGTAGGGAATACTAGAAATTTTAAAACCAATCAATTAGAATATTTAAAAGAAAAATATAAAATAAATTCTAAAAAAAAACAAATATTATTTTGGGGGGTTATTAATACTACAAGAAAAATAACATTTGATGCTCTTAAAACATTAAAAGAAAAAACTAAAGATACCCATCAAATCTTTTATAAATGTTATCCTGGAGAACCATTTAATGAAAAATTTCATAATGATTTTAATCCTTTTTGTATTGAAGGAGTAGAAGTAATATATGATGAAAATGATATATATGGAATGGCTGAAATTTGTGATACTCATATTGCATCAGCAAGTAGTGTATTTAATTTTGCTTTCATTCATAATAAAAAAATAATAAATTTAGATAGTATTTGTAAAGCAAACGAAAAAATGAATGATATAGATACTTTCATCCAAGAAAAAAATAATGGAGTTGAAGATTCAGCAAAATTTTGGATGAGAGTTTGGAAATTAAATACAATAGATGAATTTAAACAATTAATAGATATATCTAGGATTCAAAAATTTAAAACATCAAATAAAGAATATATAACAAAAGTAAAAGAAAATACTATTGATTTTGATTGGGATTGTAATTTTTTAAATTATCCTAAAAAAGATTATACTAATTTAATTAAATATTTTGATGAATATAAATTTGATAATAATTCATCAGAACGTATACTAAATTTTTTAAAAACAAAATATGAAAATTAATATTAAACAATTCAATGATTTCACTGGTAAAGCTGGTCCTATAGATTTATTTAAATTGTTAGACATAGATACTTATTGTGAAATAGGAGTCAGAGAAGGAAATACATTTCAATCTAGATCCCCATTAGTAAATAATTACTCTTTAGCGGTAGATTGTTGGGATTTATATGAAACCCCATCCCAGAATGATATGGGAAGAGAAAGAAACCAAGCAGAACAACAATATCTTAATCTTTTAAATAAATATAAAGATAATGATAAAGTAGATATAGTTAGATCATTTTCTAATAATGAAAAATTATATTCCCAGATCCCAAAAAACTATTTTGATTTAATTTTTATAGATGGAGATCACTCATATAAAGGGGTTAAAGAAGATTTAAATAATTGGTTTGAAAAATCCAACACAATTTTTTGTGGTCATGATTATATGACCCAACATACAGTATGGAATGGAGTAACGTGTGGAGTAAAACAAGCTGTTGATGAATTTGTTGAAGAACAAAAAGATAATATTAAAGAATTTAGAGTATATTTAGATTCCCCAAACCCAACATGGTTTATATGGAAAAAATGAATATTTACGTAGATATAGATGAAACTATATGTTTTTATGATGGTGAAAGGCATTATCCTAATGCTAAACCTAATTTGGAAAATATAAAAAAAATTAATATATTATACGATGAAGGTCATAAAATAACATATTGGACTGCGAGAGGAAGTGTTACTAAAATTAATTGGTTTGAAGTAACAGATAACCAATTAAAAAAATGGGGATGTAAATACCACAATTTAAGTGTTGGAGAAAAACCAGCCTATGATTTGTTAATTTGTGATAAAACTAAAAGAATAGAAGAAATATGAAAAAAACATATATTATAGGAGAAATAGGAATTAATCATCAAGGTGATATTAATATAGCTAAAAGATTAATAGATATAGCAGCGGCTGCAGGATGTGATGCTGTAAAATTCCAAAAACGCAACCCTGATATTTGTGTTCCCGAACACCAGAAATCAACACCTAGAAAATGGCAAGGTAAAGAAATGACTTACCTTGAATATAAATATAAAGTTGAGTTTGGGAAAAAAGAATATGATGAAATAGATGAATATTGTAAACAACAAGGTATTTCTTGGTCTGCTTCTCCATGGGATATGGATTCATTAAAGTTTTTATCTCAATATGATATCCCTTTTATAAAACTCCCATCAGCAATGCTTACAGATGATAATTTATTAGAAGAATGTATATCTACAGGTAAAAGAATAATATTTTCTACAGGTATGTCTACTCAAGAAGAAATTGATCATGCTGTTAATATTCTTAGAAAAGCTAAAACTAAATATAACAACCCCATTAAAATAGGATTATTACATTGTAATTCAACATATCCTGCCCCTATTGAAGAATTAAATTTATCTGGAATAAAAACATTAACTAATATGTACCCTGATTTTGAAATAGGATATTCAGGACATGAATTTAGATTAGGGACTTCAGTAGCTGCCATCTATTTAGGTGCTTCTATTATCGAAAGGCATATAACATTAGATAGAACTATGGAAGGTTCTGATCATATGGCTTCTATAGAACCTCAAGGTTTATTTAAGTTAGTTTCGGGAATTAGAGAGCTAGAAAAGGCCTATGGAGATGGGATAATTAAAATAACCAATTCTGAAATCCCAGTAAGAAAAAAATTAAGAGGATGAATGATAAAATATTATTAATTGGACCATCTAATGATATTCGTAATTTTAGTAAAGAAGATATATTAGAGTATAAAGATAAAGGATATACTATATTTAGTTATAGTGATTCTTTAGATTTTTTTATAAGAAATAAAATAACTCCCGATTATTTTACATTTTTAGATCCATTCACATTAAGTCACTATTTAAATGATTTTAATACTTTTAATTTCAAAAACACAATTTTAATAACACCTGATATTTATAGTAATTCTTTTTCAAATTTTTTTAGTTTAGGATATACTTGTAATAAATTAAAAAAAGATGAAAATTTATATAGTAATGTTAAAAAATTAAATTTTGATCAAATATTTAATGAACACATTACAAAAAAATATACAAGATTAGATCTCAATGATTTTATAAATAAAGATTACAAAGAAACCTATTATTTCCCTACAAACCCTAAAACAAATTTATGTAAATATTCTTACATATTAATACCTTTAATATTAAATCATTTCCAAGACCTTAAAGAAATCAAATCTATAGGATTTGGCCATTTCTCCCAAGGAAGATATTACTATACCAACCCAGGTAAAAAACAACATACAGGTGATGGGTATAAAGAATATAAAACTACTTATAATCAAATTAAAAAAAACATAAAAAATTTATTAAATAAACATAATATAAAAATGTCATTTGATGGTACAGAATCACATTTTAAAGAATTAATAACATGAATATAAAAAATAAAACAATATTAATAACTGGAGGTACTGGTTCACTTGGCAAAGCACTTATTAAACGCCTCAATAAAAATAATACTATTATAGTATACAGTCGAGATGAAGGAAAACAAGCATTAGAGTTTGGAAATGACTCTTCCATTATTAGAGTAATAGGTGACATTAGGGATTTCAATAAATTGAATATCACTTTCCAGCGTCATAAAATAGATTATATTATCCATACAGCTGCATTAAAACGGATAGATGATATGGAGTTTTACCCTGACGAATGTGTTAAAACAAATATTAATGGATCTGAAAACGTAGCTAGGGCAGCATTAGAAAATAAAATAGAAAAATGTATTCTTGTATCAACAGATAAAGCATGTCAACCCGTAAATGTTTATGGTTCAAGTAAATTCATTGCTGAACGTATTTTTACAAATTATGATTACCATTCAACTGATACTATTTTTTCTTCTGTTAGATATGGAAATGTAATAGCATCTCGTGGTTCATTTGTTCCTTTATTTATGGAATGGATTGAACAAAATAAAACAATCAAAGTAACATCTGAAAAAATGACACGGTTTTTATTCACTTTAGATGATGCTGTAGATACCGTGTTAGGTTCTTTAGAAAATGCTATAGGTGGGGAAGTATTTGTCCCTCAAATTAGCTCTTATACTTTACCTACTTGTATTAAAGCTTTAGAACAAATTACAAATAAAAAATCTAATACTAATATTATAGGTCTTAGACCAGGAGAAAAATTACATGAAGATATGCTAGCAGAAACAGAATTACCTTTTACATATCAAGTCCCAGATATTAATTTATTGCAAATTAGACCTCAATATACTAATAATGTTTATCAAGGTTGGGATAAATATAATGGTCCTCATTTTAATTCTGAATTATGGGTGAAAAAAGATATAGATGGATTAGTAAAATTAATTAATAAAGGTTTAAAATGCTAGATGAAAACATTCAAAACTAAATTTAAATCCCACCAACTAAAACCAGTAATGGATGTATTAAAATCTGGTGAATTAGGTTTTGGGCCTAATGTATTAGAATTTGAAAATAAATTCCAACATTTTTCCAATAAAAAATATAATACAGCTACAAATTCAGCAAGTTCTGCTGCTTTTATGATATTTGCATATTTAAAAGAAAAATATGGAATATGTGATATTTATACTCCTTCATTAGGATTTACTTCACCTGTATGGGCTGCTAAACATTTCGGACATAATATTATATGGGTAGATATTAATGATAATTTATTATTTGATTGTGAAGACTATTTAAATAAAAGAAACAACAACCACCAACCAGTTATTATGCCTATTTTATATGGAGGTGTTAGTGATGTAAATGATTGGAATATTAGAGGAGATGAAATAATAATAGTAGACTCGGCACATTGTGTAACTCCAACAATTGAATGTGATTTTTCATTTTTTTCATTTCATCCATATAAACCAATATGTTCTAGTGATGGGGGGATGATATCAACCAATGATTTAAAATCAACAGAATATTTCAGAAATTATAGAAATTTTGGTAGGCAAAATATTAATAATTCTTATAATATAATACAAAATGGTTTTAAATTTTATATGAATAATCTAAATGCTACTATTGCTTTAGAAAGTTTAAAAAAATATAAAAAAGAATTAGAAATAAGAAAAAATAATTATTCTAAATTAAATAATGTATTACCACATGATAAAAATTCATCTTATTATTTTGCTACAAAACTAGATAATAATGCTGATAAGTTTAATATAAAAAACGAATTATCAAGGCATTACCCTCTACTCCATAAAACCCAATATTTCCATACAGATATTTGTCTTCCTAATACTGAGTTATTATATTCACAAATAATAAATTTACCCTTATGGAAACTTTTGTAATAGCTGAAGCGGGTGCTAACCATAACCGCAATTTTAAACAAGCATTATCATTAATAGATGTAGCCAAAGAATCTGGAGCATCTGCAGTAAAATTTCAAACATATTCTTCCGAAACTTTATACAGTAAAAACACCCCCAATTTTGCTGGTTATAAAAATATAAATCAATTAATAAAAGATATTGAATTGCCTAGAGAATGGCAAAAAGATTTAAAAAAATATTGTGATAAAATAGATATAGAATTTATGTCAACCCCATTTGATGAAAAGGCAGTAGATGAACTAGTTAATTTAGGAGTTAAACGATTAAAAATATCAGGATTTGAATCCACAGATTTTAGGTTTGTTGAAATGGTTGCTTCTTCTAAATTACCTTTAGTTATTTCTCTAGGTATAGGATTTAAAATGAATAATTTAGGTAAATTATTTAATATTGCTAATAAATACGGAAATGAATTAAGTTTTATGCATTGTAATAACGCATACCCAACCCCAATACAAGATGTAGGGATTGATATAGTAAGACAACACACAAAAGACCCCAGATATAAATGGGGCCTTTCAGATCATACAGAAAGCCCATTTACCCCTGCTTTAGCAGTAGCAGCAGGAGCTACAATCATAGAAAAACATTTTACTCTAAGTAAAAAACTCCCAGGACCTGACCATCCATTTGCGTTAGAGCCTAAGGAATTAAAACAAATGATAGAATATATTAAATTTGCAGAAAAATCAATTTCACTAAAATCAACAGATAATTTTACAAAATCTGAAGAACCATTTAAAAAAGCAATGCGTTCAATCGTAGCTAAAAAACCAATTAAAAAAGGAGAAATATTAACTGTGGATAATATTACTACTAAAAGACCTTTTTTAGAAGGTAATACTCCTGCTAGTGATTTTGAATGGGTATTAGGAAGCAAAGCAAATAAAGATTATAAATTTGATGATTTTATACTATGAACGAAATACAAAACAAAATATTAAAAGAATTAAATGAAGAAGGAATATCTTTTACTCATGTAAATGAATTATTTAATAAAGAAACAAAAATGTTTTTTAATAAAGGGATTGATTTTTTTAACAATTTCCTTTCTTCCCCCCAAATCCAAGAAAGATGTCAAAAAATAAACGAAGGAAATCCTATAATGGATAAAAAAAAATGGTATGAAATTACAGTTTATGAATATTTAAAAAGAGCTCTTGGTTTAGGAGATGAAGGAGAGGAAATAATAAAAATGTATTTATCCCCAGAAATAACTTCCATAGCTGAGGCCTTTCATGGAGTGACTCCTAGAGTTAGAAATATATTAACATGGGTTCACCCTCAAAACCCACATGGGAAGGAAATTAAATCCCAAATATGGCATAGAGATCAAGAAGACTATAAAATTTGTAAAGTATTTATTTTGTTTAGAGATGTCACCTCCTCCACAGGACCTCTTCAATATGTTAAACACACCCAGTATGGGGGTAAATATGGAGATATTACAAATAATATGAATAAAAAATCAACATCTGTTTTTAAATATCCAATACCCTCAAAAGAAATAATTTCATGTGAGGGAAAAGCAGGAACAATTATATTTGCTAATACTAATGGTTTACATAAAGGGGGTTTAGTTAAAAAAGGAGTAAGATGTTTAACACAGGCTAATTTTTTAAACCCCAATGCTCCTATGATTATAAATAAAACATTACCTACTTTTGATTATTCCCCTAAATTTAATAGTTTAAATATCCAAAGTGAAAGTTTTAAATCATTAAATAAAAAACAAAAATTAATATTATCATAATGAAAGTTTTAATAATATCAAAAGATAATATTTGGACTAAAAAATTAATACATCTCCTTTCTAAGGAAGAATATGATTGTATTTATACCTCAATATATTCTAAAAAATTAATAGATGATATTAACCCAGATTGGGTATTTTTCTTTCATTGGTCAGATATAGTACCAAAAGAAATATATAATAACCATAAATGTGTAGTCATTCATACAGGAAGATTACCTAAAGATAGGGGGGGAAGCCCTCTCCAAAACCAAATAATAAGAGGAATAACTCATACTATGGTTAATGCTATTGAAATGAAAAAAGAATTAGATAGTGGATCTATATACCATTCACTTCCTTTTACTTTACAAGGAAATATAACAGATATATGGTTATCTATAGCAGATACAACACATAAATTAATTAATTATTGTGTTACAATTAATCCTGAACCTATACCTCAAAATGGTATCCCCCAAATATATAAAAGAATAAAAGATAACTACTTAAAATTTGATTCTACTAAAGATCTTTCATATATTTACGACCAAATTAGAATGGTAGATGATATAAATTACCCAAATACTTACTTGGATGTTGGAGAATATAGATTGGAATTTAGTAGGGCAAAATTAAATAATAAAAATGAGATATTAGCAGATGTCAAAATCCACAAAAAATAAAAAAGTATTAGTTTTAGCAGCTCATCCTGATGATGAAACTTTGGGTTGTGGGGGTACAATAAAATGTTTATCTGATAAAGGGTATAAAATAGAAGTACTCACATTTACAGATGGAGTTAGTAGTAGAGAAAAAAAACAAAAAAACAGAAATCCTAAATTAAAACAAGTATCAGAAATTTTAGGAATATCTAAATTTTTTTCTGGAGAATTCCCTGATAATGCAATGGACTCAATTCCATTATTACAGTTATGTAAATTCATAGAAACTAATACTGAAGGGCCCTATGATATGATTTTTACTCATTTTATAGGAGACTTAAACATAGATCATCAATTAGTAGTAAAAGCAACTTTATCAGCTTTTAGACCTCAATTTGGTCATAAAACTAAAATTTATTCTTATTATGTTCCTTCATCTACTGATTATAATTCTTTATCTACATTTGATGGTAATTCATATTTTGAATTATCTGAAGATAATGTAAGAACTAAACTAAAGGCATTAGTTGCTTATAATGAAGAAATGAGACCAAATCCTCATAGTAGAAGTTATGAAAATGTCTTAAACTTATCTAAAGTATGGGGAAATGAAGTTGGATTATTAAATGCAGAAAAATTTAAATTGATTAGAGAAATTGTATGATCTATATAGAAAAAATATTATTTTTAGGTTATGAAGATTGTAAATTATTAACTTTTCTTCAAAAACATTATGATGTAATTCAAACCAAAGATAAAATTACAATTGAAAATGTAAAAAATGTTGACCATATCATTAGCTTTGGTTATAAACACATAATACCAAAAAATATTATTAAATTTTTTAATAATAAAATAATTAATTTACATATATCATATTTACCTTATAATAGAGGATCTCATCCTAATTTTTGGTCATTTAAAGATAATACCCCAAAAGGAGTAACAATACATTATATTGATAAGGGGATAGATACAGGTGATATTTTATTACAAAAAAAAATTAAATTTACAGATAAAGAAAATACTTTATCAAAAACATATGATAGATTAATTGAAGAAATCCAAAACTTGTTTATTGAAAATTATTTCTGTATATTAAATGGTATAAAAAAACCAATCCCCCAACAAGGTAAAGGAACTTTTCATTATAAAAAAGATTTAGAAAAATATAAAAATTTATTAATTAAAGATTGGAACACAAAAACAAATAAAGTTATGGCAAAAAAGAGAACAGATTTAGAGATTATAGATGAAGTAGAAAATATAAGAACTAAAAATAATGTTAATTGGATGGATATTTTAAGATTAGCATTTAAACATGCCCCTGAAGATGCAAGAACATTAATGGGTAAAGTAAATAAATATGATGGTAGAATTTCAGTATTATTAACAGAATTATCTAATAATGGGAAATAAAAATATAGATGATGTTTGTGTATTAGTTCAAGCTAGGTTAGGCTCCGAACGAGTACCAGGTAAAATGTTACGATCTTTTGCTGATACTACCTTAGTTGATGTTTTATTTAAAAAATTAACATCATCAAAAATTATACCTATTAAAAATATAATATTTTCAGCATATGAACCAGAATTAAAAAAAGTTGGGGAATCACATGGAATTACTATTTTTAATAGATCAGAAACATCAGCAAACTCCGAGGGGGAAATAATGACCGAAATATACGAATGGCATGATAAATTACCTTTTAAGTATGTTATATTAATTAGTGCTTGCAACCCCTTATTAAAAATAGAAACTATAGATAATTTTATAGATAATTTTATAAAATCAAATAAAGAAGGTAGTTTTGCTGTATTTGAAAAGAAAACATACTATTGGGATAAAGAAGGCAATCCATTAACAGATTGGGAAGAAAATCCTATAATGAATACAAAAATAGTAGAACCAATATATGAAGCAGCACATTGTTTATATGCTAGTAGATTAGATATTATAAAAGAAGGATATTGGATGGATAAAAACATCCCCCCACAACCAGAATTATTTGTAATGGAAGAATTAGAAACTTTTGATATAGATTATGAGTGGCAATTTATAATAGGAGAAAAATTATACAAAGAATGTTAAAATTTTTAAAAATATATTCCAAAGAAAATATTAATATAAATGAGAATACATTTTCTAATAAATTTACAGATAAGAAAATCTTAGTAATGGGGTCTGGTCCATCTGTAAATAATGTTAATTGGGAAAAATTAGATTATGATTATATTGTAACAACTAGTTTTTTTTATTTAAATGATAAAATAAGAAAGTTACCTAATATAACACATATTACTTTAACTGATTTAGTAGATTTAGAACATCCTAATTTAATTGAATTTATAGAAACAAATCCAACTTGTACTATAGCATTTGAACCTAAAGAACATCCTTTTTATAAAACCGAAAAATATAAAAATTTTAATTTAAAATATCAAAATAAAATTGTATATTATAACACACAGTATGGCAAAAAAGAAGGAGTAGCAGGGAGGGTGTGTTATTTTGTAATGCAGTTTAGTCCTTCACATTTATATTATGTAGGCATAGATGGAAAAAGCTCTAATTCTAAAAATGATCCTAATAATGCTTTTAGAACTAATTTTAAGGGAGATGCAGATGGATATCATCAAAGTGAATTTTTAGATTCTCATATATATTTTGCAGATATACTTTATAAAACTAGTTTACAAACAGAAACAAAATTATATAATTTAGGAGAAGGGTTTGATTTTAATTGTTCAACTTCGTATAGTAAACAATATTTCCCCTTAAACAAAGAAATAAAACAACTCATAAAAATATGAATCAACAATTAGAATGGATACACTGGCCCAACCCTAAATCAGTGACTAAAGGATATGAAAATTTATCTAAATTTAGTAAAGCTTATACTGAGAGGCAAGAACAATATCCAAATTATAAACCTTCAAAGGAAGCCTTAGATATAGCTTTAAAAATTGAAGAGAAGGGATATTATAAAATAGAAAACTTTTTAGATACAGATCAAATTGATTTATTAAATAAAAAAGTAGAAAAAATTTTAGATGATGGAAATCATCCTGATAACCAAGGCAAAATATCACAACAAAACGCTCGAGATAATAAACTATACATCCAATGTCTTCAACCTTTAATATGTGCTCCTGAAATACATCCTTTTGTATTTAATGATTTAATAATAGACATAGCAGGAGCTTACATGGATTGCCAACCAGCTTTTGGTACGTGTAATTTAAGAAAATCATTTGTAAATAATATGTCTGAAGGGGGTAATCAAATATACCATGTTGATCCTAATTCTCCTCGTTTTTTAAAGTTTTTTGTTTATTTAGATGATGTTGATGAAAATGGGGGCCCTTTTTGTTATGTAGAAGGAAGTCATACTAAAAAATTCGAAATAAATAGAAGAAATTGGAACGAACAATATAGTTGGAGCACAGATTCTATAGAACAAATATATGGTAAAGATAAAGTAAAATACCTTACAGCTAAAAAAGGAGATTTATTAATAGCTGATACTAATGGGTGGCACAGAGGAACAAAACCCTTAAATAAAGATAGAACTATGTTAACTTTGGATTATGTTTGCCACCCAGAATTTTTTGAAGAAACTTCTAAATTTAAAATAAAAAAAGAAGACTTTAATAAGTTAGAAGATAAATATAAACCACTTTGTGATTTATTAATACAAGTTTAAAAATAATAAAATGAAAAAAGAAAATAGAGAAATTTACAATAAGTTAGGAGAAGGCAAATCATTTTTACTAACAGATTACACTGAAAATTATGATTTATATGTTAAGAACCAAAACATATTAAATGGAAGAAAATTTAATATGAATTGTAATGACCATGATGGTGTTTTTAAAAAAATAGCAGAAGAAGTAAGAACAAGAATTGATGTACCTACTTTTGGTCTATGTCATGGGGTAAGAAGTGGAAAAGAAAATTATGTGTTAGGACAAAAATTAAATTGTAAGGTAATAGGAACAGAAATAGGAGATAAATTTGGGTACCCCGAAATTACAATAAAATGGGACATGCATGATATTAAAGACGAATGGTTAGAATCGTGTGATGTAATATACACAAATTCTTTTGACCATACCTATGACCCTATATATTGTTTAAAACAATGGGCAAAAACACTTAAACCTACAGGTATTATTGTAATACAATTCTCAGGTTTAGAAGATTCTCCAGGGGGAAATTATATACACCAACATATACAAAATAAAAAATACTCTCCTGGGGACCCCTTCAATTCATCTCTAGATACGTTAATACAAATGTTAGAATATACCCCCTTAAAACTAACAGAGGCAAAAAATTATTGGTATAGTACTGGAAACCATAATGTTAAACATTTAATTTTAGAATTAAAATAAATAATATGAAAAAAATAACATTTTGTATACCAAGCAAATCAAATTTACGCTATTTAAAAACATGTATTCCCTCTATTAGGAATAATGCTTCTAGAAAAGACCATGAAATAATAATATTTGTCGATTCAGACGAAGATGGAACTATTGAATGGTTAGATCAAGTAAAAGATGAATATAATATATCTTATCATGTAAACCCAAATTTAGGTAAAAGTTTGTATGGTATTGGAATGGCATATGATTTTTGTATTGATAAATCAACAACAGATACATTCATGATTTTCCATGCTGATATGATTTTAGCTAAAGATGCAGATTATGAAATATATAAACATTTAAAAGAAAAAACAGTTGTATGTGCAACTAGGATTGAACCACCTTTACATCCAAATAATGGAGAAAAGGTATTACAAGATTTTGGTATGTATCCTGAAGATTTTAAAGAAAAAGAATTTTTTGAGTTTATTACAAATGCTAGAATGACCCATAAAACTACAGAAGGTATATTTGCACCTTGGATGATGGATAAAAAAGAATATCTAGAAATATTAGGCGGACATGACCCAATATTGCATTCTTGTAGAGAAGATTCAGATATATTTAATAGAATGTTATTAGCTGGGTTTAAATTTATTCAAACATGGGAAGGGTTTGTATATCACTTTACAGGTAGAGGAGCAGGGAGTTTTGATGGTGATTCTGAACGTCATAAAAAATGGCAAGAAGATATGAATAAATCAACATTAGAATTTATCAAAAAATGGGGAACTAATGTTAATCACACCCCCTTAATGAAACCTATTGTAAGTCCTGTTTATCAAAAATCATTAGTTTTAAATAACCCAAACCCCCATTTAAATAAAGTTTTAGAACCATGGTTTAGTTCACGTTATATACATCTTAAAGATGCAAAAACAGGAAAAGATAATATTGTAATTGAAATTGATGGTAATAATTTTAACCAACAAGATTTTCAAATTATTCAACAATTGAATAATATTATACAAGATAGTGGTGAGAAAGGAGAATTTGAATTAGGTAATTTAAAAATTACAATAAACGATTTAAAAACATACGAAAACGATTTAATTAAAATAAAATGAATTTAAAGTTATTTATTTATGGTACATTGTTTTTTCTTTGTGCTCATATAATTACATGGTTCCAACTTAATGGTCAATTTTTATGGAAATTTTTCAAAGATAATACATTTTTATTAGCATTAGCTGGTATTCCTATATCCTATCTTTATATTTGGGGGACTAAATATACTGTTGAATCTTTTGGGTTATTATGGCCTGCTAGATTTGTTGGATTTGGAGTAGGTATAATAGTATATGCATTATTTGTAGGTATATTTTTTAAAGAGGGAATAACGTTAAAAACATTTGTTTCTTTAATATTATCTTTTTCTTTAGTTTGTATACAAGTTCTGTGGAAAAACTAAAAACTTTTAGTATATTCCCAATAAAAATGAAAGATTACATTTATTATAATACACAGGATCCTCTAAAAGAACCAATAGGAAAATTACAAGCAAATTCATTAAATGAAGCTATAGAAATAGCTTCCCAAATTAAACAATTAGAAAAAGATGCGTTTTTATCTACCTTTAAAGTCACAGAATATGAAAAAAAAGAAACAGCTAAAAAAACTAACAGACCTGATAGGAAAAGGTATCAATATCCAGGAAAATAAAAAATCAACTAAATTAAAAGAAGAACAATTTTTCTTTGATATATTAACAGAACTTGTCCAATTAGAAGCAAAATCCCAAATTTTATCAGCTACTGGAGTAAATATAATGGAATATGAGGATGGATATTTAAAAGTAATTGATTTATTATTAGAAAAACATTTTGGAGAAGCTAAATCACAAATAATTATGTGGTGGGTATTTGAAAGTATAAATCCTGAAGGGGAAATATCCGCTCTAGTAGATGAAAATGAAAAAGAACATCTATTAAAAACACCACAAGAATTATATAAATTTTTAAAAAGATACGATGGAAAATAAAGATAATCTAAAAATGATCCCTTGTGGATCTCCCAATTGTAAAGAATTAATGCCAGAATTAAGACTTATTAAATTTGGATATAAAGTATGTGTTAAATGTTCCACAGTAAAAGCAAAACGAGGAGTACCAGTAATGTTTGGTTCTAAAGATCATACTTGGACTGACTTAGTAGTAATGGAAGATAACGAATATAAAGCGTTTAAAGAACGAGAGAATAATAAGTCCGGTGGGTTTGATAAATTAAGTGATTAAATGCCACAACCAAAACCCATATCTAAAGAAATGTGTTTAGCAGCTATGACAAAAACTAAATCAGTTAGAGCAGCTGCTAGGTATTTAAATTGTTCTTATCAACATTTAAAACCATACATGAAATCATATAAAGATGAAGCCACTGGTAAGTCTTTATTTGAATTACATAAAAACCAAAGTGGAAAAGGTATACCTAAATTTATCAGTCATACCCCATTTGGAAGAAAAGACCCATCAATTCATGATATAGTAGAAGGAAGAATAGATGCTTCTAGCTTTAACCCAGAGAAGTTAAAATACAAAATGATTGAGGCTGGGATATTAAAAGAAGAATGTAGTCAATGTGGATGTAATGAAAAAAGAGTAATAGATAATAAAATGCCTTTATTAATGCATTTCAAAGATGGTAATAAAAAACACTATAATTTAGGAAATGTTCAATTACTTTGTTATAACTGTTACTTTTTATATATAGGGAATGTTTTTACAGAAAAAGATTTGGAAAAAATAGAAGATCATGATTCTGTTAGTAAAACAACTGATGCTGTTGATTTTCAATTAGATGATTACCATAAAAAAAGATTAAATGAATTAGGGTCATATGATAAAAAAGTAGATGATGATCCATACTCATTAGTTTCAAGAAAGAAGTAATATTTATAATTGAAATGAAAAAAAAGAAACATAATAAACTCGTTAAAGATTACGATAAACAAAAAGGAATTCATTTAGAAAAATTAGCATCTAAGATGTTAAAAAATGATGAAAAAATGAATAAACTTAAAGGAAAAAATATTAACCCTGATTATTTAAACTTATTTTGATAATGGCCGAAGAGATAACAGTGAGGAATAATGATGAGTTTGAAGAAATAATAGCTAATCAAGATATTAGAGTAGCTAAAGCACTAGTTGAAACCATCCTTAAAAATTTAAAAGGTAGAAAAAGACATTTACATGCCCTTTCAGTAATGGTACTGAATGAAGCAACTATATATGATATAACAATTGATAGGAAAGAATTTATAACTACATTAGAAAAAAATCTCCCAATCTATGAAAAAAATGAATTATATGAAAAATGTGCTGAAATGGTGGAAGCTATAAAATACATCAAAAAAAGAGAAAAAGCTAGTAAAAAACGAGAGGAAAAAAAGAAAGAAGAGGAATAGGATATTTAAAATTCTTTTCGTATATTATATCAAATTAAAAGGTTATGTTAAGTCAATTGACTATAGGTTATGATGATGGTAGAGAAGAAGTGAAAATAGTACCATCAAACAATACAAAAATTTACCCCCAACGAGATAAAATCAAATATGGTTTCCATAAACCATTTAAATATGAGGTAATTAAACATCGAATACTACCAGTAACAATAGCTAATTTCCCAAGTGGAAAAGTTATTATGCCTGCTGGTATTGATTGTCACCCTGAAACAACGTTAGATGACATAATAGAAATAGTTGTAGAAACAGAACAGGAAAAACAAGAAAAAAAAGAAATTAAAGAAAAAAATGTGTTTGAATTTAAAAGTTCATCATCTGATTCAGTTTATAAAGTAAGACAAAACGGAGATAAGTTGAAATGTGATTGTCCTGGAACATGGAGAGCAAAAGATAGAAGATGTAAACATATTAAAGAAGTAGAAAAAAAATTAAATATTAAATGAAAATCTTACGCCCACGGCATGGGTTTCCAAAGAGAGTTAAGTAAGGCTGCATTCGGTACTGATCAGCAGTGAAAGTAGTGATCGGTAGTCCCATGATGGTGGTGTCCATTAGGTAGGCTCTGAAAATCTTGACATTTGCGCAAATGTTACAAAAAGGTGAGTAAGCTATCATGGCTGCATATAGGGGGGTGAATGCCCAGCGTAACACCCCCCCAGCTTTAATTTAAAGTAAAAAAAAATGATGTTTCAAGTAGATGATCCAAAATTAGTTTTAAAAGAAATCAAAAAACTCCAACCATTAAATTACAATCAATTTTATTGGTGGAGACGATTTACTACTAAAACCAAACCATTACCAAATAATGCTTCATTTTTTGATAAAATAAAAAATGGTGATTTTGAAGCGTCTCATTTTTATTGGCAAGCAAAA